>Ga0214543_1013059_pt1 | contig 10656 bp, 5 predicted proteins | sample CNSS2metaG_FD_160094 | JGI IMG/M metagenome (GOLD analysis project Ga0214543, IMG submission 160094) | Root nodule microbial communities from cowpea collected in UCLA plant growth center, Los Angeles, California, USA - CNSS2 | ecosystem: Host-associated > Plants > Roots > Nodule | place: USA...
CACACACACACACACACACACACACACACTAAACCCTAAACCCTAAACCCTTATGTGAATCAATGCAAGAAAGCTAGCTTAGAGAAGATGTTTTATATCACATCTCATATATTGGTAAACATGTCAAAGTGAGCCAACCTGGCTCACATGGGTTGGCTCACCACGAGCCGGATTGAAAATGGGTGAACCCAACTCAACTCACTTTATGGTGAGCAAGAAATTTTACAATCCGGCTTAACCCACCACGGGTTGGTGGGTTAAGTGGGTTGGCTCACCAACTCACATAAAAAAAATTATTTATGTATTTATTTTTAAGTATTTAAATATTTAAATAATTTTTTAAGCAACTCATGACATGATGACAATCAAAGTAAAATCCAGAACGAATGTCTTCATCATGTTCACCACCAATATATGATGAATTGTTTCCGAGAAAGTGTTCACATAATCCAAAAAAATATGGCTAATATTACACATTTTTTGTCATGCTATTCAACAAAATATAAATAAAAAAACTACACGTTTTTATCATGCTAATTTAGAAAAAAATGTTGATAAGACAGTTGCTTGAGTAATTTATATAAAGATTATAGTTAAAGATTAAATTATCAACGTATATAACTTGACAATCAAACTAATGAAACATTCAAACTATTCAAATATTATTGAACAACATTCTAGCATTTAAAAATATGAAATTGTGAACCTATATAATTGGGGGTAGTAAATAATTATTAAAAAAATCAAAAAATTGTAAAAAAATGTTTGTGGGTTAAGTGGGTCAACCCATCCTCAAGCAAATACTTCATTAACAATCAATTTTAGTGACTAAAAATTGTTAGTCGCTATAGGAACCAATTTAGATACCAATTTATAAAATAAAAAATTATTGGTTATCAAAATAGTCACTATTATGAATAAAAAATATAATTGTCGTTAAATTGGTCACTAATTAATTAGAGACTAATTTAAAAACCAATTTCTTTGGTAGCAAAAACCTAAGTAACTAATGTGTAGAGACCAATTTTCTTTTGTACCTAAAATCTTGGTAGCTAAATTTAGAGATCAATTTTAATTTTTTATTCATAATAGTAACTATTTTATTGCCAATAATTCTTTATTTTGTAAATTGGTATCTAAATTGGTCATTGTAATAATTAACAATTTTTTATCACTAAAATTGGTTGTTAATGAAGCATTTTCTTATAATAGTTTATTGTCATTTTAGTGTTGCTTAAGTCATCTCTAGTAGTGTCCCTTTCATGATCGATGATATTTTTTGGACATTGATTCAGTGCATACTTGTAGTGTATTTATTACTGCTGATAAAAAAAATTGATTTCATAAAAATAAAAGTTAATTTGTGATCGAATCATAATCTATTCTTATACACTGTTCTGGTATATTTAATAGTTACATGGCTTAGGAGCGGAGATCATGAAAAAATTAAATACCCCATCATTCTTCAACCTCCTGAGATGCTCTTTAAAAACAAAATTATAGAAGAGTTTCAAATTCCGAAATGGATAATATTTTAGATGCAGCAATTGACCCTAAGATGCAGTGAATCTTATTCAATTTCCTGTAGACGAAAGTTACAATAATGCTGGGCTACCACAAAACAATTGCAACGCATGGCTGTTCGGTCTCGGTTATGGCCAAAATGGAAGGAATTGAAACAAAATTTCCCCCTAAACACGTGTAAGAAAACTTTGAAAAAAAAGGACACGAACCAATCCAAGAAATTTGGTCGAAAGTGAAATCCCACTCGTGTTGCAAGTTGTACATATAGGACTCCTGAGGGATTGTCTTTTTTTATGGGCGAATAGTAGACTTGTAGATGAACGTGGATTTAGGGCATTCATTATTGACGTCTCTAACTAATGTGGCGATGCATTACAGTGACATGAAATCATAACATGGATGATCTTTTTGCATCCATTGGGAATGACATGACCTCACTTCACAGCCCTACCCTCATATATAGATCCTCTGTTATCCTTCAGTTTTGAGTAACATGGATGAGTCTAACGAGTATATCTATGAACTGGGAGCAAAAGATTCCCAACATGTTAGTTTCTCAATTTGCAGAGCAAAACCCAGAAGACTGAAATTGGCTAAGAAAGTGAACCAAAGAAAGTTTATGGCCAGCACATGCCGAATGAAATATTATAATCCAGCAAGGTTAGTATGCAATGCTTGATTGTTTTCTATGATAATAAAACAAGATTGGATTGAAGAGTTATTATTATAATTATCATTACTTCTTAAACAGTACTATGATTTGTTTCTTGTGCTCACCAAAAAAGAGAGTTGTTTCTTGTCTACATTATTTTCTCATTTTTAAGTTTATCCTCTTTCATATTTAACTGCAACTTTCAAACCTTGGGGTTTTGGGTGTTGTGTGGACCTGTTTCTGCGTATTCATTTCCATTACCCTATTTCTTAGATGTTGCATAGGCTATTTTTGGCTTTTCTTGTGCTTTGGTGAGGCTTTTTGCATTAATTTTCCCATAAAAGATAAATAATTGGTTAGGTTCAAATACCAAGCTGAGAACTTTTAAAATCTATCTTGCATCACAGAAAGACATCCATTTCACCAACTTCAATGTAGTTTAATCTCAGTGTGGTATGTAGTGGTTAGTGGTTAGGGCAACCTAAATTAAAAAGATAAAAAACTATTTTCATGGTGTTTTCTTATATATTATTTTGGTTGAAAGTGGGGTATAAACCCTAGCTAACTTGCAGACTGGTTTAATATATTGCATATTATATAACTGAGAATAATGTTTGGTTTGGACTTTGTAGTTTATCAACTGCTTCAATTGAAGAAGACTTCATCCCTCAAATTCCATGGCATGCCATCTTTGTGTTTCTTGACCCAATACTCCTTGGTGTGATGCAAGTTGAGTATCAAAACAAGAAAGAATCACCCTTTGAGACACACCCTCTTCAGAAAAATACCTTCTTGATTACCATATGCATCTATGGTGCCCTTTTAGGAATCAAGATTCATACAAAGACACGCAGAGATTATCTGGAGAAGATTCTCAGCTATGGTCTTCTCCTTTCTGGAGCCTTTTCTTCACTGTCCCTTCTCTCCATTTTGATGCAGCAAAAGTTCTTGTGGATTGTGCTCATCATATGGGGCTCTATACCTCTGATACTGTCTCATCACATGCTCAGAAGTGCAGCATGTTGGACAGTGAAAACCTTTGAGAAGTTCACATGGGATGTTTCTGATAAACATTCTTCAGCATGTGGAAACAACGATGTTTGCCCAAGAGTTTAAGGTATTTAAGTAAGATCATTAGTTATAACTTATTTGGATACAAAATTACAAGTCCTTTTTTTTGAGTTTTCTCCTAAAAAACAGATTTTGTTTGCATAAACTTCTCGATAAACAATGAAAGAGAATAAATGCTTGTATAATGATGCATTTGTTTCTCTACCAGTAGTGTTGAGAATTTTATCCAAACAATATCCAAGTTAATTTCTCTTGTACCAAAAATGAAATGAGTGAATTCTTCAGTTTTGGAGTTCATCATTTGAACATTTGCAAATTTTCTTGTTTGATGTTAAAGGGGTTCGGTTTTGGGTGATTTGGTTAAGCACTTACTGTTGCTAGTTCTTGATCAACCTGAAACAAAGTGTATGATAGAATTGTTCGAAGTGCACTTGAATCCAATGAAATGCATATTACAGAAACTGTTCAATGTTACTATTTTAACAACTGAAGAATTCCGAGCTTCAAAAAAGAAATAGATTATTTTATGGTGTATGTTGCTGTGTGAGGTGTAATGCATTCATTAAATATATTTTAGAAATTCCTCCGAAGATAAATTTAATAGATTTTTGGTTGCATCAATGCATTCTATATTTTATTTGTAGGGTTGTTGGATTTATATTGGGTTTGGAGGAAATTGTCTTTGCTGGAGAACTTGTAATTCAACTATTTACTTTTTTTTTAGATACTTAGTGGAAATCATTTAGTATTCAAACACAAATATTCAACTTTTTAATTTCAGTTTTGAATATTTCAACAATTACATATCAACAACATAAGTTCTAAGTATTAAGTATGTGTGATGGATCACACCTGGAGCTTAATCACTAAAAAAAAATCATAATATTTGCACAATTGACAAATCTAGAATTAAGGCTGGGTATGGATTGAATTTTTCAATATTAAGTCTATATCTAATTTAGATCGAATAAAATGCGTTAGATTTATAATGCTAGTTAAAATGAATCTTGCTTAAAAATTAAATCTATTTTAACTAGATAACCTATATTTGGAATTTGTTTCACTCCAATTTAAAATGTATTAAAACTAGATTGAACTCACTTTTGTTAATGAGATTAAATTTATTCAAATCGATCTAATATACTTAACTATTAGATCATTAAACATGGATTGGCCAACTTAGCTTGACCCTTTGGCTTAGGCCACTCAATTGGACTTTAGATCTTGGTTGACTCAACTTGACATTTGGTTAAAGTCGACACAATATGATTTTAGTCAAAGTTGTCTCGAGTTGACCTTCTACATGAGTCGACTCTGCCAAACCTTCAGTCGAGGCTAACTCAAGCTAACTCAAGCCGACCTTCGACTAGGGTCGACTAGGCCGACCTTTAGCCTAAGGCCAACTCGACCGACCTTCGACCATGGTTGACTCTAACGAACCTTCAACCGAGTTCGACTTGAGCAAATTAGGCCCACCTTCAACTAGGACTAACTTTGTCGACTATCGACCGAGTCAACTCAATCGACCATCAGTCAGCCGAACCGTCTCGGTTAACCTCCGGCTAGTCTGACTAGTTGAACATCAATTGACTTTCACCCTGGGCCAACTTTGCTGACCTTCGGCACAAGCTATCTCTGACGATCTTTGGTTGGGGCTAACAAAACTTACCCTCGATCAAAGACGACATGATAAACCTTTGATTGTGGATGAGTTTGGCTGACTTTTTGTCGGGGACAACTCAAGCCGACTTTTGGCTGAGGACGACTAATGCTAACTTTCCACCAAGGTCAACTTATATCGACCTTCTAGGAAAACAAACTCGGTTGGGGTTGACCATGATTGACCTTTGATATGGGCCTATGCGGATCGTACATCAGTCAGGACTAACTCAGTTTAAACTTCAGCCTGGACTGACTCGATTGAAATTGATTCTAGTTTGGACTGACTTGGGTCAACCTTTGATCTGGGTTGTCTTAGGCCAATGTTTTGTTGATATCGTAAAGCTTATCTTCAGTCAAGACTGACTCGAGCTGATATTCAACCGAGGTTGGCTCGAGCCAATCTTCAATCTACACAAACTCAAATCGGCCTTCAACCGAGTCTGAGTCTGCTGACCTTGGTCATGGATGACTCGTGCTGACCTTCAACCTGTTCCTCAATCACATTGGCTTGACTTAGATGCCTTTTGATTTCAAAATCCAAAAAATGATCCATTCTAAATCCAATCCAAATCATTTTAAGTGGATTGGGATTTGGATTTTCAACATATAAAAAATGATCCAATCCAAATCCAAATCCAATTAAGGGGATTGGAATTAAAATCCAAAAGTAATGATTTAGATTTTGGAATTAATTCAATTAAATGGATTTAAAACAATAATGATTTGCATTTTTATAGATTGGATCTCAAAATTTGGTCTTCTACCCATCTTTATCCATAATGTTGCATTTACACTAGATCACAATTGTAGAGTTTCTCCCCTACCAATCAACACATAAATTTAGGGGTAATTACTTTTGGCAATGGAAGTGCAAGTCTAAGACCCTTATCGAGTCCATGAAAAAGTTGAATACCATATAAAGAATAAGACCCAAAAACTCATTATCTCAAGGATTTGAGTGGTGTCAATTCTTTATATGTAGGTTGGGTTAAGTCCTATGATGCACGAATATGATATAAGTATCGGATACAACACGTATCTGATACACCGATACGTTTATTTTGAAAATAATAGGATACGATACGTGATATATGCATATTGAAAAAAGTACAAAAAAAATCATAAAAACATGATAGATATATGTGTTCCTACCATGTCCAATAGTCCCACACCGCTTAGGAGATGAGGTCAAAGGTGGTTTAAATACTCATTCTTCCTTCACCCTTCAAAGGGCCTTTTAAGGACAAAACTGTGACGGGGCACAACCCAAAGCGAACTATGATAAATCACTATTACTTACCTTTATCAGATTGTCCTAAACTTCATCCTCGACCTCGAAGCATCGGGACATTGTGCTCAATGCAAATCCACTAAGTGAACTAAACAAATCATGAACCTCGCGCCACTTGTTATAATGAGGTCCACTTCCACTTGCTATAATGGGAATTCTTTTTCTTAATACACCAAATGTTCTTTGAATCACATTTCTCAATGATGAATGACAGTGTTAAACAATTCATGGGAATTTTGTGGCCCCCTTCGTGTGAACTCTTTAAGATGATATTTGACGCCTCCATATGGAGTCATTACTGCTCTTTTTAGCATAAATCAAGTATCCCCAAGAAAGTATTTTCCTACACTATTGTCGACATAGGAATTATCAATGACTCACCACCTATAAAAAAATGTAATAAAATAGTGCACTAACCTTCGAGAATATTCAAGGGATCATCTCGTACAAGAGCATCTTCTAAAATTCTTGAGTTGGCAAGTCCTTTCTCCCTCGAAACCTAGGACCATCATTTCTTGGGACCCTTACTCGTACATGGGTTCCATCAATGGCTTCTAAACAATCATATATCATATACATGACAATTGTGAATGAATCACTAGTGCAGAATTCCCATTTTACCTCGCCTTATATGCCTCGGTTGACCAGAAACCGAAGCATATAATGGCGCGGTGGCATTTTTGTTATTAGAGTCAGGTTTTAGGCCTCGGTTCTCCAAATACCCGAAGCCAAAGAGGGGTATAGGCCCCGGTTCACTCAAAACCGGTGCCAAAGATGGGTATAGGCCTCGGTCCAATAGGACCCGAAGCCAAAAAGTTGCTGGAAGTCAGGGGTATAGGCCTCAGTCCAAGGAGACCCGGTGCCAAAAGAGGGTCAATGGCTTCGGTTCCTCTAACAACCGAAGCCATACCCTTTATTTAGGGTTCAAAATTCACAAACCCTTCTTCCGCCCCGCACCATCAGCGCCTCTCTCTCTGCGAGCACGAGCCTCCCCCACAATCTTCCACAAGCTGTCACCGGCGCCCGAGCCCCGCCGCCGCGAATCCTCCCTCGTCGACGCCTCCGATCGCCCCAACTATGGCCTCGTGGTCCTCCGCCTAGTCGTGGAGACTTCCGCGTCGGCGACTTCCAACGCGATGGCGCACACGCCGAGGCCGTGCTTGGCGGCGAAGGAGAGGCAGGCGGCAGCATCACAAGTTGGAATGGCGGCACCCGCGGAGATGGAGGGAGAGAAAGTCGCGGAGACCTCCAACGGAGACGTTTCTGAGAGGCAGGCAACAACATCGCAGGTTGGGATGGCGACACCGGCGGAGATGGAGGGAGAGAAAGTCGCGGAGATGGAGTGATCTTGGGTTGTTCTACTCTCCTGCAGTTTGTGTTTTGGTTTGAATGCAGGATGATCAAGCACGCGGGATGAATGCAGTTTGTGTTTTGGTTTGAATGCAGTCTGCAGCAGCCATGAGCGAGCAAAAGGGTGAATTAAAAAAAAATATTTATTACCTATGGCCTCGGTCCTAACTGACCCGAGGCAGAAAGCTGTGTATATGGCACCGGTTTCAAAACAACCGAGGCATAAAACTGGGTCTATGGCTTCGGGTGATAACCGAGGCCAAAAGGTAAACTTTTTGGCCTCGCCCCAATATGCCTCGGTTCCAGACCCGAGGTAGAATGCGGAAATTAACCGGGGCAGAAAGCCCTTACTGCACTGGTGAATGACCAAAACATTCATGTGAATTACAAAAATAAGAATACATGTGGTGACTATACTACCTTAAAGTATGGGAAAAATCAGCTGTTGTTACCAAATATGGATGAACTTCTCTACCCAAGGCTTGAATTAAAAAATCAGATTCTAAACTTAAAATTACATCCAACACATTTGGAAAATGTTTGCTAACAGTGCCCCAAAATGATGGAGAAAAATATCACTTCGATTTTTCACATTATGACCAACTATGTGTGAAAATTTAGCAACTTATTCCTCCATCATCGATCATATTGCATCCTTGACTAACCCATTTGTCTCGAGTCCCATTCGAATAATAAATGCCTCGAGTCCCATTCGAATAATGTCACGACATCGATTAGTATGCATAAGGTAAGACATCAACTGCTCTTTGTGATAGTCTCTATCTATCACAAATTCCCTAACAATATTTCTTAAATTGGAATATATATTCAATATATTCAACGCATGTGCAACAATGCATAACATTATGACTGCGGTTAGTGTTGTGCATAATTGTAATTGGCAGTATAAGTGTGTGACTATATTAAAGTCCACATTGGCAACATCGTCTTCTATATCTAGGGATGACAACGGGACAGGACGAGGACAGGTTTCACTATCCCATATTCATCCCCATCGAAAAAATTCATTCTCATCCCGACACCCAAACTCAACGGATATTAAACTTTTGTCTCATTTCCATCCCCACTGAATAACGGGTATATACTACCCATACCCGTACCCACTTTCTTACTGTTTCAATATTAATTAATTTTTACAAAATAATAAAAAATTACGTAAAAGAAACATAATATTATCAAATATTCAATATTAGGAGGATGATTGTTTATTTTATATAGGCTTAATTACACGGATCATACCCATTTTGGTTCGAAAATTTTAAAATGGTACCCACTTTGAACTTTGTCTCAATTTAGTACCTAAATTCGTAATGTGCATCAATGTAGTACCCTTCGTTAAGTCTTTGCAAACGCCGTTAACTACCTTGCCACGTGTCAGCCTCTGTTTTTTTTTTAATTTTAATTTTTTTTTAATTTTTTTTGAATTTTTAATTTTCTTTTTGAATTTTTAATTTTCTTTTTGAATTTTTTTTTTAAAAAAATTGCCACGTGTCAAATCCTTGATGTGACACGTAGCATTGTCAGTGACACGTGACAAGGTATCGCCACGTGGCAAGGTACTTGCCAAGTGTCATTGTCTTCATTTCAACTTAGTCCTCATATATGTCTATTTGTTTCAATTTAGTACCTATACATGTTTATTTGTTTCAATTTAGTATCCGCTCTATTTGTTTCAATTTAGTACCCTCTCTATTTGTTTCAATTTTGTCTGAATATTTTTTTACAAAATAGAGAAATATTGTGTCTCCCTTAAGACCAAATTTATTATTTATATAAATGTTATCTATATTTGTTATTTAAAATGACTTATAAAATTAAGTATTGAAATTTATATTAAAGTTAATAGTAAAAGTCATGAATAACAAATTTACCAAAACTTTGTTATTCATGAGTATAACAAATATCATTGTAACAAAACATAAATATGTTATTCATGACTTTTACCATTAACTTTAATATAAATTTCAATACTTAATTTTATAACTAATTTTTAGTAACAAATATCAATATAACATTTATATAAATAATAAATTTTGTCTTAAAAGAGATACAATATTTGTCCATTTAAAAAAAAATCTTTGAACAAAATTCAAACAAATAGAGCAAGTAATAAATTGAAACAAATAAACATATATGGGTACTAAATTGAAACAAATAAACACATGTGGAGACTAAATTGAAATAAAGATTGGCAGGTACCTTGCCACGTGTCACTGACAATGCCACGTGTCACATCAAGGATTTGACACGTGACAATTTAAAAAAAAAAAATTAAGAAAAATTTAAAAATTTAAAAAAACTAGAGGCTGACACGTGGCAAGGTAATTAACGGCGTTTGCGAAGACTTAACGGAGGGTACTACATTGATGCAATAATCAAAATTAGGTACTAAATTGAGACAAAGTTCAAAGTGGGTATCATTTTGAAATTTTCGAACCAAAATGGGTATGATCTGAGTAATTAAGCCTTTTATATATCAAATATTTATAAAGAAATTATAATTGTATACATTTCAAATTAGAATACCAAATAACATTTAATGAGGATCAAAACATTTATTAAATTTGCAAACATTAATGAAACCTAGTTGATAAAATTTAAAAATATCTTTAAGAAGTATAAAAGGAAAACAAATATTAAAATTAAAATATATTTTAAAAGTGTTTACTTCAATTTTTTAAATTTTAATGAATCTTTTTTTATATACTAATAAAAGTTATGATACACCATTTCATCAAAATCATGCAAAAAACAAAGATTAAACTAATAATAATAAAGATCTTGTATCTTTTGAACTTTAATATATGTTTGATGGTGATAAAAAGGAATTCATGACAATTACATTAAATTTTCACATTACAGTATATAAACTTTGTGTATGCAATTATAGTAACAAAATTATAGTATAATAATGAGTTAGAAAATAAAAAATAATCTTATAAAATATATCAAAATAATATTTTACATGATAAAAATAAACAACAAATAAAAATATTAAAAAATTATCAAATGTGTGTGTTAGAAACAATTTGAGAGACTATTGAATGAAATCACAAAAAAAAAAAAAAAATGTATAATTAAGGAT
>Ga0214543_1013060_pt1 | contig 10656 bp, 12 predicted proteins | sample CNSS2metaG_FD_160094 | JGI IMG/M metagenome (GOLD analysis project Ga0214543, IMG submission 160094) | Root nodule microbial communities from cowpea collected in UCLA plant growth center, Los Angeles, California, USA - CNSS2 | ecosystem: Host-associated > Plants > Roots > Nodule | place: USA...
CTTACTTGGGGTAAGGGTCGGGAACTTAAACGAATTAATCACAAGATAAGGGTGTTCGACCTAGGCCGCTTACTTGGGGTAAGGGTGGGGAACTTAAACAAATTGATCACAAGATAAGGGTGTTCGACCCAGGCCGCTTACTTGGGGTAAGGGTGGGGAACTTAAACGAATGTGAAAGAAAACACATGAGAAAGTCGTATGGATGGGAACCCTTGTTTTTATTTATGGAATAGGGGTGCCTCATTAAAACCTCCCTGGCTAAAAACCAGGTGAGGAAAAAGAGTACACCCGGGGTTACAAGTATCGGTTCGATTACAATATACATTCAGCTGAAGTAGAACTTGAGGTGGAATACATTCCTAGTGTTGGGAATCTCTTCCCCAGATAAGTGTTCTAGGCGATAAGCTCATCCTCCTACATCTTCGCGTATGCGGTACGGGCCGTCCCAATTGACGGAGAACTTGCCATCCTTCTTTCTTGCACTGCTGGCCATTCTCCATACTAGGTCCCCGATGACGAACGATCGTGGACATAGATTTGCATTATATTTCCTGGCAGCTCATTGTTTGGCAGCTAAGTTGCATATCTGGGATTTTTCTCTGTGTTCAGGTAGAAGGTCGAGATGCATGGCCATGTTTTGGTGATTGTGGGTTGGGTCGTACAGTTCTTGACGCAGGGATGGTTTGCCAATTTCTACCGGTATCATGGCGTCTGCATCGTAGACTAGACTGAATGGGGATTCGTTTGTTGATGATTGAGGGGTGCATCTGTAGGCCCATAGTACTTCTATTAATTCTTCGGGCCATCTGTCTTTAGCGGTATCCAATCTCTTGCGCAGCTCCACGAGAATAACTTTATTCGCCGCCTCTGCTTGTCCATTGGTTTGTGGGTGTTCTACAGAACTTGTGATGTGCTTGATGCCTAGGCCAGTGTAGAATTTGGCTAACTCTTTGTCAATAAATTGTCGGCCATTGTCTGTGATGATGGTTTGTGGCACACCATATCTGCATATAATGTCCTTCCACACAAATTGTTGAACTTGTTGGGCCGTGATGGTAGTTAGTGGCTTGGCTTCTATCCATTTAGTGAAGTAATCGATGGCTACAATTAGGAATTTCACCTGCCCCTTGTCGGGTGAAAAGGGGCCGAGAATGTCCATTCCCCATTTAGCGAATGGCCATGGGGATAGTATGTGGTGTAGTTGTTCTAGTTTCTGGTGAATAAGGTTGCCATGTTCTGACATGATCCTGGCAGTCTGCTTTTATGGTCGTCCAGAAATATCCGACTCTAAGAACTCTAGTAGCCATGGTGCGTGTGCCAGAATGATAACCACAAATAGCTTCGTGTAGCTCTTTGATAATATATTGTGCTTGCTCTACCGTAACACATTTAAGGAGGGGTTGGCCATATCCGCGTTCGTAGAGGTCATTGCCTATCATGGTGTACCTGGCGGCCTTAGCCAGCCAAGTTTTGTCCGCGTCTAGGGGGGGTTACCGGTTTTGAGGTATTGGAAGGAGGGGGTGGTCCAGTTTTGGCTTTGGGAGGGGGTGACGTTGTTAGCTGGGGTGTGGGTTAAATTTTTACAAGTGTGTGTGATGGAAGGTGTGGATAGTGTTTGCTGTAGTAAGGATCGGTGACGGTTTTTTAGCTTGGTGTTGGCCAATTTGGAAAGGATATCGGCCCTGACGTTGTCGATCCTTGGGATGTGTTCGACGCGGACTTGTTCGAAGGCGGATTGAATGACTGAACGGACCAGATGGTAATACTGTAGAAGGATGGGGTCTTTAATCTGGAACTCGTCATTTAGATGGCCTACAGTGAGTTTGGAGTTGGTTTTGCTCGTTAATCTCTTAATGCCTACCTCGCGGGCTAGGGAAAGGGCGGGGAGGATGGCTTCGTATTCAGCCTGGTTATTTGATGTTTTGAAAGCAAAGTGAAGGGATTTTTCAATGAGGATGTCATTGGGGCCTTCTAAGACGATGTTGGCGCCGACACCCCTTGGATTTGAGGAACCATCTACATGAAGCATCCACTGGTCTTCTATAGGTGTTTGTTGTAGGTCGTTGACGAAGTCTAAGAGACACTGGGCTTTGATGGGGCCGTGGGGTTCATAGAGGATGTTGAATTATGATAGTTCAACGGCCCATGATGACATGTGTCCGGCTAGATCTGGTTTTTGTAATATTTTTTGGATTGGGTAGTCGGTTTTAATGGTTATGGTGTGGTTTTGGAAATATGGGCGTAGGCGGCGTGCCACGTGGACCAAAGATAGGGCCAGCTTTTCTACCATTTGATATCTGGTTTCAGGATCTTACAACGTTCTACTCACAAAATACACTAGATGTTGTGTGCCTTCTATTTCTTGGACAAGCGCGGCGCTGACGGTATAATCGGTGGCTGTGATGTATACAAGTAGGGGTTGATGGGTGTCTGGCTTGTGGAGGATAGGTGGGGAGGTTAGGGTTGTTTTTAGTTTTTGGAATATTTGTTCACAATCATCAATCCACGTAAATCGGGTGGATTTCTTTAGGAGTTGGATTATGGGTTGGGTTTGTTCGGCTAGTTTGGGTAGGAAACGGGAGACGTTGGACCTCCTCTATGCCGCGTTGGGTTAACATAAAACCAAGGAATTTACCCCGGTCAACGCCGAATACACATTTGTCAGGGTTGAGGCGAAGGTTGTATTGGCGTAGCGCGGAGAAAACTACTGTCAAGTCCTCAGCATGTTGGCGATGACTTGGGGACTTGACAACCATATCGTCGACGTATACTTCGACACAGTGTCCCATTAGGTGGTTGAGCACCTTGTCCATTAGCCGATGGTAAGTTGCTCCAGCGTTTTTGAGGCCAAAGGGCATGACCCTATAGAAGTAGTTGGCATCGTCCGTGATGAAGGCGGTTTTGTGCATATCTGACGTGGCCATGGGGATTTGGTTATATCCAGAATATGCATCCAAAAAACTAAGCACCTTGTTCCCTGCCGCGCCGTCCACGAGTCTATCAATGTTGGGTAAGGGGTAAGCGTCACGAGGGCAAGCCTTGTTTAAGTCTGTGTAATCTACGCACATCCGCCATTTGCCATTGGCTTTCTTCACCAAGACAACGTTAGAAAGCCAAGTGGTGTACTGAGCTTAATCTATAAATCCTGCGCTCAGTAGCTTGTCGGCTTCAATCTTGGCTGCTTGCCGACGTTCTTCGCCAAGCTTGCGTTTTTTTCTGGGATACATAGCGGGCTTCTTTATATATGGATAGTTTGTTGGATGCCACTTGGGGGTCCACTCCAGGGAGGTCGGCGGCCGACCAGGCGAAAAGATCGGTGTTGTTGATAAGGATGGGTGTGATGGTGGCACGCTCGTCAGAGTTTAAGCCGGTGCCTAGGTTAATAGAGTTACCATTGGGAAGCTCTAAAGGAGAGGTGTCCTCAACTGGTTCAAGGCGAACATCCCGGCCTATTCTGGGGTCAAGATCATCGCCGGATAGGGCTATGCTGGAGCCAGGGGATCTTTCGATATGGTTGGTTTGTTGGATTGGGAGTTGTGGTCGCAAGCTGGCCATGTAGCATTCACGTGCCAAGCACTGGTCGTAGTGGATGGTAAGGATGACGCCGGACGAGGCAGGGAACTTCATGGCTAAGTGAGGGGTGGAAACGATGGCGCCAAGGGTATTGAGGGAAGGACGACCTAGGAGGATGTTATAGGATGTTGGCGCGTCGACGATGAGGAAGCGGATTGGGATGGTTTTAGTTTGGGTTCCCTCCCGAAAGACGGTGTGGAGGTCAATGTAGCCCCGGGTGGATACGTGTTCACCAGAAAAGCCATATATTGGCTCGTCATATGGGACCATGGCAGTGTCAGGAAGTTGAAGTTTTTGGTAGGTGGCCCAGTAGAGGATATCAACAGAGCTGCCCTGATCAACGAGGTGTACTAAGCCCTAATTCTTCTGTAGTGTGACCATGGTTGCGATGATAGCGGCAATATTTGGTCATATCGACATTGGGAGGTGTGGTTGTCTTGCGTGGTGGAGGTATTAAATCGACTTGTAGGGCTTCGTCGAGGATGCGGGAGCGGGCTACGGTAAGAGGGGCCTATCTGGTGAAGCGAGGTTGGCGGGGTTCGTGTGGGCGGGTATCAAGACGTGGGTTAGGCTGTGGGGTGGGGTTGGCGGTGGTAGCTGCATAGTCATTGCAAAATTTGGTGTGGAGGGTTTGCATTTCCTCCATGCGGACATAGTCAGCTGCACGTAACTTGAGTTCATGCATGGAGGCAGGTGGGTGGAGATAGACGTTGTTGGGGAAGGGGCCGGGTTGTAAGGTAAGGGTCATGCACTGGAGGATCATTTCCTGATTGAGGTGTGGTGTACGAAGGGCTGCCTTGCTGAAGGGATCTATGAACGCTCTGAGTGGTTCATTTTGTTCTTGTCGAATGCCTAGGAGGGATATGATGGTAGTTTGGTGTGGACGACTGCTAGTGAAATGAGTGGAGAACATGTGGGAGAGGACGTCGAAACTGTCGATGGAGTAAGGTGGAAGGGTTGTGAACCATTCTAGGGCAAGGCCCTTGAGGGTGGTGGGGAAGGCTTTGCAAAAGACTGCGTCTTGGGATGTGTATAGGGCGACATGGGTGATGTAGACTTTAAGGTGCTCGTCAGGGTCGGTTTTGCCAGTATAGCGATCCAGGGTGAAAGGTTCCCATTGGGCTGGAAGAGGGGTGTTGGAGATAAAGTCAGTGAAGGGGTGACGGCGTCTGGGCTAGTGGGGGGAGCAGGTGAGGTGGGATGGGATGGTTGATCATAGCGGGGAAGGTGGAGGTTAGGTTGTGAGGGGGGATGTGGGTTGTCGGAAGGTATTGTGGGTTGTATGGTGGAAAATGTGTGGTGTGTAGGGTGGTAGGTATGTTGTAGGGGAATTGGGTGGTAGGGAGGGTAGTGGCGGGGGTTGGGGGTGCGGTGAGCCACGGTAGGGTAGATGGGAAGTGAGGGGGATGGGTGGCGGGAATGGGTGTTTGTTGAGTGGTGGTGAAGGTGTGAGGAGTGGGGTTGTACTCGTTTTCTTCCTTTGTGGGCTGGAAGGCTGGAGACTTCACAGCTTTAGCGGTTTCTTTGGCTTTTCCCTTCAGATTGGGATCAGCTTCGATCCTTCACCTTAGGCGAGAGTTCTCTTGCCTCAGTGCCTCCATTTCGCCAGCGCTGCGTTTCTTCAAATCCGCGAGTTGTTGTTGCATCTTTACTTGACCGTCTAGGATGGCGGTCAGATCAGGCGTGATGCCAGGAGGTCCAGAAGGACCAGCATCCGCCTGCTTGTTCACTCCAGCTTTGCTACGGGTGGAAACCATCTTCAGAGAAAAATGGGTACTAAAGGTCTTCGTCTCGTGCCCCACGGTGGGCGCCAATTGTTCCTGCAGAGAACAAATAAGATGAGTTAGGCACAAGTGTCGCCTTAGCATGTAGTCCGCTATCTCCTTAGTTGGTCTCTCCCTAGTTGATACATGTCAGCTTGAACCCAGGAGGGGTTACCTGTAGAAGAGTCTCCGAAGCTCAAGTAAGTCAAAGCTCTCAAAAAGTCAAATCAGTGATTAATGAATGCGTACCTTTAATTACTGGGGTCCATGTGTATTTATAGGGCATTAATGATGTCTGGTTATCCAGTGGGCCGGGCCTTGGCTTGGGCCCTAGCTTGGGTTGTGAGTGGGCCTGGGTCCTAATCTAGGCCCTTAAGGCCTATTGAACGTGGGGACTTCCATTTTACTAATTCTTCAAGAGCGGTCTGATTCGTTTACTTCTTGACTTGTCAGATGTCGTCCTTGGTCGCATACTATCCGTGTTGGCCACTTTGTTGTTACTTTAGCCTTTATTCAGTTAAGTTTGAGTCCATGGCGGCCCAAGTCGTGTACTTGGGTTGTCTCTGGCATGTACGTGAGGGTTCTCATTTATATGGTTAAGTTGACCAGGTCCGGTACAAGTTAGGCTGACTCGGCCTAGGTTGAATACTTGGCTGCCTTGATGCATTGTTTACTTATTTGATTGAGTTTGGTTAGGTGTGGTACACTTTCCCCTCTCTCCCTCAAGGTTGATTAGATGGATAGGGAGAGGATGGCATTAACTGGATTACAGTGTGAAGTTTGTGTTGTTCACTTTAAGTGGATTAAAGGTGAAAATGGGTGGATAAAGAGTAAAGTTTGTTAAAGTTTGTAAGTGATTTGGTGGATGTTAGAGATTAAAAATTATATTGAAATCAAAGAAAAACAAGATTACCAAATTGTACTTTCTTTTAAAAATAATTAAAAGTTATCATTATATAAGTTTGATTTATCGTAGAAAAAATATGAAAATGTATAAATGAAAGTAACATATTTTAATTAAATTATTTACATGACAATGTAAGAAAAAAATTTATAATTAAAAATTACTTTTTAAAACTTATTTTATAACAATTTTTAAATTTTCGTTATTTTTACATCGTTTTCATAATTATGCTACAAAATAAGTTGCAGACATAATTGTAATCTTGATATCATCCTCGAACCTTCGCATCAGAGACATGATTGTAAAACAGAGGAATTTCACTCTTCTTTCCCCTTTCTCTCTCCCTCTTCGTTGATTGGACGAAGAGGGATAGGATGAATTGAAGTGGATTAGAGTGTGAAGCTTGTCTTGTTCACTTTAAGGGGATTAAAGGTGAGAGTGAGTGGATTTAGAATAAAGTTTGTTGAAGTTTGGGAGTGATTTGATGGATGTGATAGATTAAAAATTATATTTACATCATAAAAAAACAAGATTACCAAATAATACTTTATTTTAAAAATAATTAAAAATTATCATTATATAAGTTTGATTTATCGTAGAAAAAAATATGAAAAAGTATAAATGAAAGTAACATATTTTAATAAAAAAAATATTTAAAAGATAATGTAATAAAAATTTCATAATTAAAAATTACTTTTTAAACCTTATTCTATAACAATTTTCAAATTTTCGCTATTAATTATTTTTGTAAAAATAATATGAAAAGTAATATTTTTACATCATTTTCATAATTAAGCTAAAAAATAAATTGCGGACATAATTTTAATCTTGATATCACCCTCAAACCAAGACATGACAGAGATGATTTAAAAATAAAAGAATTTCCCTCTTCCTTCCCCTCTCTATCCTTCCCCTCTCTCGCTCAAGGTTGATTGGATAGAGAGAGAGGATGACATCAAGTGGATTGCAGTGTGAAGTTTGTGAGTGATTTGATGATGTGATAGATTAAAAATTATATTTAAATCATAAAAAAAGATAACCAAATTGTACTTTATTTTAAAAATAATTAAAAACTATCATTATATAAGTTTGATTTATTGTAGAAAAAATATGATAATGTATAAATGAAAGTGACATATTTTAATAAAAAATATTTAAAAGATAATGTAATAAAAAAATTTCTAATTAAAAATTACTTTTTAAACCTTATTTTATAACAATTTTCAAATTTTCGTTATTAATTATTTTTTTAAAAGTAATTTGAAAAGTCATATTTTTACATTATTTTCATAATTAAGTTGAAAAATAAATTGCCGACATAATTATAATCTTGATATCACCCTCAAACCAAGACATAATAGAGATGATTTAAAAATAGAAGAATTTCCCTAATTCTCAACTCTTAAAATTGGCCAACCAGCACATGCCACGTGGGCTTAATCTCCACTAAACAATTTGAGTCAATAACATGTTGCCACGTCATCATCTTCATCTCCACACAAATCTGCTCCGCACCACCATCATCGCACCACCGTGAAAGACGCACCAACTGCAGCAGTTCGCACCTGCACCATTTGCGTCCACTGTTCATCGTCCTCACCATAGTTCTGTCAACCTCCATTGCTCCATCCTTCATCACGCTCGCGAGAAACCAGCAGCAGCGTGGCCATCCTCCAATAGTGTTCACCCTTCACGCATCCACCTACACCTTCGAGTCAGACAGCGTGAACCAAAGGAGAAGAGAAGCGCCGACACAATCACTACCGCGAGCCAACACCTGCAACGTTGTCGTCAGCCGCGCAGCTAAGGGAGAAACATGGAGGCAGAAACCCTAATTTTGGAGAGACTCTCTGCACCACGTGTCAGCCTCTAATTGCATAGTCAAACTGGTCAAATCTGGTCAATTGGTCAATGGAGCAGCAAAGTTGGTCAAATCTGGTAGAAAGGTCAAAGACTGGTGAAAGGAGAGGGGTTTAACTGTAAATATTCATATTTTTGGATCTCTCTGCAAAATTGGACTACAGAATTGAAAATGGGCTATTTAGAAAATTAATACAAATATTATTTGGTGATAATTTATCATATATCTTTGAATAATTAATTTATTCAATTATATCATAAATTATTAATCAACTATATTTGTTAAATAGTCTATATCTCTCCAAATATCTTTGAATATTTATCTCTATCTTTATTTTAAAAGATATTTGAGAGCTTTTAGCAACAGAAAAGCCCAGTCCAATTCCTATATAAAGAGACCAAGGGAGAAGTAGAAAGACAAGTTCGGGACTTCGGGATTTTGGAACCCTTAGGGGTGCCTAATTTCATTTCTTTTCTCTCTCTTTTCTTCTCTCTATTCTTCTTTTGTATTCCATGGATTTCTAAACTTCTTGGGTTGATTCCATAGTAATTTCTTAATTGGATTCGGAGGTTAGATCAATTAATTTCTTTGTTCTTTTTATTATTGTTGAGGTTTTAATTCATCTATGTCTTTTATCTTTGAATCACGTAAAAAGTAATGATTTTAAATCTATATGCATGTTGATACGATGAGTTCAAGGGTTTTTAAATTTAATTGAAACTTTACTTTGATTTTATTTAGAAACTTTCATGTGATTGAATGAGTTTTTACCAATAATTGAGACTTTACTTTGATTAAAGGTATTTACTTTAACTAAAATTAATTGAGACTTTCCTTTGATTAATTAAGCTTTTTATTTGGTGAGAAGATAAAAGAATAGACATGATTAGGCATAGTAAAATTTGATTGAGACTGTACTTTGGTTGAATTTACTATGGATAATTTAAAAGTTCTCACTTTTAATTGAGACTGTACTTTGGTTAAAAGTGAGAACGCCAACAAATTAATTGAGATTTTACATTGATTAATTTGTAAATCTATAACAATAATTAATTGAGCAACAATTTTTAGATAACCGATGATGAATCTATTTTGAAAAAGTAAACCACACACATCTTTTCAACATTCAACACAAACATGCAACAAACAATCACATCGATAAGCTCACTCCCCACTAGCCCCAAAATATTTAAAAATATTTTCAAAACTTTTGATCTGATACCAATTGTAACATCCCTAAAGAATATTACTGCTTTTTAATAAATAACATATAAAATAACAATTAAAAAAAATACCTCATTTAATAGGATATCGCTTCCCAAAAACATGGGAAAATTAAAACCACAAATAGTAACCATAACATAGTTCGAATGTACACAATCGTTCTATACAAAAGTTACTAAAGTTCAGCATAAATAAATTTTACATCAAAATCAACAAAAATAAAGTTTGCTTTCAAAAGCCCAAGTAGCCTATGCTCTCTGTCTCTAAGTATCTCCTGGCTCACCTGTCAAATCATCTGCTCGCGGATAAAAAATTATTCGATCATCGCCACACACACACAGATAGGGTGAGCTATGCACAATATATAAACACATACATGAACTAAATATGTCACCCATCCCAAAATAACATAACTTAACATTTCATGATTTTCAAATTACCCAACCATAACCTCACAGTCCATCATGAGGCATAAACATGAACTAGGTCTTGGGACTTCACTATGCTCCCACGAAACTAACTCATTCGTGGTCCAACCCTATGAGCCTATCCCGCTCATAGTCCTACCCTACAGACTCCTCGTTTGTAGTAAAACATACAAGTCTTCTCGACTTCGACCCTCGCCCAATAGTAGCCGACAGGAACATAACAGTTCCTTAACCATCGTGCAGCCAACACATGTAATCACCATACTAAGGACTCCTCGCCCATTAGTAGCCGACGGGAACTCAACTAGTTCCATGCTCATCATGTGTCGTACCATCAAGCACATCCTAGATTACATCATTTTCATGATTAAGCTGAAAAATAAATTGTGGACATAACTGTAATCTTGATATCACCCTCAAACAAGGACATAACAAAGATGATTTTAAAATAGAAGAATATCCCTCTTCCTTCCCCTCTTTCTCCCTCAAGGTTGGTTGGAGAGGGAGAAGATGACATCAAGTGGATTACACTATGAAGTTTGTGTTGTTCACTTTAAGTAGAGTAAAGGTGAAAGTGGGTGGATTAAGAGTAAAGTTTGTGAAAGTTTGTGAGTGATTTGATGGATGTGATAGATTAGAAATTATATTTAAATCATAAAAAAACAAGATTACCCAATTCTACTTTATTTTAAAAATAATTAAAAATTATCATTATATAAGTTTGATTTATCGTAGAAAAAATATTAAAATGTATAAATGAAAGTAACATACTTTATTAAAAAAATATTTAAAAGATAATGTAATAAAAAAATTTATAATTAAAAATTACTTTTTAAACCTTATTTTATAACAATTTTCAAATTTTCGTTATTAATTATTTTTGTAAAAATAATTTGAAAAGTC
>Ga0214543_1013065_pt1 | contig 10652 bp, 6 predicted proteins | sample CNSS2metaG_FD_160094 | JGI IMG/M metagenome (GOLD analysis project Ga0214543, IMG submission 160094) | Root nodule microbial communities from cowpea collected in UCLA plant growth center, Los Angeles, California, USA - CNSS2 | ecosystem: Host-associated > Plants > Roots > Nodule | place: USA...
TCTTGGTAAAGATGAAAGTTAAAGTTATAAAAGAAGTGACTACTTAAGTTCATCTTTTAGGTATAAAGGTATGACATTTGGTTAGGTATCCATACCATCACAAAGAAAGATAAACCATTGCTCTTAGACAGTCTCATTCTGGTAGAGGATCTTGCATGTCAAATTAATGTAAGTTTCTTCCTTGATTTCTTTGAATATAGTAAATTTTTCAAAATTCTCACGAAGCTAGGAATTGTACAGTTATTTTCTCAAGCTTATTTATGAGCATCTTATCTTTATGTCAGTGTTGAAATTTAAAAGAAACTTTATACGGGTTCAAGTCATCACCATTTTTTCTTTAAACAAGGCAAATAAGGAACAATTTTTTTTTAAAACAACATTTACTTCCTCATTGTATATGTTTACCAAAACATAACAAAGTTAAACTACATCCATAATAACATCAAGGGGAAGACTTTTTGTATTTTCCAGAAAAGATGTTGACAGAAAATCTAACATCCTAATCAATAACAGTGTAGAATGTAGTTCCTACTGCTGGGAAATGTAGAATGCCATTAACAGTAATGCATTCAACGACTAAAATTCATGCTTATGTAATTGGTAAGAATGGGGAGACTTTTAGTATTTCAAGCAAAAATATTGACAGATATGCTAACTTCGTGATGTGTGCCATCAATTATTCTAAGATAAATGACCATACTCCAAATAATCTATTTTGTTTCATTCTTAACTTTTTAGCGCTAGGATAACCATAAAACAGTCTCCCCATTATTACCAATTACATAAGCATGGATTCTAGTCGTTGAATGCATTAGTGTTAATCGCATTCTATATTTCACAGTAGTAGGAGCTAAATTCTACACTGTTATTGATTAGCATGTAAGATTTTCTGTCAACATATTTTCTAAAAAATACTAAAAGTCTTCCCCTTGTTGTTGCAGAGAAGATGCAGTTCAACTTTGTTATGTTTCGGTAAACATATACAATGAGGAAGTAAATGTTTTAAAAAAAATTGTTCCTTACAAAGATGGTGATGACTTGAGCCTCTATCAAGTTTCTTTTAACTTTCAATCCGCACACAGGGACAAGATGTCCATAAGAAGATGGCTAGTTAATTTTCAGCTTCATGAAGATTCTAGTAAATTTCCTATGTTTCGAGAAATGAAGAAAGAAACTTACATTAATATGGAATGCAAGATTCTTTACCATACCGAGACTGCGAAATATTGTTGGTTTATCTTTGCTTGTGAATGTACTAATATCCAAGCAAATGTCATACATTCAAATCTAGAAGGTGAACATAAGCGGTCACTTTCTTTAAAACTTTGTAAACCTTTGCCTTTTCTAAGAGAGATTTTATGCACCTTCCTAATTGTAGGATCCATTCTTAAAATAGCTATTGAGAAAGGTGTTCTAAAGCGTCAATTTCACCTTCTGGATATTGGTAAATGAGTCAAGGCATGTTTTTATCCTTAAAACTTTGATATATACAATGAAAATCAACTCATTGTAGAACGTCAAATGCCTTGTTTCAAGGAAGCTAAAACAAGGCACTGCTTCTGAGTTAAGGATAACCTTTTATGAAAGAACTTTTGGCGTTCTATAATGAGTTGATCTTCGTTTTGTATATATCGAAGTTTTGTAGTAAGGGTAAAAACACCATGTTACATTCCAACATATAACTTAAGATGTATATTCGTAATCGTAACCCATTTTTCAATGCTTAGAAGGTGAAAGTGACTCTTTTGAACATCTTTCTCAAAAGTTATTCTAGAGATGAATCGAATAGTCTGAGAAATACATAAATTCTCTCTTGGTAAAGATGAAAGTTAAAGTTATAAAAGAAGTGGGTACTTAAGTTAATCTTTTAGGTTTAAAGGTATGACATTTGGTTAGGTATCAATACCATCACAAAGAAAGATAAACCATTGCTCTTAGGCAGTCTCATTGTGGTAGATGATCTTGCATGCCAAATTAATGTAAGTTTCTTCCTTGATTTCTTTGAATATAGGAAATTTTTCAGAATTCTCATGAAGTTAGAAATTGAACAGTTATTTTCTCAAGCTTATTTATGAGCATCTTATCTTTATGTCAGTGTTGAAATTTAAAAGAAACTTGATACGGGTTCAAGTCATCACCATTTTTTTCTTTAGATAAGACAAATACGGAACAACTTTTTTTTAAAACAATATTTACTTCCTCATTGTATATGTTTACCGAAACATAAGAAAGTTGAACTACATATCCTCTGCAACAACAAGGAGAAAAATTTTAGTATTTTTCAAAAAAGATGTTGACAGAAAATCTGACATCCTAACTAATAACAGTGTAGAATTTAGCTCCTACTACTGTGAAATGTAGAATGCGATTAACACTAATGCATTCAACGACTAGAATCCATGCTTATGTAATTGGTAAATGAGTCAAGGCATGTTTCAAGGAAGCTAAAACAAGGCACTACTTCCGAGTTAAAGATAACCTGTTATGAAATGACTTTTGGGAACTGATCTTCGTTTTGTATATATTGAAGTTTTGTAGTAAGGGTAAAAACACCATGTTACATTCCAACATATAACTTAAGATGTATATTCGTAATCGTAACCCATTGTTCAATGCTTAGAAGGTGAAAGTAACTCTTTTGAACATCTTTCTCAAAAGTTATTCGTGTCCTTGGGTATTTGATTGGCAAACTATATTTGTATGATATGGAAATTTAACATGTAGGAAGAATTTGACTTAAATGAGACTAGGGGGATTAAGATAATGAGAATGTGAAGTATGATATAGACAGTGGAGTTCTTGGAACATCAGGGTGCATATAGCAAGTTAAAAATTTAGAATGTATGTTAATTGGGTAAGAATGAGATAGTTATGTGAGATATGGTATGGTTTTGTGTTTGTGAAATTGTATTGAGGTGCATATGCAATATTGATCAAAGTGTGGTGTCATGATTCATATAAGTTCCAGAATGTAAGATTATATGATTGGTTGTACGTGAATTGTATGAGGCATGTTTAAAAGAGGTAATCGAAGGTGAGCATGGAGGCATGATAATACTTGATTGTTGGCATGTCTAAATATGTGTGATGTAATTTGGCATTGGTATATGATTGGAAAATCATAATGGTACTATACTTGGGTGCTTGGTATGTTTTGGAGATCCTTTGGGATCTGTTTAAGTGCACAAAAACCAATAGCATTGTGCTACTAGTATAGCGCCTGGCGGCGTGAGCGAGCCGCCAGGCGGACGGGAAATAAACCAGTGACAGTGGTCACAGCGGGAGCAGAGCGCCTGGCGGTGGTCAATGGATGCGCCAAACGATGACGACGGGACAAGGCGCCTGGCGGCGTGGTGATGCCCGCCAGGCGGTGGCGGTACTGAGAGGGTACTGCAAGCGCGTGGCGCCTAGCGGTGTGTGATGCCTGCCAGGCGGTCTGGAGCTAAGTTTCGCCTAGCGGTGTGTGATGCGCGCCAGGCGATTTTGGTTCAGTGATAGTGCACGAGGAAAGGTTCTACACAGCTTTAGGTGAGGTACATGATGCGAGGCTTTAGCTAGGGGTCCAGTTACGAGTGTAACCCGTATTGGAATAACACGTGACCACTGTAAGTTGTAGCCTGGTGGTTTAGGAAGTCTAGTGGAGCGTGCGAGCTGTGGCTTGTACAGCGAGGTTCGGGTGATTGCCCTCTTTAGAGTATTCTGATAGAGTTTTTGGTAGTCTGGAACAGCTACAAGCTTTATGTTTGTTTCGGGAAATCCACTTGGTGTCACGGTGAGATGCTGTGACAAGATTATTCCCACGTGTGGACTATCAGGTGGTGGCCTATAGTCGGAAGGGCGAGTAGACACTCGTGCAGCAAAGATCGATCATGGTTCTCACCTAAAAGGTATAGAAATGATAAACGTCTAAAGGCAAGTGTCGGAAGTGAAGTATTAAAAAAAGGGAAAATGTACTAACCCGGGTTTACATTTGTTAATATGGTATTTAATATTATATTGTTGATTTTATTTAAATGAGCTTACCCTAACTGTGTGTGTGTGTGGCGATGATCATGTAACTTGTTACATGGGAGCAGATTTGATGCAGGTGAGCAGGCAGATGCTTAGAGACGAAGTGGGGATATCTCAAGGATTTTATTACTAGTTACTATGTTGCACTATGGATTTAATTGTAATAATTTTTAGACACTTTTGTTGGTAATATGAACGATGCGACTCATTTTTTTTATTTGTAATGGCGCGTTGGATTTCTAAATTTAAATTTTTCCGTGTTTTTGGGAATTGATGATAAATAAATGAGGTTGTTATTTTATTTATATTCTTATTTATTTTAATAAGTAATTTTCGGCTAAGACGTTACAACAACCGCCTGGCTAAACCATCTTCACCGCTAGGCGGGACTCACACCAAACCCCCCTATTTTGTGGCCATCGCCTAGCGGTCCAAACTCTATCGCCAGGCGCCACACCAGTAACCTCACTCTTTCTGGTTTTGTAAACTTTTTACCAAGTTTCACTATTTTAGTCTGGGGCTATCATGCTTCCAGATTCCTGAGTCCTCTTGAACATATATGTACCCCTTTTTTTTACATTAGTCACCATCTTTTACAACTCACAAAATAGGACACTCTTCAATTCCCTTTTTGGATCACCAAACTAGTTTATCAATATAGGATTGCTTAGGTTCAACTTTTCTAAGACTCAACACATCACTGTATTATTCTACTCTTTATGCTCGGTTATTTACCAATCAGTAACTCAGTTTCCATCAATTTGCATATGAATTAACAATTGTGCCTAAACATATTTACACCATTCTTCCAAATTGGCAATTCCAATTAATCTCATAGTCTCAACTTAACTTTAGCAACCCTTAATATAACTAATACCTCAGAGGGTTAGGCCACAAAATCACTAATCACTCTGCGAATTTTACCCCACTGTAATGACATTCCTTTTCCCTCCAAATAATAGAATTCACCACTAATTTCTACATATCATCATCCACTCTTCCATTGATTTCAAATTCCACTCCACCAGTCACACGAACCTGTTTCCCCACAGTCCAGTACCATCAGTAACGCTCACAACCACACAAAAATCCAATTGTCAGTGATGGCGCTTGGCGACCAGCCCCATGCCGCCAGGCAATGCATACAGTTTTGGCAATTTACCAGAATTTTCCGCACCTGCACTATGCCTATATTCATTGTTTCGAACATCACCTTACTCACCGCGACATAGTTGTCTAAACCCAGCAATATCTAACATCGTTCCATGGTCAATTCACAACAATCATACTAAAATTATCAAAAAAAACCCCAAATTTCAACCCTACAGGGTGTTCATAACCATTTTATCAAATTGAACTCCCAACCATGTGTAATTCGATAATGTAATCCAACACATCATTAATAATTAAATTAGACTTCCTTTTTCCCCGATCAAAATTACCCTAGAACGCACAGAATTATCAAAACTCGAACCACAGGTTCGCGTCGCCTGGCGGTTCAACCAATACCACTAGGCTCTTCTTCTAGAAAACCCAGAACTGGGTACAAAGCCATGCATCGCCTGGCGGCCAAGGACGTGCCGCCAAGCAGTTTCTGGGAATTTTCCAGAAACCCAAAAATTCAACATACAAAGGGGACGTTCATGCAGTTCATACTATAATTCATGTGATTCATGCTTAAACATAAAATTAATCGTGTAAAACTCCCCTAACCTGGTTTCCTTAGCTTAGCTTTGACTCTTGAAAGTTCTCCCTTGATCACCAATGGCCTCCTTTGTCTTCCTCTCCCCACTCACTCTTTGCTTCACTCAATTCTCACAATACACACTCAATTTCGTTCTCTGTGCTCTAACCATAGTGGCAGCCTTGCAAAACCTTTCTTTTAACCTAAATTTTGCCTTTTAAGGGTGCCTTAATGCTAGGTTAATTACCCAAAACGAAAATGAGACTTAATGGAATGTTAATGGCCATTCATTATCTATCTCATTATGGGCTGTTTTACAACCACTCTTGGTTGCTCCTTAGCCGTCTAGGTTTTCCATGCCCCTTCACCTTCATGCCAAAGGAAATTTTGGCAAAAAGAAAGTTTCAATTGGGTTTACCAAGGTTTGAACCCATAACCATGCCAATGTCAAATCAATTGCACAACCATTCAACCAATTCATATTTCATGATGATTAATCTAATTCTATAATTATCTCCTCACTTAACATGCTCAATTATATTATTAAAAACAATAATAATTAAATAACACGCAAATGGCATACATAGGACTTGAACCCAAATCCTCTCACATGATCAAAGTACGCTCAACCATTTGAGCTAGTACTTTTTCACATCATATTAATTAATATTTAATGCCATAAAGGTTCCCACTACCCGTCTTTATTAATTAATTATTTATTTAATTAATTAATTTTCACGGGTCTTATGGATATCTTGAAGAATCTAACTTCATTTTTTCCTCTCAAAACTCCCTCATCAATAATAGGTTTTTTGCAGGAACCACCCAATCTTAAGTTCCATCACACCTTATCAGCCACCAAACATCATCATTTAAAATAAACCAACAACACAACCAATACACTGTTGTAGTAATTGACAAAATCACAAACCAAAGACTTCCCAAGGCATATAGATTCATTACCCTTAAGGACTTATCTGTGGTGTATTGCGCAAGCCCCCAGGATACAACAGAAACTTCTTGGAATTTTTGAGGATCTCAGAAACTAGCAAGATAATTCTTAAATGGAGTATGTATAACCAGGATATAAGAGAAAGGAGAAAAGAAAAAAGATAAGGAAAAGAGAGATAAGAAAAGTTGTGTTTTGGAAGAGGATTTAAGCATCTATTTATAGGTGATGAATGGGTTTAAAAAATCCCATGCTTTGTAGTTAAAGCCTGGTGATAAAAGCAAATATCCCATGATTTGCGGAAGTGGGATCAACTTGTGGAGGAAAGTTCGCTACAACAACATGCACCAGACCGAAAAAGGAGGAAAGCTTGCGAACGTTGCAACAACTGCAACATTAATTTTGTTTTTTGTAATACACTTTGTCAACACCCAATTTCGTCCGGGTAACAATGATAAATATTTTATTATTATTTTTTTTATTTTTATTTTTAATTTAATTTTGTTTTATTTATTTATTTGGGCTTATTATTTTATTTTCCTTTCTATTATTATAGCTCCATTTTTGTTTTACGTCTCTCATTCTACTTTAATAAAAAAGGAAAAAACAACAAAAACAAAAAAAAAAGGAAAAAGGGAAAGAAAGAGGTAACGTAAGGTCTCTCTGTTATCAGACCCATGCCTGCTATGCTATCATAGTTTTGTATTGGGAATGACCTGTGGCATGGTCATGATGGCTGAAGGAGTGGGAAGCAACATCTGCTCTCAGCCTTATCCCAAATTTCGAGATTGGAAGGTGCAAATAGTTATATAATAAAAAGGGGAGATTCATATGCTGTAGGGGTTGGAATAGATTGCATTACAGAGCGTAAGAACAACAGAGGGGAGCCATTTGATCAGGGAACTTTTGTTTGACAATAGGGACTGCAAGAGGTAAGTTTTCCATCCGAATACTTGAGTGTTTGAGATGAAACTGATGTTGTTGTGTTGTGCTTGAGAATGAATAAAATGTAGTTGTGTATATTGAATTTTGCGTGTCATTTATTTGGTTCATTGAATCTACATATATTACTACATTATCATTGTTTGAATCCTCCGTTTTCACCCTCAACTGAACCCTTCGACCCTCACCATCACCATACTGCCAAACCAGAATCCAAACACACAGAACACCATAAACAATTATGTTTTATGGAACACACCCACACGTAGCTGCCATTTTCGTTCTCGATTTTTCTCCACTCCACTCACCCAAAACAGCCCATCCCACACGATCACCAACGGGCATCATCACCTTCGCCTGCGTGTTCCGCCTGCACAAATACACATAAACACCAAATTCCTCCATTGTCATTTTCACACCCAACCACAAGAACAGAGACCCAAATTCCAGTGCCAAACGCTTAAGCCTCATATACCCCAATCATCAATATCCAATCATATCGGCGATTCGAAGCTTTAAATGGAAGACGTGCTAACGGCAGCGACCTTGGGTGTCACATAGAGGTTGTTCGAGACGATATGCGAAGAGAAAGCAAAGGCCGAGCACTCCAGGGTTCTCGAAAACGACGCCCCCAAGAACAGGATGTCGCCGGTGATGTCTTCGATGACGGTGACGCGATGCAGCGGCCACGGGTGTGGCAGTTCTTGGCTGCTGAGCGAGGAGCAGACGCACCCCAGCAGCTCCGAGCGCGGGCGTCGATCTCGCGAGAGAGGAGAGAAGGGTTGGCTTCCGGCGTCGACGGTGACGGCTCCGATGGTGAACGATGTGGCCGGCGACGACTTTGGCTGACGGAGATCGCGTGGCAGCTGGTTCTTGGTTGGCCATAGGACTATTTCGCGTGAGAGGGGAGTGAAGGGTGATGGCGTCGCCGGTGAAGCCTCCGGCAGAGGTCGTTGGTGGCCTGGGGTTGTGTTGGTGGTGTCGAGAAGAAGAGATGCCATGGTGAGGGGAAGAAGCTTTGGCTTCTGTTAGGGTTTTCCGAAAAAGAAAAAGGGGGCTGCAGGCTTTGAACTCTATTACCACGTGTACCCCCTTTTTTACCTCATCCACCCCATATGCTATGTTGTGTTTCCTCCTTTCTTTTCTTCGTGTACACCCCATTTTTAATCCATGCACCTCATTTTGTGTTTGCTTAGCACACCCCTTTATCCTTGTGCACCCCTTGTTTTTAATTTCTGCAGTTTCACACATTCTCTTTATCCCTGGGCACCCCCTGTTTTTTATTTCTGCAGCTTTACAATTTGTGATACTTGCTCATTTATTGCAGCCCCTTTGTTTCACTACGCATAAACCTCCCAATTTTCACTTCCTCGTGCACCTCCATAATTACTAATCCTGCACCCCTGCATACACTTTTTACTCCTATTTTGGGTTTGTTTTATACTTTATTTACTGCACCCCCACCCTTAACAAACACACTTACTCTCATATTTTGTTTTCTACTTTCATCTTTTAATTAAATTGTCTTTTTTATTATTATTATTAGTTTCTTATTTATTTATTTATTTATCTTTTATTATTTTATTTATTTTCTTTTCTTTATTTATAAAAAAAAAATATTTGAAAATTATCAAAAATTGCAAAAAAATAGAAAAGTCGTAAAAAAAGGGTAAAAATACCCTCTTTCACTTTATTGTGTCTGTCCGGTCGCTCGCACCGTGTGACACTTATTTTCTAAAAAATACCAAAAATAGTTTCTTTCTCTTTTAGTGTCTGTTCGACCGCTCGCGTCGTGTGACACATATTTTCAAGTAATTCAAAAAACCCAAAGAAATACAATTTTCAAAATACAAAAATATCAACATTTTCAAGCAAAATGTCTTTTTTTAAAGAACTACGTAACCCTGATTTCTCATTTTTAATGAGAATACGTAGGACCAAGGTCAATCCTTGTCGGGCCCAAAAAATAAAAAAATATATTTTTGTTTCTTTTTAATATTTGTGTCTTATTATTTTTGGGGAAAATTAATATTTTGAAAACTACATCAACTTTGCATTTTTAATTAAAGATATCGCCCTCGGGCGGGCGCGGTAGGGTGCTAACACCTTCCCTACACGTAACCGACTCCCAAATCCAAAATATGGTTTTTCACAGACTTGCCTTATCTTTATGGTTTTCCATAGTTTTCCAGAATAACTATGGTGGCGACTCCCAAATCTTTTTTTAAACCCGTTTTCTTTTTCAATTCGCCTTCTCGTCGTGATTCTGGTTGCGACACACTTATATATATATATATATATATATATATATATATATATATATATATATATATATATATATATATATATATAACAATCCCCCACGTATTGCAAAAGATAAGAGACAAAAAGAAAGAAAGAAAATTCTGGGTCTCAAATAAGATGTAATGCATCAAAGCTAGTATATCAAGCTATATGAACCAGTCCTAGATTGAGAAACTTAACACACAGTGTAGTTGGTATAGCAAGCTATATGAACCAAGGACACTTGATGTATGTTAGTGGTTTATCAATCACAATATACCCCCACACTTGTTGTTATCGTTGTGTTGCGCTTATTAGGCCATGCACGTGCCCAGTAGTCATGAGTGCTCTAGAGATCATGCCAAGATCTCATACAAGCGGCCCCACTTGACACTCATATATGTGATTTCATCAAGTGTATGCTACAAATCACACACCACCCATAAGGGATTTGAAAATCATTAAAACTTTGTTTAAACTAAAATTCTTACACCATAGAGAATTTTAATCACAAAGTTTAACCTCTAAAAAATGCAGTCTCTAGCACTTTCACGCACACCATAAGAATGGACATAATTAATTAAAATCAATTTAATGCTATCAAAACTAACAAGTGACTTGTTTTTACCCATATGAACCTTATTCATGGGGTCTACAATAAAAAAGGTTGGGTTGTTATCACTTGTTTGTTTGCAAGTGGCTTAAGTCTCATTCCCCTCGATGTTTCTAATATCATGTTTCTTCCCAAGGGTCAGAGGATCTACTAGATTTTGTTCTGACCTC
>Ga0214543_1013066_pt1 | contig 10652 bp, 10 predicted proteins | sample CNSS2metaG_FD_160094 | JGI IMG/M metagenome (GOLD analysis project Ga0214543, IMG submission 160094) | Root nodule microbial communities from cowpea collected in UCLA plant growth center, Los Angeles, California, USA - CNSS2 | ecosystem: Host-associated > Plants > Roots > Nodule | place: USA...
TAGGGAATCAAAAATAACAAACACAAATGAAAGGGATGAAGGATTAGTGAACTTCCTTTCTAAACATGCTTAGTCTTCTTAAGCATGTGCCTTCATCCTTGGTTGGGGTCAATCCTTCATCATTTATCAACAACACATCTAGCATATCCTTTTGAACCAAAGATAATAGCATCAACATATACTTGAACAAGTATGACATCACTTTCATGTTTTATAATTAAGAGTGTTTTATCAACAACACATCTAGCATATCCTTTTGACAAAAGAAAATTGCTTAGCCTTTCATACCATTGTCATGGTGCTTGTTTCAAACCATACAAGGCCTTTTTCAATTTGAAAACATGATTAGGATAGAGGTGATCTTCAAAGCCAAGAGGTTGTGATACATACACTTCTTCATTTAAGAAACAATTCAAGAATGCACTTTTCACGCCCATTTAAGAAAGTTTAAAATTACACATGCAAGCATATGCTAATAGTAATCTCAGAGCTTTTAGCCTAGCAACAAGTGCATATGTTTCATCAAAATCAATGCCTTCCTCTTGATACTTTAGCCACTAGCCTAGCTTTGTTTCTAATTATATTTCCATCTTCATCCATTTTATTTTTGATCACCCATTTAGTAGCAATTACATTCATTTCATAATTTCTAGGAACCAGAGACCATACTTCATTTCTAGTGAATTGGTTTAATTCATCTTGCATAACAATAACCCACTTACTATCATTTAAAGCATCATTCACATTCTTAGGTTCAATTTGAGATAGAAATACAACATGTTCATAGTGAGTAAGTTTGCATCTAGTGGATAACTCCCTGACTAATATCACCAATGATGTTGTCAGTTGATAGCCCTTTAGGTTCAATCTACCCATTGGGTAAGTTGTTGTGAACTATTGTTTTAGTTGACTGTTTTTCCTTTTCAGTTAATTCATTTCTTGTACCAAATTGCTTCTTCAAGATTTTATCTACATCATCTACATTCTGTAACACTTGATCTTACAATTTAGAGTTAGTTTCATCAAATACCACATGCATAAACTCTTCAATGATCATTAACCCTTTATTATATACCCTATATGCATGACTATTTGTAGCATAACCAAGAAATACACCTTCATATGTTTTAGCATCAAACTTGCCAAGTTGTTCTTCGCCATTATTTAAAATGAAGCATGTACAGCCAGACACTTTTAGGTGAGTCAAAATAGGCCTTCTACCTTTGAAAAACTCATAAGGGGTTTTCTTTAAAATAGGCCTAATCAGTATACAATTTAAAACATAACTAGCTGTGTTGACTACATTAGCCCAAAAGTATCTTGGTAATGAAGTTTCATTTAACATGGTCCTAACAAGTTCCTTAAGAGATCTATTCTTTCTTTCAACCACTCCATTTTGTTGTGGAGTTCTAGGAGTTGAAGAGTTGTGTTTAATACCATGTTTTTCACAAAAATGTTCAAACTTTTCATTTTGAAATTATCCACCATGATCACTTCTTAAAGAAACAATTTTAAAACACTTCTCATTTTCCAAAACCTTAGCATGCCTTTTAAAACCATGAAATGTATCATTCTTGACATCTAAAAATAATATCCATTTGAATCTAGAATAATCATCAATTATTACTAATGCATAAAAGTTTCCACCAAGACTCATGGTTTGTGAAGGTCCAAATAGATCCATGTGAAGCAATTACAAATGCCTTTCAGTTGAAACAAAGTTTTTAGGTTTGAAAGAAACCTTGGTTTGCTTTCCCTTTTTGGCATGCTTCACATACTTTATCCTTCTCAAACTTAAGTTTTGGCAAACCTTCAACCAATTGTTTTCTATTCAGTCGATTCAAACGATGCATATGAATATGACAAAGCCTTCTATGCCATAACCATGTATCATCATCTTTTGTAAGAAGACATTGTATGCTATTTGATGCATGATGCATATTAAGCTCTTTTCCCTACTAACATTATGCTACCACATGCATCAAAGATGAGACAATGATTAGGTTCAAAAACAACTTTAAATCCCTTATCATAAAGCTGGCTTATACTTATCAAGTTATGCTTCAATCCTTCAACTAGCATCACATTTTTTATGTTGAATAAAGATTCATTGCTTATGATTCCATTTCCAAGTTTTTTTCCTTTGATGTTATCTCCATAAGTCACGAAACATTCATCCTTCAACTCCAACTTTGCAAATTTGGTTTTTGTCACCTATCATATGCCTTGAACATCCATTATCTAGCTACCACAAGTCTTTCTTTTCGTGTTTTATGACCTGTAAAACAAGTTAATATTACATGGTACCCTTTGATAGATTGGGTCCAACATGGTTAAACCTCTCTTGATCCTTTTGGTATCCATTTCATAAACCCTTTAGAAACATCATATTTCCTTGCATAATAGTTCTTATAAACATGGCCTTTCTTCATACAATAATTGCAAGAAATGAATGGCATATCATTTGGCTCACTTCTGGAAAATAAACTAGTAAACTTCTTGGCTTTCTTTTCAAAAATAAGGTTGTAGCCTAGACCAGCCTTTCAAAAAACAAAATTTTGAGAACCAAGAATAACTTCTAGGTTTTCTTTCCCTCTTATGAATTTTGCACAAGTTGTTAAAAGGTATTTAAATTGACTTTTCAAAATAGTGCAATTTTCACAAGGTTTTGAAGCCAGCTAATTTTCACAACAATAGGTTGAATTACTGTAAATCATGTCTAGGTTTTCAAAATCATGTTTTAAATCGGCTAATTCTAATTCTAGCTTATTAACTCTATTTACTAGCCAATTGTTTAATACTTTTAATCGATTGTTTATGAAAACAATTCTGTTAACTTCACTATGCAATTCTTCAAAGTCATGCAACAATTGACTATAGTCATTCTTGTTTTTTAATTATGTAAGACCGAAAAAATTAAATAATTAAATAAATAATTATTTAATATAAAGGCGGGTAAAGGAATCTTTATGGCATTTAATGTGGAGAGTTATGCAAGGAACAATATTAACTCGTAGTTGAGAGGACTTGGTCATTATGAAAGGACTTAGGTTTGAGTCTTGTTGATGTCATTAGTGTGTTAATTTAATTGTTTTTATTATTTTCATAAGATGTTGACCATGATACGTGTAAATGTGTAGAAATTATCACAAAACATGAATTGGGTTGTTGGTTGTGCATTCTTTGATAACGGTATGGACGTGGGTTCGAAACCTTGTTAGCACGAACATAATTGTTTTTATGTGGTTGGAACATGGCGACCATTAGGGAGAGGCACGAAAAACCCTAGTTGTCTCTATAGAGTAGAGGACAAGTAGTTACAAGATGTGAATGGACATGAAACCTTCAAATTAATGCCTATTGAAGGTAATTAAAAACCCCAAAATTTGTATTTTAATTTTTTTATAATTATTTTAAGGCTGAAAAGAGAAGGAAAAGAAAAGAAATAGTGAGTTGGAGAGTGGAGGCTTTTGGTACGTCTGCTAGGAAGAGTTGTGAAAGCAAGGATAGATTGAAGTTGCACAAGGAAGGTTATAGGAATACTTTTGGAGCAAGAAATCCGAGTAAGGGGAGCTTGATTAGGCTCCTCCGTCGCGGTACTCGCTGAAAAGCCTCTCCAATCGGTGTTCTACTGATTCAATCTTGCGGAATGCGAGGAAATCGCAACGGAAGACTTAGTAAATGAACATTACGCACAGATCTCTCTGGTTTCTCACTGGTTTGGGGCAACCCGAAGAGGTAAGAACCTAATCTAGGGTTTAGGGTGAGCAGATGAATGGGGGAGTGATCTCAACCGAATTTATCATTCATCAAAGCTAATATTACAAAGCATTTGGTTTGCCTTTTATAGATGAAGGCAACCAACAAGAAAACGGAAGAGAAGAAATGAAAACACCGTCTAACAGGATCCTAACGGTGATATGATCTCTAGAGGCTAGGGTTTGAAATCTTAACAGAAGCTTTAATAGAGATAAACCCTAACTCTAAGGTGTGAAACCCATGCAGATGTAGATTGGCTAGTGTGAAGGTGCGAAGCATGAGAAGAACCCTAACAGCTAAGGGTTTGAGGCGAAAATGAGTGTTGTGTGTGGTCTACTGCCTCGTAAGTGCAGGAGAGCGTGAACGTTGCTGCAGATTGGGCTTAAGCCCAATGACATTGAATCACCTTGGAAATGCATGGAGGTGTGGGAAAAAGATATTGAAGTGGTCTTCAACTTGGTTGTTGGATGATGAGTCTTGGCCCAATTAAAGATTTGAGATTGGTTGCAGCATGAATGGAGTGTTGGACGCGTGAAGGTTGAAAGCTTGTGCTTCCTACACGAGAATAATATTGGGCTGCAACACATTAGGTTGGTATGCACGTGAAGAATTGGGCCACTTCCCAAGATTCAGTCTGAAACCCAATTAAAGCCTTCATGCGTGATAGTGCCATGCAAGTGTCCTTTGGAATTGGGTCGCAGCCCATTGCCAATACTTAAAGATTGGACAGCCTATTGAAAAGGCTCTGTCCTCAGATCAAGAAGGTGGAGAAAGGCTCACAGCAACTAAATTGAATGGTCCACCTGGATCAAACACAAATCTGCAATAGTCATCAAACAAAATGACATTAAAATCATAATGACAATGTAGTATAATTGCTTGAGAAATGTGTGAAAATGGGCTTTTAAAGTTTGGGAAAGATGATATCCAGCCCACTTCACAAAAATAGTGTCTTACACTTTGACTTAGATAATTTTTGAAAAGAAATTTAGAGTCAAAATGTGTTTTGACACAAGATGTTGAGAAGGATAAAATAAGTGAATGAGATGGAGAACAAAAAATTTGAGAAGGAATCAAAACAAAAGATTTAATAACAAAGTGAGAAGAGTTTAAAGATGGGAAAACTCTCTTTGGAAATTGAGATTTAATGGAAGGAATTGGTGAAGGATGGAACACCAAATCCCTAACCATGAATTCCCTCTTTTCATTTGAAACGTTTTTTAACTCTACCACTTTGGATTGTCTTTCAAGGTCACGCTCTTGTCTTATTTTCTCTCTTTCTTCTAATTATTTTCTCTCATTCTCTTCTTTGGCTTTCTAAGAGACTCCTCTTTTGTCTTTTCTTCCTCATCTCTTTTCTTCCTCTCTTTTATCTCTTTTTCCTCTTGTTCTTTTTTAGCACAAAGCTTCTCAAGATTTTCTTTTTCTCTCTTCTTTTCATACTCTCAAAGCTTTTTAAGATTTGCTTGCTCTCTCTTATGTTTTTCTCTCTCTTTGTTCACTCAAGAGCAAGTCCAAATTGTGCTTAAAATTTTTTTCTAGTCTAGAAAACTTAGCAATGTTTTGGATGAATGCATCCCCTATGTCAATGAAGTCTTCTATCCTAGCTTGTTGCTCTCTAGTGATCTTAAATGAAGGGGTAATGAAATGTTTCCACATGCATGCTTTCAATTCATAAAATGTATTAATGCATGATTCTCTCCCCTTTTTCACTATATACTGCCTCTCTTGCCACCACTCAGAGGCACGTCCTACAAATCTAGAAGTAACATGCCTAAGAATGTCTAATTGATTATATTTACTAAACAATGGTTTCACCAATTTTTCAGTATCCCACATCCAATCTCTGAATGATATCGGCCCTATATCTTCCCCAAAGAATGGAATGACACTATGAATGGTATGATGCAACTCATTATTATTATGCCTACCTAAATGCACACTACTATGCCTATCTAAATGAACATGGCTAGAAGATGAAAAACTCATTTTTGCAAACAATTTTTGAAACACATTTATCCAAAAAAAAATTTCACAAAAGATAGTTGAAGAATTCGTAAAGAGAAAATGGAGTGAAAATAGTCTAGAAATACTCCCAGGAAAAGAAGGTGAGTCTCTTGGACAAGCTTAGAAACCCTAAACCCTAAACCCTAAACCCCCCAAAAGAACATCCCTCAAGTGTTTGCACTCCTTCTTGAAGTCCTAGCTCACTCCTTTTTCCTCTCGGTAGCCACTCACTTTGTTTTTCCTCAAAGTTCCTCTTTCACTTCAGCTCTACCTTCAAGATAAGGAAATCACCTACAAAGTTTCCAAATCAGTTAGTTGCAAGCAAAATGAACCAAGAGCACTCACATTCTTCCACACAAGAATAATAAAGCAGAAAAGCAAGAAAAGTTCAAATGGAAGAATTGGACAACATCAAGTGAAAGAGTGAATGACAAACTCAATGGAATAAGTAAGCAAGACAAGCAAGAAAAAGGAAAAGCAATAAAGGATGGCACACAAAAGAGAACCTCAAGAATATGTCTAGAATAAGATGAATAAAACCAAACGCAAACAAAGACTCAAAAATATAAGTTGAATCAAGAATGGAAACATATGCAAACAGAGTTGAAATGGACAGTACAAATATGTTATGGTGACTAGGCCACTTTTACACAAACACTCAGTTCATTCCATAACTTTCTGTGGCAGATTTTTCTAAGCAGATTTGCTTTTTTCCAGGGATTCTTTTCTTTTCTTTCAACTCTCAAAGTGGTTTTGACTTATTAGCATTTGAAGCCATAGGTCACAGCAAGTTCAGTTTTCCCATTCCAATTCAACTAGCAAGTGCATATGATAGAGTATAAGTAATTAATTCAACTCAAAAACAATGCAAAAGGCAAACAAAGAAACTGGTTTTGGTAGTGCAATAAGACTCAACAAAACAGTTTCACAAAAATGAAACAAAGCGCAATAGGGCAGTTAAAATCTGATAACAGAAGCTTGCCAAAACAGAAACTGTAATACAAAATTGATATGGTAGAACTGAATCTAAGACATGAGGAGATTAATGCAACAAAAATCAACGAAAAGATGTGGTGCACTGAAACTAATATAGTCAAATCCAATGTTTCACAGTGAATCCAATGTTCACTCCACCATGACCAAAGCAATAGATACTAAACCAGTACTGGAAAGGAAGAAACATAGAAGTACTGGTATTCAAAACAAATAGACACAAATGCAGTTTGGGAATCAGATTCAAACAACTCCAATAACCAAGCAATATTTTCAAAATCTAAATATGAGTTTATCAAAGCAAATCTGAATGGCAGAGAAAAAAAATATGAAACCCGTGAATGCTCAAACAGACTGATGCAACGCGCAAACTCAACAAATAGAGTAGGCCAGTAAGAGCACCAAAAAGCATTTATCAAGTATGAACATGGACTCAATCAAAGAATACAAAATTGCACAAGACATAGCAAACACAGCCTATGCATTCATATGATCACACTTGCATTTCCATATGTAAATGCTTATATGAATCAGAATATGTTGTAATGGAATGTGCAGTAAGTGCTTCGGTCTGAAACAATCATTGGCCACCAAATTCAAAGTGCAGAACAGCCATAGAAACTCAAAAGCACATAGATCAATTTTGGAAGCGAAACAGCGAATGGAACAACAAGCACGAATTAAAATGAAACAGCTAGAATCATGAACTGCAGAAAATTGCTAGTGATCTAATAGCAATTAAAGAACTCCACAAAACATAGAAACTAATCATTCAAAGCAGAATAGAGACTAAAACAAATACAAAACAATGAACAAAACACATCTTAGGAACAACTTCTATGGAATCAGTGACATATAAAGTAACTAAACAATTCCTAAGACAAAACATAGATCGGAAAAATTTAAAGCTAGGTAAAACAAAATTGAAATAAACCTACGGACATGCATTGTAGCGCATGAGCAGAGAGCTATGACATGATATAATCAGTATTGATCCAAGGCAATCAGAACAAGGAATTTGAATCAATATCAGCGAGAAAAATTCAGCACAGATTCAATTGAAGAAAGTTAACTCAAACACAAGCAATAATGAACAAGATGAAATCAAAACAAAAATTAAAAAAGGACTGAGATTAGATGAAGAACACTTATCTCAGCACGGTCCAAGAATGAGTGGCTTTGAATACCACTTGATAAGGCTCCTCCGTCGCGGTACTCACCAGAAAGCCTCTCCAATCGGTCGTAGCGGAAGACTTAGTAATTGAAGATTACGCATAGATATCTTTGGTTTCTCACTGGTTTCGGGCAACCCGAAGAGGTAAGAACCTAATCTAGGGTTTAGGGTGAGTTGATGAATAGGGGAGTGATCTCAACCGAATTTATCATTCATCAAAGCTAATATTACAAAGCATTTAGCTTGCCTTTTATAGATGAAGGCAACCAAAAAGAAAACAGAAGAGAAGAAATGAAAACACCGTCTAACAGGATCCTAACGGTGATATGATCTCTAGAGGCTAGGGTTTGAAATCTTAACAGAAGCTTTAATAGAGATAAACCCTAACTCTAAGGTGTCAAACCCGTGCAAATGCAAATTGGCTGGTGTGAAGGTGCGAAGTATGAGAAGAACCCTAACAACTAAGGGTTTGAGGCGGAAATAAGCGTTGTGTGTGGTCCGCTGCCTCGTAAGTGCAAGAGAGCGTGAATGTTGCTGCAGATTGGGCTTAAGCCCAATGACATTGAATAACCTTGGAAACGCATGGAGGTGTGGGAAAAGATATTGGAGCGGTCTTCAACTTGGCTGTTGGATGATGAGTCTCGACCCAATTAAAGACTTGAGATTGGTTGCAGCAGAAATGGAGTGTTAGACGCGTGAAGGTTGAAAGCTTGTGCTTCCTACGCGAGAATAATATTGGGTTGCAACACATTAGGTTGGGGGGCCTTCTCCCTGCACCCCAAAAGATTCTTTTGTACCCCCCAAAATGACTCACATACCCTTATTGATTACCAGTGAGAGAGTGGGTGAAAGTGTGTTGGACGCAGTAAATTTCATTTACTGCGTCACCAACTCCTGCACCCCCAAACGTTATTTCTTCGGCTCCGTTTCGTTTCTTCTCCACCCCAACATTCATTTAAAATTTTTCTCTCATTCTCTGTGTTCGTGGTCCCTCAAAGTTTGAATTTCTCTATCATTCCTTCATTCTCTCTGGTTCGTGGTCCCTGGTTTGTATCACTTTCCTTTATTCTTTTTTAAGGAATGTTATTTATTCTCTCACTCACTCGCTTCACTCACTGTCTTTACTTTGCGTTGTGTGTATCTTGTGATCGAAGGTTGTGTCGTTCTTTGAAGCACGTGGTTGCAAGTAACTCCGTTATTTTCTCTCTAAGTGGTAGTTTCCATCAGGTTAGCCTTCCAGGTTAAACTTTTTCTTTTTCTGTTTGCTTACTTGTGTGAAATACAAAAGCCGTTTCATAAAAAAATCATAATGCGAAACGGATTACAGATTCCGTTTCATAAATCTGTGAAACGGAATCTGTATTCTGTTTCATAAAAAAATTTGCAAATTTTTTTATGAAACGGATTACAGAATCTGTTTCACAGTATTATGAAACGGAATCTGTAATCCGTTTCAAAAAAAATTGCAAATTTTTTTATGAAACGGATTACAGAATCCGTTTCACAGCATTATGAAACGGATTCTGTAATCCGTTTCATAAAAAGATTTGCAATTTTTTTTGGAAACGGAATACAGATTCCGTTTCATAATACTGTGAAACGGATTCTGTAATCCGTTTCACATGCATTTTGATTTTTCCATGCTAAAATTACACCCCACCCCATTAATTTTAAACCTTACTCTCATGTTCGTAGCTGGTTCTGGGATGCTCTAAGTCACCTTTGTTAATTTAATAAGGATTTTCTTTTTCTCTGGGAAGAGGAATCCTTTTCACAATTTTTGAAATGGAAAGTGTATGCCGTTTCCGAATCCTTTTCACAAATTTATGAAATGGAAACAGTATGCCGTTTCTGATATATTTTGTTTTTTTGCTTACACCCATTCATTAAAAAATTACACCCTCACCTCATTCTTTTAAACCTTAGTTGTAAATAAATTTTGCATCATAATCTCTTCAAAATTACACCCACACCCCATTTCTTTCTTCTTGATTCCATTTCCGGTTCCGACAACAATGTTTAATGAAAAGAAGTCGTGAATAAGATTGGTGGTGACATGCATGTACGTGTTATCCTCGTCTTAAAAATAGAGTTGAAATCCATATTTGCATGGTTCTTTTGTGCGACGGGACGAAACACTCAAACATCAAAAAACCAAATTTTTTTTCCAAACGGATTACATAATCCGTTTCTCAAAGATGTGACACGGAATTTGTAACCCGTTTCACCAAGTTGCCTGTACTTTTATGTCAAACGGGTTCTGGGGAGCCGTTTCATATGTTTGTGAAACGGAATAGGTATTCCGTTTCATATGTTTGTGAAACGGAATAGGTATTTCGTTTCATACTTGGTAAGTGTTGCATTCATTGTTTTTCTGTGATTCGTCTTGCATTCTTTATGCATTTTTTTTAATTGCATTATTTTTTAATATTCTTATGTATTATGTGGTTATCCTCAATGAGTAATTTACGTATTAAAATACTTTATTTTTATTATAGTTCATTATGGAAGATCATCAATTTAGTTATTTGAGTTTCTTGGATTCTCAAGCGGATTCTCAACTAAATTGTAGTCTCATGTCGGACTTTTCTAATTTTGTTCATGATATCTGCGAACAAGATTATACATCTCATTTTACAACCGATGATATTTTCCCAACACGTGAAGATTTGATTAAGTGGGTTAGAGGGGTTGCTTATAATCTTGGATTTGTTGTCAT
>Ga0214543_1013072_pt1 | contig 10643 bp, 3 predicted proteins | sample CNSS2metaG_FD_160094 | JGI IMG/M metagenome (GOLD analysis project Ga0214543, IMG submission 160094) | Root nodule microbial communities from cowpea collected in UCLA plant growth center, Los Angeles, California, USA - CNSS2 | ecosystem: Host-associated > Plants > Roots > Nodule | place: USA...
AATACTAGTTGGAAGAATGAAGACAGAAGACAAGATGTGTAGCTTAGAAAAAATTAGGTCAGAACATTTTTTACTAATATATATATATATATATATATATATATATATATATATATATATATATATAAGGGAATTTTTATGAATTAAAGTTTAACGGGTACGAGTATCCACAGGTATGAATACTATGATACCTATACCCTTCCCGTTAACATGCAGGTATCAAAAATACCCGTATCCGCGGGTAGCGGATTTTCATTCTTAATATTCATTTCTAACCCGTTGCGCGTTTTATCCGCAGGTACGGATTTTTTTTAGATCCCTACTTGAGAGCGTAACAGCCCTAAGCGCCACATTCAATTATGACTCGGTCAATTTGGTCTCTGCCACGAGACAATTGATGCCACATGTAACAATCTCCCTTAGCAATTGTCTCTTGAGGAATCTCACACTTGGATTGTGACTTAGCCTACTTAACCTCCTTCACGAGACAATTGTCCAACCCGCAATACTCTTGATAATATTTAGTAAGACTTTTTTGTTACAACATCTTTTTCACAAAATAGGATACTTAAGAAGACCAATAAAACTCCCATTTAGTTGTGGAAAGGTTATCAATCTAAAATAGATTCTAAAACTTCCGATTTCATGTATTTAGGCAATGTGAAACATAGTGTTACCATAAACTTCGTGTTCTGGTCAACATTTACAATAGTGTCATGCTTCTATGTAAGTGTGAATTTGATTCAAGTATTATAATGTCCCGCCAATAAATTCAAGTAAGTTCTTCAAAAAAGGAAAAAATCACGAACCCAAAAACTGAAAACCAAAAGACAAATGTGTAATAACAAGATGTAATATTGATTAACCAAATATTGTTTTAACATTATGAGAAATTACATATGAAACGCCGGGAGGTTTGATATATCTGAAAACCTACAACAGTTTCGAAGTAACAAAGATTCATAAACTAAAGGTTTTATTAATCACAAAATACAACATAACACTAGGTTCAATGTCGTACAGAAAATTGAAAATTCAGAAGGAAACCTTAAATGGTAAAGTGTTTCTATTTACATAATTTTACTCATCAGCAACAACAACCACTTGTTTACCAACATTCCGACCAGTGTAGAGGCCAACCAAGGCTGCAGGGGCATTCTCAAGACCCTCAACAATGTCTTCCACATACACAACCTTCCCTTCTTTAATTAGAGGCAGCACAAACTCCAAGAATTTGGGATATAAATGGTAGAAATCAGTTACAAGAAAACCTTCCATTTTAATCCTCTTGAATATGAGATGTGCCAAGTTTGTCACACCTTCTGGTTGAGTAAGATTGTACTGTGAGACCATTCCACAAACAGGTATCCGACCATGGAGTCTCATATTTGGGAGTACTGCATCAAGTGTCTTTCCCCCAACATTCTCAAAGTAAATATCAATGCCTTCTGGAAAGTATCTGATGTGTCCATTGATATGCAGCAATCATTAACATTTATTGCATGGACAGATTCACTCAAAATTTCTCTATCACAAATCTGTTAAATCCTAACCTTTTCAAAGTTGCATTGAGGTCAGACTCTTCTTTGTAGTTAAAAGCCTCATCAAATCCTAATTTGTTCTTCAGCAGATCCACCTGGTTGCAAGCCATATTCATTTTAGTGCATGAATTTCTAGCCTTGTTCATTACAACAATGCTTTCTGAAGCTATTCTCTTCATTCATGAGTTTGTTTTACTGATGCAAACAAAAACACCTTTTTTGAAGTATAAAATATATTCAGAGTGAAATTTATAATACTAAGCATAAATGATAACATCCTGCATTGACCGAAACAATCTTCATGTACTTCAATTTCTCCAACAATCTAGAAAAAAACAGAAAAGTCTGCAACATGTTGCACTGCCAGAGGATTTATAATTGGAGGAAAAGGCTTTGGTTGTTGTTGTTGTAATTAGGCTAATTCAAGATAATTGTTGAACAACACAATGAATATCCTAAATGTTTCGAAGCTAATAATCATTTATATAAGAACATCTCCCAGAAACAAATGTACAAACACCTTATCTCTGCTTCCAGCACTTCCAACAACATAACAACCACTCAACTTGGCAAATTGGCCAACAAGTTGACCAACAGCACCAGATGCAGCTGAAACATAAACATTTTCTCCTTTTCTGGGAGAACATAATTTAAAGAAACCAACATAAGCAGTCATTCCTGGCATACCTGTGATCAGAAAATAAAATGGTCAAAAGACACAGCAAAAAATACAGAAAACCATGCAAGAACATCAATAAGCTTGCATGCAAGATTGCTGAGATTCATTCAATTTTATGAATGAAGATCATACTAACATCACCTGCATCATTCACTAATATGAAAAGAAATTGAAATTGTTGAGAATGTACATACCAAGAATTCCAGTGTAGTAGGAAAGTGGGACATGAGTATGGTGAATTTTGAAAGATATTTGAGATGGTGAGATAAAGCTATACTCTTCCCATTTGGTAATTCCCCAAACCAAATCACCTTTCTTATAATCTGAATGTCCAGATTCCATCACTTTAGACACACCATATCCTATCAATGGCTGCAATATCAATTGTTCATTACATATAGGTACCAGCCACATTTATTTTAACTTAATACTACCTCTGATATTCATGTTTTAGGTTTTCTCTTTATATATTTACTATTGAAAACATATATTTCACATATACACTATAACTATACATACTGCATGTTTTTTTTTTTTTTAAAATACCACCAAAATTAAATAAATAATGATTTAAAAAAATAAAATGACAAAATAACTATTTTGATTTAAAAAATATTTAAATATAAATTAGTAATTAATCATTTGAAGAGTGAAAATAAAAATGTAATTATTTTAACTTAAAATAATAGTTACTAAGAGTAAAATTTATACGAAAAATAAACTCTTTCTATACATAGTTATAAGTAAATATAATTTTTAAAATTAAAAAATAATAATTTTGTACAACAAATAGTAGATATAATCTCTTAAAATTTAAATAAGTTAATATTTTTATTTGTCATACATTTTACATATAAAATATAATAACAAATTTTTCAACACAATGAATATTAATATATTTAATTTTTAAAATAATAAAAAGTAAATATCGTGAATATAATTGAATAATAAAAAGTACAAATTTATTCATTTTTTAACTTTTATTAATAAGTAATATAATTGAATATGTACTTTTATTTGATATTTAATAATTATTATGTGTGTTTATTGAAAAGAAAATATCGTGATTAATACTAAGTTACAAATCAAAGTTCAATTTTAATGGATTAAAAATAAAAATATATTTTAATGGATTAAAAGAATTGGATTTAATCCATTTCTAACCCAATTCATTAAATTGATCACTCATCCATCTGAAAAAGCAAAAAAATAAAAATAAAACCTAATTATAAAAAAAATACTAAAATTTAATTTTAATTCATTATGCATCATATTAAAAATAAGTTAAAATCTGAAAAAGTTAAAATTTAAAAGACTGAAGAATAAATTAAGATGACATTTTTATTATGTATTATATAAAATTTCAATTCTTAATCAAGAAATTTTAATTTTTGAATACCATATTATATTAAATGCATAAAAATTATTTTGTTTTTTTTTATTTTAAATTATAATATATTAATCCTTTTAACCTACCGACATAATGGATCATATATATATATATATATATATATATATATATATATATATATATATATATATATTACATGTAAAGTGTATCGACAACATGTGAGAAACCTAAGGTTTAAACTAACCATTTATAGAAGAATGGTATGAAAATGCAGAAACAATAAATTTGAAAACTCACAGAAGAAGGAGTGTAGTGATGATGCATATCTATGCTTTCAACCTTGTTCATCAGGATTCTCATGTAAGGGTCACAAGAGAGGTACAGATTTTTGAGAAGAACATCATTGGAACCTTCTGGAACCTTCAATCTGATGCTTCCTTCAACAGTTTTCATGTCGGATTCCTTAGGAAAACCGACCACATAGTCTCTCAGAACCACTTTCTTGTTCCTCACTTCTGCCATTGAAATTCTTAGAAGCTCTGTGAGTGTGTTGGTTATGGGATCTTGGCTTTTACTCCCATTATTTAGAACCATTTATGGAGGAAATTATCAGGGAGAAAATCGGGAATGTGAAATGCTATTTTTTTCTGATAGGATGTAAAGGTTTCTCACCACGTTTTTTTTTTTCTTCATATATAATTAGAATAGAAAAATGATTTTTTAACAATCTTTTTTTTATAATTTGAGGTGATATTTTTTTGGATCATTTCTATTTCTTTATTTTTTTATTTTTTTATATTCTAAAATTATTTAAAAGATGTCATCTTAGTTTGTAAGAGAAAATTGTCAAAATATCATTGATCTAACAAAAAATATCTTAATTAACTAGTTGTGTGGGAAGAGGTTTAGTTGTGTGGGGGAGGTTTGGTTGAGTGAGGGGACTTGTCCCTAATTCATTTCCCACATATAAATTAGCTTAAATTATTTTTTTGTCATTCTATTTGTTAAACGGTGTCAAATTGGTCTCAAGTTTTTTTTTATTTCAATTTGGTCCTATTTTTTTTTAAATATGATTCAATCTGGTCATTATCGTTAGTTTGACTAAATGGTGTTAAAGTTAATGTTACGTGTCAATTTATGATTTTTTTGAGAATTTTTTTTATACATATCACTTCAAAGTCGTGTCACGTGTCAAAATATTCAATTTGGTCCCTATATTTATTTTTAATTTCAATTTAATCCCATTTTTTTGTAAAAATGAACAATATTTACTCTCTTTAAATTGAGATTCAATTTACTTTTTAAATACATCTTACTTATAGTTATATTCTTACTAAAATTAATATTTTTATTAAATATTTTTATAAAATTCTTTTAAACAAACTTTTTGTGTTTAGTTTTATTATTAAACAAAGTTAAACTCCAAACCTAATTTCAATAATTAACCATTTTTGTCATCATATATAAAGATATCAAGTTTATCATAGACTACAAATTTATAGAAGATTAAAAATCAAATAACTTGTCACACATAACTTTAGGAATTAAACCAAAGTTTAAAGTTTCGTATACAACTAATTTAAAAGTATTTCTATAAATATTTAATAAAAATGTTAATTTTAATAAGAATATAACTATAAAATTTATCCAAAAATTAAATAGAGTCTCAATTTAAAGAGGGACAATATTGTTCATTTTTACAAAGAATGAGACTAAATTGAAACTAAAAAAAATAGGAACCAAATTGAATAATCTTGACACGTAGTATAACTATGAAGTAACATGTGTACAAAACATTTAAAAAAAATTCAAAAAAACTACAAATTAACATGTGACATTGACTTTAGCACAGTTTGGTCAAAATTGACAGCAATGACCAAATTGAATCATTTTTAAAAAAACTAAGACCAAATTGAGACAAAAAAAACTTGAAGACCAATTTGACATTTCTTAACAAATAAAAGGATTAAAAGAGTAATTTAACCTATATATAATTTTTTTAAAATTTTTTAGTATATTATATATATAGTATTTTTTTTTTAGATTTATTGTAATATTTTAAAGTACTTCTTAAAGATGTTGTTAAACTGAAATTGATATGAAAAATAAAATAAATATGAATATTAAAATAATTTATTTAAAAATTACGTAATTATAATTTGTTCGATGATGCTAAATTAAAAAAAAAATATTAAATGATTAAGAGAGTTATTTTTTAATATTATTGGATACATATTTGAATTGAAGGTATACTCCATCATCAAAATTCAAATTGTTATTTAATTTTTGTGCTTAAATTTGATTATCCTAAACAGTATGAGAAAAAAAGTTTTACTCTTAATGAAAGTAATATTAATGAAAAATTAATATGGAAGTAATATTAATGAAAAATTAAGTCGTCAACATTAAATAAGAAAATAAAAAAAAACTTTTTAATATGTTTTATCATTATAAAATGATTTAATGCTTATTTATTTATTTATTTTGTTAGATATGATATTCAACCATGCTTTATTCGATTTAAATAAGTTAGGTTTCTAATAAGAAACTTTGTTTTCTAGTGAACACGTGTAACTCTTATTAAATGAATTAAACCCTTAAATTTATCGCATTAATCCTTGAAAATAAGGAAAATTTAAATAAGTGCCTTAGGAACTAAGTTTAAACTCTAAAAAATTTGGGATTAAAATAAAAAATATTAATGACTTACAATTAAGCAAGGAGTATAATATTAAAAATAGGTTAACTTTAGGAACTTATATTAATTAAACTAAAAATATCAAAGACCTTATATGATTTTTTTTCTCTTCCAAACTTCATATACTAATATAACAAAAAGACTAAAATCACTATTTACTCTTATTAATGATAGTTATATTTGAATGAATTAAAAATTATTGAGTGATAAATATATCCACCAAAACACATAAAATATTCATCGAAGCTAGTTAGAAAATTCAGAACATCTATGGTTGACAACAACTAATGTAAACAATTTTTTAACAAATAATTACATTTTTTACAAGAAAATTATATACTCGGTCTATCATCCATGAATTATTCAAGTCTTTATCATTTAAAACATTATTTTTTTCTTAAATTTTTTTCATTGCATTTTCTTATTTTTATTGTTTGAAATAAAATTATTTGCAATTTTATATGTAAATTCCGTAAATATTTCTGCTCTTTATTTATCGCTTGAGCATTTATTAGAAGAAGAAGAAGAAGAAATCAACCCTTCAATAAATTTGTTCAGTTTTACCGTTTTTCATATAAAATAATAAGAAATATATTTTAATAATGAAATCAATTAATTAAGTTGTATAAAAACTGACCTAAAGATTATTTACAAATCTTGAAAAATTGGTAATATAAATTGATTTTGTATTTCTTTTTAATAAATAATATGTGTTCACTTGGTGAAAGATGTGAGATAAATGATTATGTAATTTTATCTTTTTGAAAACTCTATCATCTATTTATAACAAACCAATGTAGCAAGCTATTTGTAGAAAAAAAAAAACTTATCATATTAATTATTCCATACTCTACAAGATGAACAGCATTATATCTACTTAATGCTTATAATTACTTGTACGAAAGGTCAATAGGCCAAAATTAATAATAATAAAAATTTATATTAGTCTATATAAGTATATAAAAAATATATGATAAATTTTATCATGATTATTTCTTTTACAATAAATTGATAATTAAGAGAAGAAACTATTTATAATTTGGCATTTGTTCTGGTACACTCAATAAGTCTCACATCCCTTAAGAGTCGAGGTCAAACGAAATTTAAATATTCCTACATTCCTCCACCCTTTGAGGCGTCTTTTAAGAACAAAAACGTCATGAAGCTCAAACGTTCCAAAACGGACAATACTTCGGAAACCATAACTGTCAGATAAACTTGATCGGAATCGAAACAATATTGATCTTGAGAAAATAGACATATAACAACTTTTATTAAAACAGTTTTTGATGTCTTTGTAGAGACACGAAAGAAGAGAGAAGAAGAAGAAAGCAATTGGATTAATTTAGAGCAAAAGTATCTCATATATGAAGTGTAGAGAATACCATTAATCTTAAGAAAAAAATCAATTTTAAAGCTGCAACTTACTATGTACAAAATGGTGCTCGGTGCATCTTTAATTGTTTTGTTATTTACATTTTATTGTAAGCACAAATTAATCCTAATATACATTTACTTGTTAATTTATCTATTTGATATAAAAATATTTAGTAAAATCCTAAATCCTAAACTTAATATACATTTCTTTATGATTTTGGATAAGAGGTGTTATTGTAGTTATTTAATGTTTACTCATGTCATTGAACACGAACCAAACAATTTACGTTCCTAAATATAAGTGTGAACCACTTAAACGTACGGAACCTCGCACTTTTGAATTAGTGAAATGAAAATAAGCTTTCTTCGCAGTCACATTGTAATTAACTTAATTATTGATTTAGAATAGAATAAAATTGAATCATTTTAAAATATAGAAGGATTAAATTGAATCAAAATTTGAAATAGATGAACTACTTTTAGAATGATAATAGTTAGCGTGACATGTAACAATTTTGTTTTTTTAAATAAAAAATAAAAAAAGTCTTGAATTGACATTTGACACAATCATGACGTGACACAATTTATTTTTTTAATAAAATTAAAAAATTAAAAAGTACAATAAATAAAGTTCATAAAATGACATGTGACATGTATGGACACCGTGTTAATGTCAATTTAACGAAAATGACCAAATTGAATCTTTTTGAAAAAAATTAGAAGACCAAATTAACCAAAAAAATAATAAGGAAACCAAAATGAACCAAACCAACAAATTAGGAAACTAAATCATCAGTAATTAAGCATATAAAATTTTATTTTCATGTTGGATTATGAGTATGACAAAACTTTTTCTAATCATTGTATTTTTGTGAAGAAAATTTTTTATGAAAAAATTATGATTTTCTTATTCTATGGTGATAACATATTAATTATTGGTCATGACACGAGTAAGATTCAATGTCTCTAAAGAAGTTAAACGAGTCATTTGCAATGAATAATTTGAGTCTCCGCAAAACAAAGAATTGGCATGAAAGTTATTCATGACAAAAAGAATGGAAAAAAATAAGCCTTTTAGTACTACACTTGTAAGTCACTTTAAATTGAGCTTAAATTAATGTTATACAAGTGTGAAAGAGAAATAAATGTAGATGATTCTATAGTTATTTCCAATCATTAGTTTAATGTAATATATGATGTGTACAAGAGCCCACATTGCTCATGTTGTCGTTAATCATTTGCTTGCAAAGCCTAGAAAAGAACATTGACAAGCTGTAAAATCGATACTTAAGTATCTCAAAGCTTAAAAGTGGTAAGTTGTTTTTGAATTATTACATAGATGTATACATGATTGGTGATATAAGTTTCAAGAAGTACTTATAGTTTTGTGATAATAGGGAGAGGAATGTCATGACAATCCAAACTACAAAAGTATATTGCTTTGTCTTAACAAAGTATATTATTGTTATAGAAGTTGGTAAAGAGCTCTTGTGAATGCACAAATTCCTACAAGAATTATAACTATCATAAGAAAATTATTTTTTGTATTGGAATAATAAAAATACAAGAAGAAGGATGTTAGAAAAAGTAAATTCAAGTTTGGATGCTTCAGATGAAGACATCTCAGCTGAAGTTAGAGAAGATTAAAATGCTCAAAGAGGTGGTGTTAGTGCATCTATGGATGATTTGGAGGTTCCTCTCATTGTTGATAATGGTGAAGGTCGTGGAGGAGATTTCATTAGTGGAAATGAAGGTCACACAGAGAAGAATGTGAGAAGACCTTTTCACTCCTGAATTTTTTAAAATAAATTTACGTCTGACTTATAAGTACCACATACAGAAAAAGGTTTTTATGTCTGGAGTTTACATATCATACGTAAATATTGACCATTTAAATAGCCTTGGCCCACCCACATGGACAATCGACCTAGGTTGGCTCGTCTAAGTTGTGGGACCAATCACGCCATCTCAATTGTCTGCCCAGGTTGGGTCATTTAAGTTGTCGACCCATAATGCGCCATCTCGGTCATCGACTAGACCTGACCAGCCTAAGCCATCGGCCCAAGTAGAGTCATCTCGCCCGTCGACATCGGTCGGTCCGTCTCGACATCGGTCAGTCCGGGTTGGCTAGGTCGTAGGTCCGAGCCAACATGTCTCTATCGTTGGTCCAAGCTAAGCTCGTCTCTACCGTTGATCCAAGCCGACTCGTCTCTACCATCGACTCGAGATCAATTGCCTGATCGCTCAGTTAGCTTGTCTCGACCGTCGACAAGGGTTTGCTCATCTCGACCATACGCTCGTCTCGACCGTCGACCCAACTTGTCTCGACCTTCGACCAGGCCTGACCTATCTCGATTATTGGCCTTGTCTGACCCGTCTCTACCATCAGCCCAAGCAACCGTGACCCGACAAGTCTCACCCATTGGCCCAGCCTATCCCAATCGTCCCGTCTGGGTCATCGTCCCAGTCCAACCCTTCTTGGTTGTTGGCTTAGGTCAGCCCGTCTTTACCGTTAGCCTAGGCCAACACTAGTTGGCCTGTCTTGCCTGTTTCTACCATTGGCCTGGGCTTGCCCCACTCTTTTCAATCGTCGGCTTGGTCAAGCTTGTCTTGTCTGTCAGCTTGGCCCGTCTAGCCCGTTAGCCTGACCTAACTTGTCTCAATCGTCAGCCCGACCAACACGTCTCAACTGTTGGACCAACCCTGTTTTTCTCGACCGTTAGAGTGCCCAAACTCATCATGGTCGTGGGATCGGCCTAGCCTATCTCAACCATGAGTACGGGCCTGCCCGTTTGGGCTATTGGTCGGCATGACCCTGCCTGTCTTAGTTGTCGATCCGGGCAAGCCAATCTTGGATGTGGGCTTGCGCTATGTCCTCATGGAAAGAAAAACTATCAAAACAGCAAAGAGAAGCAAGGCTAGCCTGATCAACAAAAAGAGAAGCATATGATATCAACTCACACTATCCTTATCACAAAATAGAGAAAATTCTTTTGC
>Ga0214543_1013074_pt1 | contig 10640 bp, 13 predicted proteins | sample CNSS2metaG_FD_160094 | JGI IMG/M metagenome (GOLD analysis project Ga0214543, IMG submission 160094) | Root nodule microbial communities from cowpea collected in UCLA plant growth center, Los Angeles, California, USA - CNSS2 | ecosystem: Host-associated > Plants > Roots > Nodule | place: USA...
AAATAATAATCATAATAATACAATTTTAACATAGATATTGTATCTTTTGAACTTCAATTATGTTGGATGGTAATAAAAAAATATTCATGACAATTACATTAAATTTTTATATTGTAGTAAATAAAAGTTATTTATACAATTATAGTGAAAAAAATTATAGTATGATTGATAATGAGTTAGAAAATAAAAAATAATTAGATAAACAACAAATAAAAATATTAAAAAATTAACAAATGTTTATAAACAATTTGAGAGACTATTGAAAGAAATCGCACAAAGGAAAATAATGTATAATTAAGGGTATGATAAGTTGAAAAATATCTTAGAAATCTAAGAAAAATTTTCAAATATCAACATATATACTAAATGGTTGATAAATAACAAAAATTGTTTTAGCGAAACAAAAGAGTTATTCAAATGAAACCAAAACTAATAATAATAAGTAATTTTTTTTTTATATTACTTAGTAAACGAAATGTTTGTGCTATTAAATACTTAAATTGAGAGTATTAAACATTCTTATGTGAAAGGAAAATATATAATAAATAAAAATATTAAAAAATAATAGAAATATTCAAATGTGAGACATAAAAACATTTTAATTGACATACATCTTTTTAACATAATTACATAAATGTTATGATAAGATAAAAAATATAATTGAGATGCGAATAAGTTTCATGACAAACTAAATAATTAGAAGAAATAAAAAATTATATATATATATATATATATATATATATAGTTAGTTAGTTAGTTAGTTAGTTAATTAATTAATTAATTATGAATATTTTAATAATTTAAACGGGGACGGGTATTATGACGGGGATATGTACATACCCATACCCATTCCCATACCCAATTAAAAAAGTTGGGGATTCCCCATACCCATACCTATACCCAGTCAATGCGGGGATTCCCCGTCAAACCGGGGACGAGTTCGGGCAATACCCACGGGGACGGGTTTATTTGCCATCGCTAAGTATAAACATATTTTATTCATGATAACAAAACTCATTCATTATATATTCTGATATTCCTAAAAGATGAGAAAAATTACTGAAAGTCGGCACTTAACCCAAGATCCAACAGAGGCCACCCGCACAAGAGTTTGAATAATGTGTAGTTGTGAACATCGCGACTTACAAAGGATAAATGATCATGAATCTCGTGTTGCACCATAGGATGAAGACAAAGGTACTCAACACATGTCGAGGCGAAAAGCACCTCCAACCCAGGAGCATTCTAGGGTATATACCCAACAAATCCTTTTTCGTACCACTCATCGGTAGAACTTGACGACATTACCCGAGCATGCCCTTATTTGTATATTACGTCCATGCCCATTCCTAGACTCCCTTATCAACGAGCTACCTTAGAACATGGACAAGCTCAAGATACAATCAGCTAGGCAACATGCATAGAAGAAAATCACAACAAAACAGCGAGACCCTCAACAAGACCTCCTAAATCAAAGGGCCATCCCTTGGATAACTGATCTTTTAAGAATTAACCTACGAGTAGATATGACACCTATAGCTCGCTGAACACTACTAAAGAAGTTATATTATAGGAGGCATGCCATTTGGAGTTGATCTACTTTGCATGTCCCTACTCGACTCCTCGAACAAGTGATATCATAACACAAGAGATGTAACTATTATTGAAACCATGGTTTGTTCTACTAAAGAATGCATAAAAGGGAAAAACCTAATTGAAGAGCTTATGAACACAAAAACGGTAAGAATGCTTTCTGAATTTGTAATCTCGAATTTTTGTTATTCATCTTAGAAGATTACATTATTAAATAGATTTGCAAAAGAAAAACTGTTACCTCACACTGTCGCAAGTCATGGGCTATTTTTCTAATAAATCAGGTAGCTAATATTTAGCTCTCTCAATCCCTAAAGTATTGGTCAACATAAGATCGTTAGTTTATTCTAACACAAATTAAATAAATCAGAATCATAAATCTATTAACAATCCCTCCCTTAAACTAAAGGCTTAAAGGCTTTAGTTTACTTTTAATGCTTCAATCATGCCCAACATACTCCTGATCTTCACAAATTGCTTTAGTTTGAGTGGCTTAGTCATTATGTGAGCTATTTGATTTTGGGTGTTGGCTTAACTTGATTTTTACTTCTCTGACAAGATCTCTTAAGAAATGAAATCTAACACCAATATGTTTGCTTATCTCAAGAAAATACTAGATTTTCAGATAACTTAATGGCTGAATTACTGTCACACAAAATTGGAATGTGTTTTTGTTCTATAAAACCAATGGTCTCCAAATTTCTCATGATCCATATGCATTGACATGCACATGAAGTTGCAACTATGTATTATGACTTTATAGTGGATAACACCACTATTGGATGCTTCTTGGATGACCATGAAACTGCACCAGTGCACAAGGAGAATACAAATCCTGATGTGCTCTTCCTATTGTCTATATCCCCTGCATAATCACTATCTGTATAAGCCACTAGTTTTATATCTTCTTCTTTCTTATAGAATATTCCAAGCTTAGTAATTCCCTTTAGATACCGTAGTATTCGTTTGATAACATTCCAATGAGTCTCCGAAGGACTAGCCATGAATATGCTAATTAGACTAACCACATACATCAGGTCAGGTCTGGTTGCAGTCAGATACATAAGACTTCTAACTACTTGTTTGAAGAGTGTGTCGTCTGACTTAATTCCTGTATCAGTGCTGGATAACTTGGTTCCTGGAACTATAGGGTTCTTTACTACATTGCACTCCATCAGATTAAACCGAGCCAATACTTCCTAGGCATATTTTCGTTGACATATAAAGATACCATGTGTACTCTACAAAACTTCAATTCCCAGAAAATACCTCATCTTCCCCAAGTCAGTTATATCAAACATTAACATCATAGAATCCTTAAACTCATTACCCATGCCTCTATCATTTCCAGTGTAAATTAAATCATCCACATATAGGCTTACAATAAGAATTTTACCTTCCTTTGTTGACTTTATGAACAAAGTATGTTCACAAAAACATCTTTCAAAGCCATTCTGTAAGAAATATGCTTCTATTTTGTTGTACCATGCTTTGGGTTCTTGTTTGAGCCCATAGAGTGCCTTCTTCAATTTGTACACCTTTTCTTCCTGCCCTTTTTCTATGAATCCAGCTGGTTGTTAAACATATATTTCCTCCTTCAACTCTCCATGGAGGAATGTGCTTTTCACATCAAGTTGAAAAATGAACCAACCATTCTGTGCAACCATGGATAGAATTATGCGAAAAATGTCTAATTTGGTGTAATCACTTCCGTGTAATCCACTCCATAGTGTTGTGCATAGCCTTTTGCTACTAACTTTTCTTTAAATTTGTCAACCTCATCGTCCTCCTTGAGCTTGGTTTTGTAAATCCACTGATGATTCATTATTTTCCTCCATTCCACTAGCCTTTGTGTACCCATTTGATAGTTGATCAGTGCTTAATTGTTTATCTTTAATATGTTTTCATCTGTTGGGCTTTATTGGGTCACTATTCCGAATTTGGGTTAATTTCACATTTTTGACCTAATTTTTGTTTTTAATTATTTTTAGGTATTTGGGTGAAGCAATTTTGGAGCTTGGACATTAATATTCAGTTGAAGAGAGTTACCACATCATTTCCACATAATTTCCATGCCATCTAAGTGAATGGGCCAAATTTGAGGCAATTTTGCACCCAGTAGTGGCAATTTTGTAAATAGTGGTGGCAGAGTTGATTGGACCACGAGATTTAGGTCTTGACCCATGCACCAGCCGCACTTCTTCTTCTCCACTCTTCTCTAACCTCCATTTTTGATGTTTTTAAGCTTTGGAAGGTGACCCATGGAGGCACAAGCTGATTTTTCACGTTTTCTACTCATTTTTTACGAGTCATGGACAACACCTATTGCTTGTATTCACATTTTGTACACCTTGGGTAACATTTATATTGAAGCATTTTCATTTTTGTTAGCTATTTTCGTTCTTGCCCCTTTCTCTCCTTGCACATTTTCGATTCCTGCGCCAATTTAGGTTTTCTGCATCAATTTGCACCCATTTGGATGGTTGAATCACAATTTATGTTGAACCCTAATTCGAATTCCATGAGGAGCTAAGTTTACGTGTTGATTCTTTGCAGATAATGAATTGAAACCTTGAGATTAGTGTTTTGTTCGGTGAAGTTTTGTTAATCTCTCCATTCTGAATTTGCATTTGGGTTTAATGAAGAAACCATTCTATTTTTGCTTAAATTATAGAGTGGAATCATTGTGTGTTCATGCTTAGTGAACTGTAGCAGATTGATGAATGCGTGCATTGCTTAATTGCACTTGAGTTTGAGTTAATTTGCGCTTAGTAATTAATTTGGGGCTCATAAGAGTTAACATAACCATTTTGATTTGTAATCCGTGATTGGTGGATGTTCATTTGAAGCAAGGAATCAATGCTGTTTTTACACATCTGCATTTAAGTTTTCAATTGTGTGTTACATCCGTAAATCAGCCAAACCCCCCATCCTATGTTGTATTGTTATGTTCATCTGGAAATTAAGGCTTTGGACGAAAATATTGGTCGTTGGGAGACGACTTGGTTCAACTTTCATATATCGCATTTAATCTATTTTAATTTAGTGGGGTACGACCTCTATCATCTACTTCACTCCAATCAGCTTCACTTCTTGGGGAGCATGAGTTAATTCCTAAGTTGGCTTTTCTCTATAGCCTCCATCTCTTTTACCATTGCTTCTCGCCACTTCTACTACTAGCATGACACTAGTATTGTTGTCATCATATATACTTTCCCCTTCTTCATAGTCTGCCATCTATACAGGTTTTCTCCTATTTCTTCTTGCCCTCCTTTCAGTTGGGGCCTCATATGTTTGAGTGTGAGATTCATTTCTAGTAGTTGCTTCCAAAGTTTGTGATTATAGTTTCTGTTCCTCGTTATCTGATTCAGATTGTGTATCACTGTCATCTTCTTCTCTTTCAGCAGTTTCTTGGTGATTTTCTGCTCCATTATGCTCCTACCCCAGCTTTTATTTTCTTCGAATATAACATCCTTCCTGATTATTATTTTCTTGTTGATTGCATCAAAAAGTCTGTATGCCTTGGATTCATCACTGACTCCAAATAAAACACACAGTCTGCTATTGTCATCAAGCTTAACCCGCCGCTGATCTAGTGTGTGGACATGAGCTAGACAACCGAACATGCGAAAATAATCAACAGATGGTTTTATTCCACTCTATGCTTCTTCTAGGGTCTTATCTTGGACAACTGATGTAGGGATTCTATGCAGAATGTGTACACACCACTTTGTTACTTCTAGCTAAAAGATTTTTGGAACCTGTCTTCCGATCAGCATAAAGCGAACCATATTCATGATGGTTCTATTCTTTCTCTCAGCGACTCCGTGCTGCTGCGGAGTATAGGCATCAATCAATTGTCGTCTTATTCCTTGATTTCTATAGAAATGTTCAAATTCTTTTATAGAAAATTCTCTTCCTCTATCTGTTCTTAAACAAATAATACTTTCTCCAACCTCCTTTTCAACTAACGCCTTGAAGCTTTTGAACAAAGAAAATGTTTCAAACTTCTCACTTAAGAAATATATCCAAGTTTTTTTTATAGATCATCAATAAAACTTAGAAAATATCTCTTATTATTGCTTGATGTTGGTTTGATTGGCCCGCATAAATCTGCATGAATAAGCTGCAAACTTTTGGATGCTTTCCATACGCCTTTCTTGGACATAGTGTTCTTGTGTTGTTTTCCTACCAGACATTGTGTGCAAATATTTTGAAGGGTTGTAATTCTAGGCAAACCTGTCACCATTTGTTTAGAGGCAAGGGTGTTTAAGCCATCATAGCTTAGGTGTCCGATCCTGTTGTGCCAGAGTTGAGAGTTGTTTTCTGTATTCATCTAGAGACATATATCTGTTCCCATGGCTGCTGTCAGCATAAACATCCTCCTAGCATTCATTTGAACTTTACATATTACTCCTTTCTCAGGGTGCGTAATAGTGCAAGTATGGTTCTGAATTTTAATACTCAATCCCTTTTCCTGAAGCTGTCCTATACTCAATATGTTATTTTTCAATTCAAGAACATAGTACACATGTTTGACAATATGAGTCAATCCATTCACCTTCATCTGAATACTTCCTTTCCCTATTACAATTATATGAGTATCATTTCCCAGCTTTACTTTACCTATAAAATTCTCATATAATTCCGAAAACCACCGTTTGTTGCCACTCATGTGGTTTCTGCACCCTGATTCTAAGAACCACTCATTCTTCTTTCCTTCTTTGCTTTCTTCGAGAGCCATTAGTGAAATCTCTTCCTCATGTTCTTCCTCCATTTCTGCATAATTTCCTTTTTTTTGTCCCACATACGACATTCATATTGAAAATGTCCAAGTTTATGGCATTTGAAACATTCGACTTCGTCCTTGTGGTATTTTGCCTCCCCCTTCCTCTACCTTGGAAGGCTCCTCTTCCTCTTCCTCTTCCATTCTTGTCATCAACCACAGTTTGCATAACCTGCTCTTCTTCCACTGAGTATGTCATTCTCTACTCATGCACTAATACACTACTTTGCACTGAGTATGAATTTTGCTGTCATAAATCGCAAAATTTTAGCGATTATGACACTTTCTTGCATACTCTCTCCTACTGCTTTCATACTTTTGGCTATCTTTATAGTGCGACAAAAGTAAGAATTTACCGTTTCATCTTCCTTCATTTGCAATGTCTCAAATTCCTTGCGTAAAGCTTGCAATTGCGCACGTTTCACCCTTGTGGACCCTTGAAATTTCTATTTCATTGAAACCCATATATTTTTAGACGTTTCATCATTCAAAATTGTATCCAAAATTTCACTGTCAATTGCTTGATAGACATAATTTTTCACCTTCAAATCTTTGAGCTGTTGTTCTTCCAATTGTTTGAGTTCTGCTTCTGATGCTCTTGCCTTGTCTGGGACAACATCAATACCATTTTCCACTAAATTCCAATACTCCTTACAATGCAGGAAATTCTCCATTCATTTTGCCCAATGGTCATAGTGACCATCAAACTTTGGAATGGCAGGTTGAACATATTTGCTTGGTTCAGCCATCTCAAGTAGTGCTCTAAAGAATACCCAAAGCTCACAGTGTATCACTCTTCCTACACCCAATTCAGAAAGTAGAACTCTCAAGCATAAATCTACTAACAGAGCTAATCCAATTAGGTGCCCTCTCTTGCTTTGTCTATAGTGCACAAAATGGACAAGCTAGAGGACGTAGTGGGAGAAAAGGTTGAGGTCGTGAGCACTGTGGAGGCCAACAAGGGTGAGGACATTAGGAAAAGCTTTACTTCAACAAAAGCAACAAGGCGGACCTCAGCAAGATGACCCTTAGCAAAGCGCACCCCAACAAAACCATGCAGGTGCTCGGGGGAGTATCAGTACAATAGTTGGTGGGTTCACGAGAGGAAGAAGTACCAACTCGACATGTAGAAGGTATTGTTGAAGCAACTAATGAGTCAATTTCCTCCTTCGTTAGTGCCAACAATCTGCTTCTCTAATCAAGATTTCAGCATGACTTTATGCCTAAAATCAATGCTAGAGGAGTCTTTGAAAAGAAATGTCGATTTGTTTGTATAGTGTCCAACTAACATGCCCGACATAGATCTTAAGTTTATGTGTCATTGAATCGCCTTTCACCAGGAGGCTAGATCCATTGAACAATGAAAGCAGAAGCTCAGTGAAGAGAGACGTACAATAGTTGAGCAAGAAGTGGAAAAGCTTTTAAAGATAGGCTTTATTTGTGAAGTGGTCTACACAACCTAGCTTGCCAATGTGGTTATGGTGGGGAAAGCTAATGAAAAATGGTGGATGTGTACTGATTATACCGATCTAAAACAAGGCATGTCCAAAGGATACCTATTCATTGTCAAGTATAGACTGATTGGTTGATAACATCGCTAGGTTTGAGATATTGAGTTTCTTGGATGCTTATTCCATATATAATCAGATCAAGATGTACCCCCAAACGAATAAAAGACAACATTCATGACAGACATATCCATTTATTATTATAAGGTCATGCCTATTGACCTTAAGAATGCAAAGGCAACATATCAAAGGCTGATGGACAAATAATTCAAAGATATGATTGTCAAGAAGATGAAGGTATATGTAGATGACATAGTCGTTAAATTGGCCAACATAAAGGATCATCTTGTCGATTTAGAGACGATTTTCGATACAATTTGGTTACACCATATGCATCTTAACCTAGAAAAATGCTTTTTTGGGGTTAAAGTTGGGAAGTTTCTTGGTTTCATGATTATGCAAAGAGGAATAGAGGCAAATCACGACAAGTGTGAAGCCGTCCTGTCTACAAGGAGTCCTCAGTGTCTTAAAGAGGTTCAAAGGCTGAATGAAAAGGTAGTGACACTCTCTAGATTCTTACCTAGAGGTTGGTTGACAAAGCTAAACCCTTCTTCAAACTATTGAAGGGAGCTCGACAATTTCATTACAACTAGGAGTGTGAAGCTATGTTTCAAAATATAGAGAATAATATTGTTTCCTTACCAATACTAGCTAGTCCTCGTGTAAATGTAGTTCTCGTACTATATTTAGTAGTGGCACCCATTGTTATTAGTTCGGTTATGGTGTAGGAGTAGGGCCGAAAGCAACAACTTGTGTATTTTACAAGCCCAACCCTATTGCTAGTGAAGGAGATATATCAAATTGTGGAAAAGTTAGTTTTAGCTTTAGCATTCTCAATACGGTGTCTTAAGCATTACTTTCAGAGCTATAATCTAGTAGTCCAAATGGACTACCCTATCAACCAAATATTGCAAAAATCGGTTCTTGTAGAACAAATGACAACGATCAGTCGAGTTATCTGAATTCGAGTTTATATTCTAGAACCAAGGATCCATGAGGGTTAGTTCTTAGTTGATTTCCTGATTGAGTTACCATAACTCAATGATGAAGCCAGTGGCAGATCTTACTCACAAATTTTGGAGGGGCCAAAATAATATAATTCTTTAATCATTAGATTGTTGGATCATTAGTATAATGTTTTAAAGATTGGTTCTTCTAACTGAATAATTTGATCTTTAGTATAATGTGAAAAATATAATCTATCTTGTTTCCATCGTCACCAATAGCTTCACTTTTATCACTTTTGAATAATGAATTTATTCTTTAATTCTTCATCAATATACCTATTTTTTAAAATAATATTAAAAATAATTTATCATACATTACTAAAAAATTTGAGAAGCGTAAATATTAAAGGAAAAATATAGTATAGTTAAGTCACAAATAAAAATCGGTTATGAAAAACACATAATACATTATTTTTCTTTTATATTCATAAAAAAATGAATATACCAAAGGCTCATGAGATAAAAGAAATAATGTTAACTATTAAATTAATATTTCATTACCAAGTAAGATAAAAGATAATTACTTTTCTTTGCTTCAAGAAATAAATAAGAGAAATGAGAAATGAGAGAAAAAATAATTACCTTTTCTCTTGAAAAAAATATGACAGTGAGAGATGAGTACAATTTTTGTAAAACTAAGAAGACAATAAGAAAGGACATAAAAAATATCTTAATAAATATTTGATTTAATTATTCTTTTAGTTATTGTTTTAGTTTAAAAATGTTAAGTTGATCCTCCAATTTTGTTTAGTTTCAATTTGGTTATGAATTTTGAAAAACTGATGCAATTTAGTTATTTTGATTAAATTTCTTGAAACAGATCAATATTTTTTCACTAAAATTAAAGTTGTAAATAAAAATAGTTTGTTTTGTTGGTGTAATTAACATAATCTCACTATCAATCTTGATGAAGATCGTTGATCCGCTTCAATAAATTTAACGAGAATAATCAAATTGCATCAATTTTTCAAAGGTCGAGATCAAATTAAGACTAGAAAAAACTTAGTGACCAACTTGACATTTTTAGATAAAAATAGTAAACCAAAAATTAATTAAATCTAAATATATTTAATCTTTATATATTTAATTTTATGTTTTGTTATCTATTAACATTAATTGGTTATATTTTATAAAAGAAATAAAAAGACAAACAATTTAATTTTCATCCATTTATAAAATATATTACCTATAATTTAAAAAATTTCAAAAATTTCAAAATGTGTATAACTTTAAAAAAAATTCAAAATCTTGGGGTGCCATGGCCCCTCCCAGCCCTTAAGATGCTCCGCCATTGGATGAAGCCAACATTGGACCTTTAATGTGGATGGCTCTTCTAATAGAAAAGGTAGTGGGGCTAGGGCGATTACTGAAGACCCCAACTAGGGATGTCAAAAAAATCCGTACCCGCGGGTATCCACAGATAAAACCCGCAATGGGTAGGAAACGAATATTAAAAATGGATACCCGCTACCCGCGGGTACGGATATTTTTGATACCCGCATGTTAACGGGGCGGGTATGGGTATCATAGTTTCCGTACCCGTGGATACCCGTACCCGCTAAACTTTAATTAACCCTCACACACACACACACACACACACACACACACACATATATATATATATATATATATATATATATATATATATAAGTTATTTTATTTTTTTTTTAAATACACATATTTTTT
>Ga0214543_1013077_pt1 | contig 10636 bp, 14 predicted proteins | sample CNSS2metaG_FD_160094 | JGI IMG/M metagenome (GOLD analysis project Ga0214543, IMG submission 160094) | Root nodule microbial communities from cowpea collected in UCLA plant growth center, Los Angeles, California, USA - CNSS2 | ecosystem: Host-associated > Plants > Roots > Nodule | place: USA...
AGGATGTCTTTACAAAAACCTAACCCTAGCTTCTAGAAACTAGGTCAAATAAGGTTACAAAAATGAGAGACAAAAGAGCTAACTATGGTGTGTGCAAGGCTAATTTCGTTCTAGCACAAAAGGAGACCAAGAATGTGTCTCATATGTCTCTAGAAAGTGGCCAAAGTGTGCTAAAAACAAAGGAGACCAAAGGTACATAGGTACATTTGTTTTATGCCTTTTACTTTATGCTTTATGCCTTTGCTTTACTCTCTCATCCACATCATTTATGCTCCCCAATCATCATGCGCCACTTAGCATTGCTTTCTTACTCCTAATTAACCTACAAAGCAAATAAACATAGATTAGCATGTTGGCTTAAGTCAAGTCAACTATAGTCAACAAGTCAAACCTAGTCAAAGGTCAACAAGTCAACTAAAGTTGATTCAACAAAGCCAACTTAGGGAATCAAAAAATAACAAAAACAAATGAAAGGGATGAAGGATTAGTGAACTTCCTTTCTAAACATTCTTAGTCCTCTTAAGCATGTTTAATTGCTTTCGATTACGAAAGCAACAACGAAGTTGTGAGCCAAAGATTGCTGGAGAAACTCCAGTTACCAACAACCTTTGATCCGAATCAAGGATGAATCAAATTCGGTACAAGGCAATGTGTGAAAGAAGTATTATGTGGTATTGCTCCAATGGACTCATGTCATCTTTTTTCGGGATGGAGATGGCTTCGTTACAGAACACTATATCTTGGTGAACGTTCTTTGTATTTGAGGCATGAGGGACGTAAAATGAAGTTTAAATTTATGAAACCAAGATAAATCAGTAAGGATCAATGTAAGCTAAAGGAGAAAATAGAAAAAGAAAGAATAGTAGAGGAAGTAATAAAAACTTCAAACGGAAGGGGAAATGCAGAAAAAGAAATGGAAGTAGAGAAAAATATGATGGAATATTTATTTGTAAATGTTTTTTTGTCTACAGTTTGTGATGTCACTTTATTGGAACAAAAGGATAAGCATGTGAATGAAACACACCAACTTCCATGTTTGAAAAGGGAGCTTGTTGCTTTATTATGCATTTTATCCGCTGATAAGAACCAAATTCAGTAAACACAACGCATGGAATTATTTATTATTCCATATCAAGCGTGGGTAGTGTTGGCAAGAAAAGTGCTCCACGGATTGCAACCATTGGAAAGGAACAAAGATCAATATCTTCAATAAAGTCCTTCATAAGATCATAATAAACTTATATTAAAACTAGTAGAAAAATAAAGTCTTAGGATTCGGGACGAATCCTATCGAAGAAGGAGGGTATGATGTGAATTGTATATGGGCCAAATGGAGGATGACTATTGCGCCAAGTTGATACAAATTCTTTTATTTGAATAAGGGCCCAATGCTTTGTAAAATTGGCTGACGAAATTGTGTTTTGGGTTAACCAATTAATGGGCTTTAGTTTTGCTTTATTTTCAAGTTGTAATAAGGGTCCACATGCCAAATTAAGAACCATCCTTTGGAAGATCAAGAGGACCTTTGCTGAAAGTTTGTGGATGACAATTTGGTAGCCTTTATTTCAGTTAAAATCAACCATTAAGTAGTGGATCATTATTTGCTTGAGTGGAACATTAATAGCTTGAACTGGGTTGTAATTAAAATTTTTACGTCTTTTGTAATTCTGATGGTTAAAGCTCCTATATAGGCTGAACCATTTTCATCAATAAAAGCAAGTTGAGTTTTATTCAGAAAATATAAGTGTTTTATCTTTTCTATCTTAGTGAGAGTGATTCTCCTATGTTCTTGAGTGATTCAAGAATCCCTGAGTTTTATCAAAGGTCATTTATCCCCTTGTCTGCTTGAAGTCTTAGGCTTATCTTCCATTCTTGGAACTGTGATGTCAATCAATTTCCGTTCCATCTTCTTATGTGTTTCCATTTCGCGTTTTAAATAATTTCTCAAATTTCTTGCTTATTAGCATTCCAAACTTGGTAGATCAATATTACAAATCCAACCCTCGGGATTCACATCATTTAGAATTCAGAGCCTGCATATCTAGATTTGGAATTGGAATGGAAGTTATTTATACAAGGTGTTATATAGAAGGCCACCTATGTTTAAGTGCTTTCGATTACGAAAGCAACAACAAACTTGTAAGCCAAAGATTGCTGGAGAAACTCCAGTTACCAACAACCTTTCATCCGAATCGAGAAAGGATCAAATTAGGTACAAGGCAATGTGTAAAAGAAGTACTATTTGATATTGCTCCAATGGAGTCTTGTCATCTTCTTTCGGGATGGAGATGGCTTTGTTACAGAACACTATATATTGAAGAACGTTCTTTGTATTTGAGGCATGAGGGACGTAAAATGAAGTTCAAATTTATGAAACCAAGATAAATCAGTAAGGATCAACGTAAGCTGAAGGCGAAAATAGAAAAAGAAAGAATAGTATAGGAAGTAATAAAAACTTCAAAAGGAAGGGGAAATGATGAAAAAGAAATGGAAGTAGAGAAAAATATGATGGAATATTTATTTGTAAATGTTTTTTTCTCTACAGTTTGTGATGTCACTTTATTGGAACAAAAGGATAAGCATGTGAATCAAACACACCAACTTCCATGTTTAAAAAGGAAGCTTATTGCTTTATTATGCATTTTGTCCACTGATGAGAAGCAAATTCGGCAAACACAACGCATGGAATTATTTATTATTACATATCAAGGGTGGGTAGTGTTGGCAAGAAAAGTGCTCCACAGATTGCAACCATTGGAAAGGAACAAAGATGAATATATTCAAGTTGAATTTGATCCTGGAAGAAGAGAATTAGTTTCAAGTTGTGGAAAAATAAAGTCCTTGAAAAGATCATAATAAACCTATATTAAAACTAGTAAAAAAATAAAGTCTTAAGATTCGAGACGAATCCTCTCGAAAAAGGAGGGTATGATGTGAATTGCATATGGGCCAAATGGAGGATGATTAATGGGCCATGTTGATGCAAATTTTTTATTTGAATAAGGGCCCAATGCTTTGTAAAATTGGCTGACGAAATTGTGTTTTGGGTTAACCAATTAATGGGCTTTAGTTTTGCTCTATTTTCATGTTGTAATAAGGGTCCACATGCCAAATTAAGAACCAGCCTTTAGAAGATCAAGAGGACCTTTGCTGAAAGTTTGTGGATGACAATTTGGTAGCCTTCATTTCTGTTAAAATCAATCATTAAGTAGTGGATCATTATTAGCTTGAGTGGAACATTAATAGCTTGAACTGGGTTGTAATTAAAATTTTTGTGTCTTTTGTAATTCTGATGGTTAAAGCTCATATATAGGCTGAACCATTTTCATCAATTAAAGCAAGTTGAGTTTTATTCAGAAAATATAAGAGTTTTAGCTCTTCTATCTTAGTGAGAGTGATTCTCCTATGTTCTTGAGTGATTCAAGAATCCCTGAGTTTTATCAAAGGTCCTTTATCCTTTTGTCTGCTTGAAGTCTTAGGCTTATCTTCCATTCTAGGAACTGTGATGTCGATCACTTTCCGTTCCATCTTCTTATGTGTTTCCATTTAGCGTTTTAACTAATTTCTCAAATTTCTTGCTTATTAGCATTCCAAACTCGATATATCAGTATTACAAATCCAACCCTCGGGATTCACATCATTTAGTATTAAGAGCCCGCATATCTAGATTTGGAATTTGAATGGAAGTTATTTATACAAGGTGTTATATAGAAGGCCACCTATGTTTAATTGCTTTCGATTACGAAAGCAAAACCAAACTTGTGAGCCAAAGATTGCTGGAGAAACTCCAGTTACCAACAACCTTCCATCCGAATCAAGAATGGATCAAATTCGGTACAAGGCAATGTGTGAAAGAAGTATAATGTGGTATTGCTCCAATGGACTCATGTCATCTTTTTGCGGGATGGAGATGGCTCCGTTACAGAACACTATATCTTGACGAACGTTCTTTGTATTTGAGGCACGAGGGACGTAAAATGAAGTACAAATTTATGAAACCAAGATATATCAGTAAGGATCAACGTAAGGTGAAGGAGAAAATAGGAAAACAAAGAACAGTACAGGAAGTAATAAAAACTTCAAAAGGAAAGGGAAGTGAAGAAAAAGAAATGGAAGTAGAGAAAAATATGATGGAATATTTATTTGTAAATGTTTTTTTGTCTAAAGTTTGTGATGTCACTTTATTGGAACAAAAGGATAAGCATGTGAATGAAACACACCAACTTCCATGTTTAAAAAGGAAGCTTGTTGCTTTATTATGCATTTGTTCTACTGATGAGAAGCAAATTTGGCAAACACAACGCATGGAATTATTTATTATTACATATCAAGGGTGGGTAGTGTTGGCAAGAAAAGTGCTCCACGGATTGTAACGATTGGAAAGGAAGAAAGATGAATATATTCAAGTTGAATTTGATCCTGGAGGAAGAGAATTAGTTTCAAGTTGTGGAAAAATAAAGTCCTTGAAAAGATCATAATAAACTTATATTAAAACTAGTAAAAAAATAAAGTCTTAAGATTCGGGACGAATCCTCTCGAAAAAGGAGGGTATGATGTGAATTGCATGTGGGCCAAATGGAGGATGACTAATGCGCCATGTTGATGCAAATTCTTTTATTTGAATAAGGGCCCAATGCTTTGTAAAATTGGCTGACGAAATTGTGTTTTGGGTTAACCAATTAATGGGCTTTAGTTTTGCTTTATTTTCAAGTTGTAATAGGGGTCCACATGCCAAATTAAGAACCAACCTTTGGAAGATCAAGAGGACCTTTGCTGAAAGTTTGTGGATGACAATTTGGTAGCCTTCATTTCAGTTAAAATCAACCATTAAGTAGTGGATCATTATTAGCTTGAGTGGAACATTAATAGCTTGAACTGGGTTGTAATTAAAAATTGTGTCTTTTGTAATTTTGATGGTTAAAACTCCTACATAGGCTGAACCATTTTCATCAATTAAAGTAAGTTGAGTTTTATTCTGAAAATATAAGAGTTTTATCTCTTTTATCTTAGTGAGAGTGATTCTCCTATGTTGTTGAGTGATTCAAGAATCCCAGAGTTTTATCAAAGGTCCTTTATCCCTTTGTCTGCTTGAAGTCTTAGGCTTATCTTCCATTCTTGGAACTGTGATGTCTATCAATTTTCGTTCCATCTTCTTATGTGTTTCCATTTTCGCGTTTTAAATAATTTCTCAAATTTCTTACTTATTCGCATTCCAAACTTGATATATCAATAAAATGAATCCAACCCTCTGGATTCACATCATTTCGTATTCAGAGCCCGCATTCTAGATTTGGAATAGAAATGGAAGTTCTTTATACAAGGTGTTATATCGAAGGCCACCTATGTTTAATTACTTTCGATTACGAAAGCAACAACAAAGTTGTTAGCCAAAGATTGCTGGAGAAACTCCAGTTACCAACAATCTTTCATCCGAATCAAGAGTGGATCAAATTCGGTACAAGGCAATGTGTGAAAGAAGTATTATGTGGTATTGCTCCAATGGACTCATGTCATCTGTTTTCGGGATGGAGATGGCTTCGTTTCAGAACACTATATCTTGATGAACGTTCTTTATATTTGAGGCGTGAGGGACATAAAATGAAGTTCAAATTTATGAAACCAAGATAAATCAGTAAGGATCAACGTAAGCTGAACGAGAAAATAGAAAAAGAAAGAACAGTACAGGAAATAATAAAAACTTCAAAAGGAAGGGGAAATGAAGAAAAAGAAATGGAAGTAGAGAAAAATATGATGGAATATTTATTTGTAAATGTTTTTTTTTTTACAGTTTGTGATGTCACTTTATTGGAACAAAAGGATAAGCATGTGAATGAAACACACCAACTTCCATGTTTAAAAAGGAAGCTTGTTGCTTTATTATGAATTTTGTCCGCTGATGAGAAGCAAATTCGGCAAACAGAACGCATGGAATTATTTATTATTACATATCAAGGGTGGGTAGTTTTGGCAAGAAAAGTGCTCCACGGATTGCAACCATTGGAAAGGAACAAAGATGAATATCTTCAAGTTGAATTTCATCTTGGAGGAAGAGAATTAGTTTCAAGTTGTGGAAAAATAAAGTCCTTCAAAAGATCATAGTAAACTTATAATAAAACTAGTAGAAAAGTAAAATCTTAAGATTCGGGACGAATCCTCTCGAAGAAGGAGGGTATGATGTGAATTGCATGAGCCAAATGGAGGATGGCTAATACGCCATGTTGATGAAAATTCTTTTATTTGAATAAGGGCCCAATGCTTTGTAAAATTGGCTGACGAAATTGTGTTTTGGGTTAACCAATTAATGGGCTTTAGTTTTCCTTTATTTTCATGTTGTAATAAGGGTCCACATGCCAACTTAAGAACCAGCCTTTGGAAGATCAAGAGGACCTTTGCTGAAAGTTTGTAGATGACTCTCGGTAGCCTTAATTTCTGTTACAATCAACCATTAAGTAGTGGATCAATATTAGCTTGAGTGGATCATTAATAGCTTTAGGTGGGTTGTAATTGAAATTTATGTGTCTTTTGTCATTCTAATGGTTAAAGCTCCTATATAAACTGAAAGACTTTCATCAATGAAAGCAAGTTGTGTTTTATTCAGAAAATATCAGAGTTTTATTTCTTCTATCTTAGTGAGAGTGATTCTCCTAAGTTCTTGAGTGATTCAAGAATCCCTGAGTTTTGTCAAAGGTCCTTTATCACTATGTGGGTTTAAACTCTTAGGCTTATCTTCCATTCTTGGAAGTTCGATGTCGATCAATTTCCGCTCCATCTTCTTATATGTTTCCATTTTTTCGTTTTAATTAATTTCTCCAATTTCTTGCTTATTAGCATTCCAACCTTGATAGATCAGTAAAACAAATCAAAACCTCTGCATTCACATCATTTGGTATTCAGTGCCTGACTATCTAGATTTGGAATAGGAATGGAAGTTTATTATACAAGCTGTTTAATTGAAGGCCACCCATGTTTTGTTGTATTCACTTACGAAAGTGACAATAGTATTGTCAGCCAAAGATTGGTGGAGAAACTTCAGTTACCAACAACCTTTCATCGGAATCAAGCATGGATCAAATTTAGTACAGAGTAGTGTGTGAAAGAAGTATTATGTGATGTTGCTCCCATGGACTCTTGTCAGCTTCTTTTGGAATGGGCATGGCTTCGTTTTAAAACACTCAATCTTGATGAACGTTCCCTTTATTTGAGGCACGAGGGACATAAAGTGAAGTTGAGATTTATGACACCAAGGCAACTCAGTAAGGACCAACATAGGCTGAAGGAGAAAATAGAAAAAGAAAGAATAAAAAAAGAAGCGATAAAACTACAGAAGGAAGGGAAAATGAAGAAAGAGAAATGGATGTAGAGAAAAATATGATGGAAAGTTTATTTGTCAATGTTTTTTCTTCTATAGTTTGTGATGTCATTTTACATGAACAAAAGGACATGCATGTGAATGAAACACACCAACTTCCATGTTTGAAAAGGAAGCTTGTCCATAGTGCTTTATTATGCATTTGGTCCGCTGATGGGAAGTAAATTCGTCAACCACAACGCATGGAATTATTTATGGTTACATATCAAGGTGGGGTAGTGTTGGCAGGCAAAGTGCTCCACGGATTGCAACCATTGGAAAGGAACAAAGATGAATATATTCAAATTGAATTTGATCCTCGAGGAAGAGAATTAGTTTCAAGTTGTCGAAAAATAAAGTCCTTCACAAGATCACAATAAACTTATACTAAAACTAGTAGAAAAATAAAGTCTTAAGATTTGGGACGAATCTTCTCGAAGAAGGAGGGTATGAAGTGAATTGGCTGTGGGCCAAAATGAGGATGAATAATGCGCCATGTTGATGTAGTTTCTTTTATTTAAATAAGGGCCCAATGCTTTGTAAAATTGGGTTAACCAATTAATGTGCTTTAGTTTTGCTTTATTTTCAAGTTCTAATAAGGGTCCACATGCCAACTTAAGAACCAGCCTTTGGAATATCAAGAGGACCATTGCTTAAAGTTTGTAGATGACTTTCGGTAGACTTAATTTCAGTTACAAGCAATCGTTAAGTAGTGGATCATTATTTGCTTGAGTGGATCATTAATAGCTTTAAGTGGGTTGTAATTGAAATTTATGTGTCTTTAGTCATTCTGATGGTTAAAGCTCCTATATAAACTGAACCACTTTCATCAATGAAAGCAAGTTGCATTTTATTTAGAAAATATTAGAGTTTTATTTCTTCTGTCTTATTGAGAGTGATTCTCCTAAGTTCTTGAGTGACTCAAGAATCTAAGTTTTGTCCACGGTCCTTTATCACCATGTGCATTTAAACTTTTAGGCTAATCTTCCATTCTTGGAAATGTGATGTCGATCAATTTCCGCTCCATCTTCTTATATGTTTCCATTTTTTCGTTTTAAATAATTTCTCAAATTTCTTGCTTATTAGCATTCCAACCTTGATAGATCAGTAAAACGAATCCAACCCTTTGCTTTCACATCATTTGGTATTCAGTGCCTAGCCATTTAGATTTGGAATAGGAAAGGAAGTTTATTATACAAGGTGTTTAATTGAAGGCCACTCATGTTTAGTTGCATTCGCGTACGGAAGCGACAACAATGTTTTGAGCCAAAGATTGGTGGAGAAACTACAGTTACCAACAACCTTTCAGCCGAACCAAGCATGGATCAAATTCAGTACACAGCAGTGTGTGAATGAAGTCTTGTGTGATATTGCTCCCATGGACTCTTGGCATCTTCTTTTGGAATGGGCATGACTTCGTTTTAAAACACTCAATCTTGATGAACGTTCCCTTTGTTTGAGGCACGAGGGACATAAAGTGAAGTTGAGATTTATGACACCAAGGCAAGTCAGTAAGGATCAACATAGGCTGATGGAGAAAATGGAAAAAGAAAGTGTTCCTGCAGAGAACAAATAAGATGAGTTAGGCACAAGTGTCACCTTTCCATGTAGTCCGCTATCTCTTCAGTTGGCCTCTCTTCGGTTGATACATGTCAGCTTGAACCCAGGAGGTGTTACCTGTAGAAGAGTCTCCGAAGCTCAAGTAAGTCAAAGCTCTCAGAGAGTCAAATCAGTGATTAATGAATGCGTACCTTTAAATGATGGGGTCCACGTGTATTTATAGAGCATTAATGACGTTTGACCATTTCATAGGCTGGGCCTTGACTTGGGCTTTAGTTTGGGCCATGAGTGGGCCTGGGCCTTAACCCAGGCCCTTGAGACCTATTAAACGCGGGGGCTTCAATTTTCGCTAAGTTTATTGGAGTAGTCGACCTGGGATTTAACCTTACCAGATATGCTCGAGTAGTCGGTCTAGACCGACTACTTGCCTAGATGGTTTATGTTGGTGATATGAGGTGCAGGTTGTCTTCTTAGATATTTAGTTTAGGTTAAAACCGGTACAAGTTAGGCTAACTCGGCCTAGCTTGGGTACTTGGCGGTCTCGACGTGCACATTGTTTACTTGGTCGAGTTCGGCTAGGTACGGTACAGAAAGAATAAAAAAAGAAGCAATAAAAACTGCAGCAGGAAGGGAAAATGAAGAAAAAGAAATGGAAGTAGAGAAAAATATGATGGAAAGTTTATTTGTCAATGTTTTTTCTTCTACAGTTTGTGATGTCATTTTATATGAACAAAAGGATATGCATGTGAATGAAACACACCAACTTCCATGTTTGAAAAGGAAGCTTGTCCATAGTGCTTTATTATGCATTTGGTCCACTGATGAGAAACAAATTCGTCAAACACAACGCATGGAATTATTAATTTTTACATATCAAGGTGGGGTAGTGTTAGCAGGCAAAGTGCTCCATGGATTGCAACCATTGGAAAGGAATAAATATGAATATATTCAAATTGAATTTGATCCTAGAGGAAGAGAATTAGTTTCAAGTTGTGGAAAAATAAAGTCCTTCACATGATCACAATAAACTTATACTAAAACTAGTAGAAAAATAAAGTCTTAAGATTCGGGACGAATCTTCTCGAAGGAGGAGGGTATAATGTGAATTCCGTATGCGCCAAATCGAGGATGACTAATGCGCCACGTTGATGCAGTTTCTTTTATTTAAATAAGGGCCCAATGCTTTGTAAAATTGGCTTACCAAATTGTGTTTTGGCTTAACCAATTAATGCACTTTAGTTTTGCTTTATTTTCAAGTTGTAATAAGGGTCCACATGCCAACTTAAGAACCAGCCTTTGGAAGATCAAAAGGACCATTGCTTAAAGTTTGTAGATGACTTTCGGTAGCCTTGATTTCAGTTACAATCAACCATTAAGTAGTGGATCATTATTAGCTTGTGTGGATCATTAATAGCTTTAAGTGGGTTGTAATTGAAATTTATGTGTCTTTAGTCATTCTGATGGTTAAAGCTCCTATATAAACTGAACCACTTTCATCAATGAAAGCAAGTTGCGTTTTATTTAGAAAATATCAGAGTTTTATTTCTTCTGTCTTAGTGAGAGTGATTCCCCTAAGTTCTTGAGTGATTCAAGAATCCCTAAGTTTTGTCAAAGGTCCTTTATCACTATGTGTGTTTAAACTCTTAGGCTTATCTTCCATTCTTGGAAGTGTGATGTCGATCAATTTCCGCTCCATCTTCTTATATGTTTCCATTTTTTCGTTTTAAA
>Ga0214543_1013079_pt1 | contig 10636 bp, 4 predicted proteins | sample CNSS2metaG_FD_160094 | JGI IMG/M metagenome (GOLD analysis project Ga0214543, IMG submission 160094) | Root nodule microbial communities from cowpea collected in UCLA plant growth center, Los Angeles, California, USA - CNSS2 | ecosystem: Host-associated > Plants > Roots > Nodule | place: USA...
TGCAAATGTTTAACTGAAATTCCTTTGTGTACATGAGATCACAAAGATTCCCAGCTCCTTAGGTCCTTTGCAGTGTTAACATACTTAACAAGGATAAAAAATGAACTTACAGTTTTATCAATGTTGATATGTTTGCATATGAACCTGGGATGCTATTTCCACCAAAGTTGTTGTTATCAAGTTGACTACAAGAACAAGAAGATCTGTGAAATACTTTAAATATATGGAATACTTATTAGTTCAGTTCATACGGTAAACGCAACAAAAATTAAGAGAATCTAAAACTTTTATAATGACATTAACTAATAGAATTGACAAACTGAACTTTCAAGTGCTTATTAGAATTTCATTAGTCGTAGGGACTAATGTGACAGCACTATGCACATTCAAGGACTGAAATATGGTTCACTCCACATACGAGATCATTTGGTAAGGATTGCATATTGTTGCTCTAAGTAAAACAATTCTCCTTACCACTTCAGGAAAATGACCAATGGCTAAATTGTTTATGGATGGCAAGGAATAGCATAACATAAATTTTCCCTTTGCATAGGAGTGAAATCAACGGAGATAATAAATCATACAGAATCTTCAGGCTTGTAAAGTGAATATCATTGTAAAGGACCTTACAAATGTTGAGTGGTGTTCAGTTTTGCAAATGATAAAGGTATAGGTCCTGTGATATTGTTCTGATCTATTTGCAATCGATTCAGTTTTGGCAGAAAGCCAGGCTCTTCTGGTAACTCACCTGTTAATTGATTTCCATTCAGGAGTCTGCAAAATTACAGGAATTTATTTATGCAATAAAGTAAAGAAAAAAAATATATCCTGCAGAGACTAGTAATTGTTTAACTTCAATTTATTAAGATGACACTGTTCTGATTTGATTCAGTGACAAAGTCTGTTTCATGTACTAATATGAGTAAAATGAACTAAAGGTACAAAAACTACAAAGTTACAACATCATAGGGGCCAATAAGAAAAATTCATTTCAACTTACATGTATCTCAGATAACCCATAGAGCCAATTTCCTTAGGTATACTCCCAGTTATGTCATTCCACATAAAGTCCCTTCCAAGAATATAAAGTAAAAGCTTTATTATTAGAAGAAAGTAATTAGAAGCTATTATAATCTTGAAAAACTGTGAAATCTAGAAATTGCAAAATTGACAATGTTCATATGTGATTAGAAACATGAATGCAACCACAGCCTTACAAGACTTCCAGATAAGATAAGCGTCCAATCTCTGGTGCCAAAGTTCCAGACAAGTTCATGTTCAGTAAATGCCTACAGACAGGAAAATATAAAAGTGAAAACTATTGTGAATGTGTTTGAAGCAAGAAAACGAGTTAACATGGCTTATACAGAAGAATAAGTTTAGAGTGAAGAATTGAAGTGATACAGTTGTTTAAGATGTAAATAGCCATCGACTAGTGTTGTATCAGAGCACATAACTCCTGTCCAGTTAGATGTACATGGATCTCTGCGATCCCAGTTGCTCAAATTTCCATTAATATCAATCAAACTTCCCTTTATCAGTCTTAATGCGTCAACTGCAATATAGTTCAAATGAAATCATATATTTTCAATGGAAACCTATGAAAACACATTACACATTGTTCACTTTCTAAATGGTTTTACTAATTTTAGTTCTTTTAATCTCTCTCAATTTTCTTTTACCAAGATAAAGTTAAGTTAGACTCTCAAAGAGCATACTATTTGCGATAAATAATTCATAATTAAGAGTATTTTCGTAAAAAAAAATCATTAATGTAAGAGATATTATAGTTTGGCTTTTAATAAAAAGATCAAATCAAACCTCTAAATTCATTTTTATTTCACTTAATTAAAATTTGATAAAATTCATAAAAGAATGTTATTAAAAATCATAAAAGAATGTTGTTAAAAAAATAAAATAATGTTGGTAAAAAAATAAAATAATTTTATTACAAGAATTTGTTGCTATGAATAGTTGAAGGAAAGAAAAAAAAAGAAAAACAATGACTTAAATATTTTTACCGTCCTTATTATTTTTGTCATGTTTGTTTATTCAATTTGATCGTCATTTAATTTCAATATTCAATTAGTTCTAATTTTTTAATTAATTTAGTCATTTTTCTTACAGTGTTTAAATATTTAAAGTCGATCAGTACAAGAAAACTGTCAAATAATGACAAATTTTATGACCAAAAAATATGTTTAGAGATCAATTTAGTAACCAATTTTCTAATTAGAAACTAATGTAGAGGTCAATTATATATGTTGTCAAAATCTTGGTATGTAGATCTAGATCTAGATCTTAATCAATTAACTAAACATGATCTTATTTTAGATCGCCTTGACTTAGATCTAGATCAATTCGGCTCTACCTAAGCTCGGGTTGACTCTACTAACTTGGGTTTTGGTTAACTCAGATCTTCTTGTTTGAGCTAAATCGGCTAGAGCGACCCAAGTCAACCCAACTCAGTTGTGCTTGGGGTAGTGGCAGGAATCGGCTAGACTCAACTTGACCTAGGTGGATACCGACTCAACTTTACATAAGCTCGACTTCACCTAGTCTTAGTCAAGGTAGGCCAGACCTGATCTTCACCAGTGCAGAAAAGGGTTTTGGTAGCGATTATTTTAAACCTTAAGCTTCAGTTACTGAACTGAAGCATATTCAGACAAGGTATAAAAAGTTGCCTTTTTTACCTCGATTAAATTTTACAAAAATATATTTTATTTGTATAATTATTTTTCTTCAATATTATAATTCAAATATCCTTTTAAAAAAATATAAATAAAGGAATATGTTCTCCGATAAGATAATAAGATAAGATGTTATCATATTTATATTATATTCACCAAATAGTTAGTGTAATAATGATGAAAAGGCAATTATATAAAGGTATGTAGTGCTTTGACTTATTTTTAACTTATAACTAATATTTCCTTAATTTGTACTCTAGGGATTCTTAAATTGTGATTAGGTGCCAATTAAGTGCACTACCAATTACTAGCACTACCAACTAGGTGCACACTACAACTACCGAATAATGCCACCATGTTGTGTAACTACAACAATTCCAAAAATGCCAAAACATGAGTTGGTTTCGCAGACCCGAGGTATATAAGTCGGTTTAAAATGCCAAAAATGCATTAGTGCTTGATCAGACTAGGACCCATCTGAGCCTAGCCCACCTCAGATAAAACATAAGTCATCCTTGACTTAGATGAATGTTGACCTACCCCAACTCGACTTGATGTGGGGTCGAGTCTAGGCATAGACCAACTTGGCTCGCTTTGGGCAACTCGGCTTGCTTTGGTTGACTCAACTCTACTTGACCTAGGTAGACTTAGATAAACTCAACTTGACTTGGTCTTGATTGGGGTTAGGACTGCCTTGGTCGATCAATTTAGGATTAACTTGGTCTAGCTCAACTCGATTGAATGTGGACCTTCCCACTAGATTGAATGTGGACTTTCCTTGACTTAAATTGATTTAGGCTTTGGTCGAGTCGACTCATCTCAACCTTTGTCTAAACCAACTTGACTAAATTTAATTGGTTAAAATACCTTTTGATCCCAATTTTCATCAAGTTTTGTCAAATAAGTTCTAATTTTGTTTTTGTGTTCAAATAAGTCATAATTTTCGTCAATTTTGTTTAATGGGGTCCTTTTTTCTAACACCGTTTAAATCATTAACGATCATGCAGTGAATGCCACTATCACTTTGTGATTTTTTTAAATTTTTTTAATTTTAGAAATTTTAGAAAATTTTTGATGTAGCATTGTGTGTATAGTTATTTTTTTTAAAGTTAATTATTTTATAAGTTAACTATTGTATGAATTGAAAATTAAAATTCAAATGTTAAAAAGTTTATAACTTACACAAAAAATAAATTATACACAATTGGTTACTGATCTAATTAGTTAAGATTATGCTTGGATCATGAATTTTAAGGAGTGATTTACATATTTTTTTAGAAAATTTAAAATAAATTATAATGAAATGTTCCTTTATATTTTAAAAAGAATAAGTTATAACTTTGTTGATATTTAACCAAAAAATCATAATTTAAAATTATTTGTATTCTGTCTCCTTTTTATTTCTCTTATTTTCAGTTTTAAATTTTGAAATACAGTGAAAAGAATTTATCTTATCTGAATACAGAATTTTAAATTTAAAAGAAAATTGGATTATTATATTAAAATAAGCTTAAAAAATTGAAATCAAATCCATTCAAATTTGAAGCCCTTAAAATTTTAAAATTTCTAATGGTGTGACATAATTTAATCCAATATCCGAGGAGCTTTTTTCACAAATGTTAAACCTGTTCAATTCTAACCAAGTTATAATAAAATCAAATTTCTATTATTAAGAGAATGATTAACAAAACAAAATGCACCAGTGGTCTAGTGGTAGAATAGTACCCTGCCACGGTACAGACCTGGGTTCGATTCCCGGCTGGTGCAGTCTGTTGTTTGCTATGATGAAATTGTGTCCACTGTGGTGGTTGGGTCTATCACTTTTCTCTCTCCTATCATAGACGATCTGAGCTCTCTCTTTTGTTTTTTTCTATGTGATTATTCTTTTTATTTGATGCTAATAGTAACGACCTAAGTTGGAATTATTAATTAATAATATGGTTTTAAGTAATTAAATATTTTTTCCTCGTTTCTCCTATATTCCTAACTTGAAGAGGTGACAGAAAAATTGAAAAAGAATTTATTGTTGTTGATAAAGCCCCACAAATTAAAGAATGAGTTCCATCTTTATCAATTCTACACCTTACTTGAAAACTCAGGAACTTCATACTTCTTTATTTACTTACATTCTTTAAAATTGTAACTCCACACCTTTCAATCAATATTGTTTTTCGGAGCAGGTTGCTCATAAATTCTTCTTCTTCACACTGTAACTGAACAAATCTTGAGGTAAGTTTCTCAATTCAAATCTTCGATGTATAGCTAGATTTCAATTTCATCAATGATATGAATTAAGATTAATTTCCGATCTGACAAAGTTATTACAATCACAAAGTTACATCATGAAATATATTTTTTCTAATTATATATTAAAAATTACTTTTATAAAACCTAAGCTAATTTTATAAAATTTAATAAAATAAAATTAGTCTTTAATTATAAATTTTAAATTTTAAATTGATCATATCTTGAACCAATATTATATTTTCAACATATATTTAAAATATATAATTTATATGTAGAAATATGTTCATCAAATTTAGTTAAAAATAGTGACTAGCTTATATAAAACTTACTAGTTTAAAATGAGTTTCATGATAAGATCTCGAAATCTCTCTTCGCGATGTTCTCTGAAAAAAGTTTAGAAAAGCTTGAGATAGAAAATTGTCTAATTTGTCTAATTTGAATATTCTTCCATACATAAGATGATGACTCTTTGGGATATCCAGCAACACACAATTTCAATGTTAATATATTATTATTATTTTTTATTAAATTGATTATAAATAGTGAGTTTTAAACATGAATTAACCTTTTTATTAGATGTGATTAGGAATCGATATAGTTTCTCAAGTGATGTTGTTTAAATGCATTAGAATAACAATCACATCACATTAGTTTTTATTTATCATTACTTTTATTCTGATAACTATAAGGTTAGAATTTATATTTTGATGTTCTGTTTTTCAAGATATTGACTACGAAGAAAGAAGAAAAGACGAGACTAGTTGAACATTAGAATTCTACTATAAAAATTTTATATAGAGAATATTTCAATATTTTTGACACTTCAAATTCTGAAACACTATGAAAACATGATGGATCCCCAAATATCCTAATTGTTTCTTTGGGCTCATAAAAGTGTGTTTCATTTGAATCGATGGACAAATCTTCTTCGGCCTTATGGATTGTGATGCCAAGACTAGGAGATTATGTGGATTCTATTTGAGTCCAAATTAGTAAAATACCAAATTGGTAAACATTTATGGAGGTTACATAGGATAAATGAGGGGTTGAATAAGAAAAAACTTAAAAAATGAGTTATGGAATTAAATAGAATGTTGGGAAATAATAAAAGAAAAAGGGAAGCTTAGGGGTTAATAAAAGGAAAATGAGATATACTCTTTAGACGTTCTCCTTGAAGGAAATTGAAAGATAATTATTTAAAGGTTAAATTATGCTTTTGGTATCCATTTTCATAGTAAAATATTGATTTTGTCCCTCTATTTTTTTTTATCTTAATTTGGTATCTGTTTTGGAAAATTTGATGTAATCAAGTTCTTTCTGTTAATGGTACAATAAAGATGTTAAAGGGGGTGCCACGTGTCACTTCTTGAATTTTTTGATTTTTTTTTAAATTTAAAAAAAAAATCAAAATTTGTCACATATCAAGCTGATGTCATGCCACATGGCAATAACAGTGTGATATGGCATTGATAATGTCACGTGTCACTATTATGCGAGGTGTCATTTCTTCATTCTCAAATTGGTCATTGTATTTTAATTTTTGTCTCAATTTAGTCCAAATTTGTTGTAAAAATTGTGCAATTTCGTTCCTTTCCAAATTGAAACAAAAATTAACTTTTATATAAATGTTATACAAATATTTTTATTAAATTTGATATTTTTATTCAGTTTGATATTTTTATTCAATTTGATATTTTTATTATATATTTTTTAACAAAACTAAGTTTATTTAAATTTGTGTTTCACGTTCAACTTTACTTAAAATTGTTTTTAAATTTTAAACTTACAATTATTTGAAATATAAATTCAAATAAAAATATTAAAGTATGATGTAATAAAATTCTATATAATTTATGAATTTTTTTTCTATTAGCATCATTTTTCTATTCACAACTTTAAAACAATTTTAAATAAAGTTTAATATAAAATATAATTTAAATAAATTTAATTTTGTTAAAAATATTTACTTGAAATATCAATTTTGATAAAAACATTTATTATTGTACAAGAAAACTTGATTACATCGAATTTTACAGAATAAAAATCAAATTAATATAAAAAATAAAGAAACAAATCAATATTTTATCACGAAAATAGTAACAAAAACATAATTTAACCTTGTTTAAATGTTCCGGTTGATTAGATTTTACTTACTTAGAACACTTTGTATAAATACATACCATATAAACCCGTACCATCGAAAGCAGCAGTTGTGAGGAGCTGTGACGAAACTGTGTTCACTGTAGTGGTTGGGTCTATCACACTCCTCTCATCTTTTTTGAATGTCATTATTCTTTTTATTTGATGCTAATAGTCAATGCCTAAGTATTAATAACATGATTTCAATTAAATTAAACATTTAGTCCTCGTTTCTTGTATATTCCTACCTTGTGCAGAGGTGACACCACAAACACAACGGAATTGGAAAAAGAATGTGTTGTTATTCATAACATCAAATTAATAACATCAAATTATTATGTTTATATGTACAGCATGAATGTATACAATTAAATGTAAGATACTTAATACAAAAGTGTTTTGAAAAATCTACAACAATTTAAAAAACAAGTGATCTCAACACAAGGCATCACTGACATAGAGCTACTTGTGATGAATTTTTGTTCTTCGCACCCAATGGTGTTATAGTCCAATCTAATATTGCTCCAATTCCTAATCAGTTCAAATTATGTTGTATTAGCTCCAATAATACATTTGTCCACTCCTTTACACCCATTTCATCATATACGTCCATTTTCATCCTATTAAATGCATTGTAAATTGCATCAATTCCATTTCAATGCATGAAAATATAATATTATTTTCCCTTAATAGCTCTAACCAATTGAGTTACAACACTAGTTAATCACTTTAGATATAAAATATAACTCTTTAGTTTTTTCTATCAATAAAAACTAATTTTTCTAGGTCTTACAAAGGACGAAATATAAATCACTTTAGATAAGAGAATTTAAGTAGAAATTTGTCAAATTCTTGAGTGAGTATTACAAACTTGGTGACCATTTAACAATTTAGTGATAAGAGTGGAACAACATATATTCTATGTATGATAAATTACAAACAGGGGAAGATGAAATAACAATGTTAATCATGCTCCTTTTAAGGTTAATATTGATGAATAATATACCTATTATCTAATATTAATTCATTGACAAGTATACAAAGTTGTATAAATAGTAAACGGATCGAGTATCGTTTTTTTGAAGAGACTCGTGCAATATTAGCTAACTATTAATTAATTACTTTTATCTAGACTACTTACACTTTGAAACTTCGATATAAAAATGACTGTGAAATTTTTAAAAGAAATTATGAAACCAAAATACGAACAAGTAAACTAAAAGGTTGAGTTGTGCAAAGGAGTGAAACTGGTGAGGTTAGACTTAATTAAACGTTTTTCTCTTGCAATGTGATACTCAATCAAATACTTTGGCTTTCAACATTAACATCGGTCATCAGATTTATCCAAAAACCTAACTCATTAGGTTAAAAGAACCTAAATTCCTTTGGTAAGTCCCAGTTCCTTTTGTAACTTAACAAAGCAATTTACTTTAAGCTCAATGATTAAAAGATGACCAATAAAGCCACGACCCATTCCTAGATATATAATTCATTGGGTGTTTTACCTCAAGTTAAGACAATGAAAGTGACAAATTTAGAGATCAATTTTTTTGATAGTCAAAATCTTGGTAACTAATGTTAGTCATCAATTCATAATAGAAACTACAAACTTAGAGATCTATTATAATTTTTTATTCATAATAGAAACTATTTTAGTTACTAATAATTTTTAGTTTATAAATTGGTATCTAAATTGGTCATTATAGTGACTAATTATTTTTTGTTACTAAAATTGATCAAGATTTTCTTATAGTAATATGAAACAAAAGAAAGTGTAAACAGAAAATGTATATGTGATAAACAACAACCCATTGTACTATCACTACAAGAAAGTGTCTCATTAATAACCAATTTTAGTGACCAAAAGTTGTTAGTCACTATAGTGACCAATTTAGATATCAATTTACAAAATAAAAATTATTAATTAATAAAATAGTCACTATTATTAATAAAAAAATTATAATTATTTTTTAAATGATGCAATTTCTTTCTTATTCAAACCTAAGTCATAACTTGAGTAATGAGATTTATCGCTTAAGAGACAAGAAGACTATTTGTGTGATTTGTGCCCATAGTAAATGTGATCACTTGAGCATTGCTAAGCAACTAGCTTTGCGCTCAAGTGATATATGTCAAACCACAAACACAACAAATTGCACAAGTTCCATTCAAAGTTGATGACTTCTATTTATTTTGTCTGTTGGTGTATTTGCTAGCATGTTCTTTTTTTTTTTTTTATAAGGGTTGAGGCAACCCTATTGTTCCTATTTTCAATTTATACTTTTTATTGCTGATCAAAAAGAAAAAAAAAACATGTTTAAAACATCATTTATACACAAAATCACTTTCATCTTCAAATATGATTCATCAACATTCAAATTCAACAAAATAACACATTCCACCTAAATGAATTAAAACTTAATCTTAACAAATATATCATCCAATATACAACATGCAATTTAAAAATCTCGAGAGATACTTCAAAATTGTTTATGAATTTTATTTAAGTCACCCTTCGTGAAACATGTTTATAATCCAAACAACAACAATTCCAAAATTAACAATAAAATTAAGATTTATCATAATTAACCAAAAAAACCCTCATCTAATCAACCGACAACTCCAAATCAAAATTTGATCAAATAAACAATAATATGTAACTTCAAAAACTTAAATATAAAGATAATTTAAAAAATAGGATTTAAAAAAATGAGTTTTAGAAGTCAATAAATAATTAAAATTTTAATTTACATTCTTAAACATAACCTAAAATTTTAATTACTATTTTAAAATCATTCCTTCCAAACTAGAAAAGTAGGTAAGACTTACATACTGTCTAAATATACCTATGTTTTTTATATTACGAAATGTCAGTTATTAATATTTTTTATTTTGGAGAAATTGCACCCACACCTTCTTCCACCCTCTTTCCAAATTCACCAAACTTTTTAAATTTTCATTTAATTTTATATTATAATAATTATTTCATATTTAAATTTATGTTTAAATATATTTCTATCCTATAATACATTACAGGAAAAATATTTGGTCTGTAATTAAAACCTTCTAGAACTTTTTTGTCTCTAAAAGTTTTCATTTATTTTTTTCCTCAAAAATATTGTCTAAATCATTACTGTTGAAATATAATATATGTTTTCGAGGAAAATAAAAATTCATGATTTATTAGGGAGAGAAATTTAAGTTTAAAATTTAAATTAATTTACTTTAATTATTAGCCTCAACATTATGCTATATTTAATTTCAAGTTAAATCCTTTTCTATGATAACTTGAGAAAAATCTTGAATCGTTATACTATTGTCTTCATATTTAAGTCATATATCATAAAATCATATACAAAAAATATTTTCCCTCAATACATTTCAAAGGTGAGAATTCTAATTTCTTTTGAAAAAATAAGACAAGCAATTACAGTAATGAAATATGAAAATAATAAACACGTCATTATATATGTTTTACTTACTTTTTTGAAAGGTCAAAATGTACATAGTTTTTTATTGATTTGTTAGCATGTTGTGCTATATATATATATATATATATA
>Ga0214543_1013082_pt1 | contig 10626 bp, 3 predicted proteins | sample CNSS2metaG_FD_160094 | JGI IMG/M metagenome (GOLD analysis project Ga0214543, IMG submission 160094) | Root nodule microbial communities from cowpea collected in UCLA plant growth center, Los Angeles, California, USA - CNSS2 | ecosystem: Host-associated > Plants > Roots > Nodule | place: USA...
ATATATATATATATATATTAGTAAAAAACATTCTAACCTAATTTTTTCTAAGCTGCACATCTAGTCTTCTGTCTTCATTCTTCCAACTTCAAGTATTGGTACGTTGTCTTCTTCCAAGTATATCCCTTGACATTCTTCACTTTCCTTTCTTTGAAATTGGACATATACATCAAACTCCCCTATATAGACAATGACATTTATGGTATGCTTGTTGTCAAATGATGGAATCAATATAAGAATACTTGGCACTTGACAGTTGAGGTTTATTATTTGTTTATTTTATTTATTTTTCAGAAATCAATCAGAGAAAATGAGTTTGTTGATCAAAGCACTGATTAAAGAACGTCATTTTATATTTATTTTTATAATTATTTTGACTTGTATGAACTTGATTTTATTTGAACTTTATTTAAAATTGATGACATTGATGTTTTTTATTTTATTTTATTTGAATTTATGATTAAATATTTTTTTAAAATAATTTATTAAATACTCGCGGGTACCCGTGGATACCCGCGAATATGAAAAAAATAGACGATTACTCATATAACGGATACTCGATGAATATGGGTACGTGTACGGGACGGATATTTATCCAGCGGGTAAGGTACGAGAGAGCTACTACTCGTACCCTACCCGCTCCATTGACATCTATAATCATATCCTTGCGAAAGATCTCATCATTATAATGGTATAGATGTGTGACAATATTTAAATGGTGCAATAATATAAGATAATTATCATGTTATATAAATAGCAAAAAAATTTAACGGCGTAACTAGATTGAAAAATTTTCAAATTAAAAATTTCGAAGACTAATCAAATGTTACCTAGTTGTGGCATGATCCCTGAATTGCTAAAAAAAAATATATTTTACCACAAAATAAGAGTTAATTAATCTTGTATTGTCTATTTACCTAGGTGTCGTGTTGATTCGAAACCTAAATCATGATGGAATTGCAATAAAAGGATAAATAGTTGAAAAACACAATTTGGAGTCGCGATCATAGTTTATTCTGGAAAGTTACAGAAAATTCAGAAAACAAGTGTTGGTCAGCAAAAATCATATTTTGGATTTATGAGTCGGTTATATGTAGAGAAAGTATTATCATCTTAAAAGGTCTGTCTTAATACCGTACCTTTAATTAAATACGCAAAATGGATGTGATTTTTATAAATGTTTATTTTCCCCAAAAAATAAAAATAAAAGTGTATAAAAGAAACAAAATACACATTTTAATTTTGTTGGCTGGACAAGTATTAACCTCGGTCATATATATTCTCATTCACAATAGAAAATATTAGGAACCACGCAGTTATAAGGAAAAATTATTTGGAAAATGGTTTTACAATATTTTGGATTCTTGAGAAATAAATCCAACAAGAATGACTTTGGTCTTACGCATTTTCATTCGGAATAAAAAATCAAAGATAATGTAATTCTTTGATAAAACATTTGTCGGTAAAAAACTTTATAAATAATATTTGTGGATAGAAAAGGGTTTTTAATTTTAATAATATTTTGTAAGAACAAAATTATGAATATAAAAAGGAATTCTAAATCGAATTAAAGTGTACCAAAAGTCAAAAGTGATTTAAAAACATATTTTTTATTTATTTTGTATTTTTTTAATTTTTCAACTAATCCCTATTTTATCATTTTCTTTATTATTATCTGGACAAAATTATATGTTTACATTTGGTAAAAAAGAAATCAAAGATAAGATACTTTTCGTGTTTGGAAATAAAACATAATTGTACAAACATTTTTTGCATAGTTCTACTAACACTTTAATTCTTATGAATAGATACGTTTACTGTTTTCTAAATGACTATATAGTTATGCAAAAATAAATTACTTTATCGTGTTCATTTCATCAATCTAAATAATAAATAATTCCATGTAAATTTAATTTAATTTTTGTCTTGGTTTAAAATAATGTTAAATAAAAACAAAAATAGTTAGAGTGAGAGTTTGAAATTTATTTATCGGTAAAGAATTAATTTAAATTAATAATAGAATATTTGAAGGATATTTTAATCCATTTACAAAAAATGAAAAAGAGATACAATGCATCTCCAAAAACAATCAAAGACAACAATATAATTTTGACGTACAAAAGCTGACACTGACACACAAAAAATATATCACAAGAGCCTTCAAAAAACATCTTAATAATATTCTTAGGTTAGAAAATAGAGCTTTGGAAAGCGCCAACTGTGCTACTATAATAAACCGACAGTACAATAAAAATTGGATTCTCGGTGCAAGAACTATACCTTACCTTTCCAACGTCAGAGTGTTGAGCAAAAATATTAAGATTAACCACCTTGAACAAGTCAAAGCCAATATCCAGAGACTACACCAGCGGCTGCAATTATTCTAACTCGAAGTTAGGTCACTCCAAATTATACATACCCTTTCTAATTATATATAATAAGATTGTAGATCGAAACAATTTATATGTTAAAATATGAAATGTTTGAAAAATAATCCATGTCATCTTTTTTTTATGATATCTATATCCATATTTCCAACAAAAATTTTAATCTCATATATTTAATTAAGGTGGATAAGGGCCGACAAAAGGGTTTGAGGGACTTAAAGAAAATTTAAGAAAGAAAATTTAAGAATGAAGCTTTTTTTCTAATTAATTTTTAGAGTTTTTTATGCAAACTTGTTTATTAAATTATTGAAATTAATTTCATTTAATATTTCTTTTTTAATAGATAATAAAGTTAATCCATTTATTCTTTATATATATATATATATATATATATATATATATATAATCATTATCACGAGTTTGAAAATCATATTTATCCTCATCACTGACTACTTATCTTTCTTTATTGTTGTTTTCAGTTATATTGTTATTATCTTGTTCATTCAAAAAACACTTACTTGTATTTTCTAATTCATTTTTCTTACATGTTTTTATAAATTTATTCATAGCTTATTTTTGTTATACAATTAAAGCTTGAATTTTTCCCTTTTTATGGATTTTTGAATAGTTTGATTCAAATTTCTAGCTAAAATATCTATATATTTTTATATAAAATAAAAAAAATTATAATATATAAAACACTACTGAAAATAATTATATAAAAGTATGAGTTAATAAAATAAAATATAGTTCTGGTTGTCAAGAAAGTAAACTCAATCGTACACTTATAGCATATTGAAGTCTCAAGTCTCTTTCTCTCACTCAAGTCTCAACTTTTTCATAACCTACAATGTTTATTTTGAAATTAATCATTAATAAAAAAATTAATAAATATTGTATTTTTCAACTAGCACCCTAAATAAAACCAGGCTAAAGAAGATGGGAATAAAAAGATTGATACACACAGATACTATAAAATTAAAAAATGAAATATGTCAAAAACATAAAAAGAAGAACTTCTAAATAGAAGAAAACTGAAATCAATATATGAGAAGTCACAAATCAATAGAAAAAAAGAAAATAAAATCAATATATATAAGAAGAAAATATAATCAAAATTAATTATAATAGAATAAATAAAACTAATCATTCTCTTTTTCATAAACAAAATTATAATTTATTAAAAAGAATATTTTAACTCATTAAATATCATCTTAATTACCAATAGAAATTAGCATACACTAATAATAATTTAATTATATTTTATTTTTAAACATAAACTTATAATTAATTTAATAAAAATGTAATAATAACAAAAAAAAATAGATATTTTTATCACATAATTTTATAATTAATTTAATAGAAATATATTAGTACTAGAAAAAAAAATTAAGTTTTTTTTTCTTAATCGTAATGTTATAATTAATTTAATAAAAAATATTAGTACTACAAATAAATTGAAATTTTCTTTTTCAGAGACCTAATCCTTAGGTTGATTAATATCTTACATAATTTCAAATTTCCTTATAACGTTTTTCAAGATTATAATCGATTGTAAGTTGATTTAAGGGTAAAGAATAAACTTGATATCCGAAGATTTTCAATTAGTTATCAGGATACAAAATTTTATAAGCTTCCTTTTTTTATTTAATTATTATTTTTAAAGTTAAAAATAATATTAATTAAGAGATGAAAGATAACATGACAATCAGAGTTCAGCAGGAACACCATCAAAGTTCCAATACCATGGTACCATCTGATTGCACATGCATAGAAGAATTTTTCCCACACAATTGAAATGTATAGCTCCGTTACTTTCTATTCTTTGCAGGCAGTCTTCTAAGTTCACACCTCAAAGTTTATATTAGGGAGTTGTTATTCGTCTTAATATTAGCTTTTAATGTTTTGTTTTTTCTATTTATGGCAAAACTCAACATCTATTGTATATATAATAAAGATATTAGCAAAATTATTACATTATTTGTTTATTGACATATATACAAAATTATAATTGTTTGATTATTTTTATATTATTTATTTTTTAAAAATAAAATAAAAATTTATTAATCTTATTATTATTTTTTATTTTATTTTTTCTTTCCAATAATTATTTTCTTTACGTACCACAAACACTCTTTTATTTTCTAAATTAAAAACTCTCTTATTTCCTAAATTATATAAAAAAAATTAATTTTAATAATTAATAACTTTTATTATGTGAAAATTACATACCCAAAAATTATAAAAGAATAATAATAAAATAGAAAAATATTATGTTCATAAAAGTTATACTTATGAGCATTTTTTTTCACATAAAAAATATAATTATACACCACGTTTCGAATTACTATATTTCATCAATAATTATATAATAGATTAAATATGTTTTTATCTTTATATGATTTTTAAATACATGTTATAAAATATACTTTATAAATTAATTTTTTACCCATTAATATTTTAATTATAAGTTTTTTTATTATTGTTTTGTATTTTCATATTTTTTTTTTATTATTTGTGTAGTTTTATTTTATACACCCAACGACAACAAATAGCCTTCCTTCCAAGAGAAAGAGTTGTAATAGACCAAGTATTATTGGCCTCCAAAGCAGCCAATTCAGATTGCATTGTCTTTGTGAGAAACAACTTGTTCATACATGTAGGTTCATTTTACACCAAAACCTTAAGGCAATGTTGTTATGGGCCTTTATTCTTATATAGTGTTTAACTTTGTCTTTTCTATCCAATGTGGGACTTTTTGACTCACACTTGGACTATTGACCCCTTTGGTTATGGTTATGCGGTCAGTCACCTATAAGACCTTAGACACCACTTTTACACCAAAACCTTAAGGTAATGTTGTTATGGGCCTTTATTCTTATATAGTGTTTAACTTTGTCTTTTCTATCCAATGTGGGACTTTTTGACTCACACTTGGACTATTCCCAACAGTACCTTCATTTGGAAAAGATGAGGCGAATGACAATGGACCAAGGGGACACTACCTGATTGCAAATATAATCTTGTAAAGTTGTAGGAAGACCATGAGATCGTTGAAAACGACATAAGGGAACCACAAGTGAAGAATTAGTGGGAGGCACAATTGTGTTTTCTGTAGGTATTATTTTAAATATAACAACGAACATGACGATGACAATAGGTGATATAATGAGTCTAACAAACAACAAATCTCACTTGATAGTGATGTTAATACAAGACCTTCAAATATTTGAAAGAAATAATTTTTAGTACCATTAGCACTAATTAAAATGTTTTTTTCTATAAATTATTAATATTTTGTATATAATAATTAATATATATATATATATATATATATATATATATAATTATGTATGATAATTAAAATATGGTTAAAATATAATGATTAATAATATATATATATATATATATATATATAATTGATAATAATAAAAAAATATATAAATACATATAATAATTAAAATATTGTTAAATTTTAATATTTTAACTTATCCCATAATTATTTTATTTTATTTTTATCATAAAAGTACTTTGATAATGTTCAAATTTTGTCTATTAAAACATTTTATTTGATCTATCATATCACTCAAATCATTCAAAAATTTTCATAAAATTTATCTTCAAATTAACTCACTTTATTTTTTAAATTTACTAAAAAAACACACATATTTATCTACTTAAATTCACATAAATTCATTTTCACGTTCTTAAATTTATAATAATGGGTCCACCGACGATATTTGTTTATTTGATAAAGTTAGTTAATAATTAAAAGTTGAAGTTGCATGGAATTCAAAAATTAATGTGCGGTGGCTTTGAATCCAATCTATATGCACATTGAGGCCCCTTTCAAAAGTTTAATTTCATTTGTACTCTTCTTAAATGCTTTGTCTTGTCCCTCTTTTTGGAACAAGGATTAGTAGTACGTGCTTTCCACTATTAATTAATTAGATTTTGATGGAAATAATTTTATTTCTTACATTCTTTGTTAGAAAGACAAATGCCGACACTCCTGTCATCTCTTTTAATAATTGATTGAAATTTGTTCAAATATAAATCAAGAAAAAAACTGTGAAATGAAGTTGTACGTGCTTTCCACAATTAATATTGTGGACTCTTGTTATTCCCTCGTGTCGGTGGAAATAATTAATGAGATTTTGATAGAAATAATTTTATTTCTTACATTCTTTGTTTTGTTGGAAAGAAAAATGCTGACACTCATTCTAGCATCTCTTTTAATAATTGATTAAAATTTGTTTAAATATAAATGGTTTAAATACCTTTTTCATTCTCATTTTTTAGTGTTTATTGTTGATGGTCCTATTTTGACAGAATGTTTAAAATATCCTCATTTTCACCAAATTTTTAAAATGATCCGCATTTTCACAATTCGATATTTATTTGGTTCTTTTTTGTGACGTCGTTTAAATCACTAACGGAGCACTTTGTATTACGTTGTATTGGGATGTGTTATGTGTATTGTACATGTATGGTAAGTTAGAAACCATGCAGAACATCACACCACTCCAAACATAAACAAAACCCAAAATAGAATTACGATGAAAAACGCACCTATAATCCAACTCAAGCCCAAATTACAAAATTTTTCCCAAATTAAAAAGTTCTATGTGGTTATAAAGAAAGAGATGCATTATTATATTTGCCACTTAGGAGTATCTTTAAACGTCAACCTTGATTAATAAATTAATGAGTTAATTTATTATCAATTTTAATAATGAACCTACGAAACACTAACTAGTGTTTTGTGTTTTGATATTTGTTAAACGAAAAAAATATTATTAATTAATTTAAAGAGTTTAATTTTATATAATCATTATATTTTCTTTAAGTTGAATATTATTTTTTTTTCTAAAACGAAAAATATAATTAATATAAAATTTGAGAATTTATAAAATTTATTAACAAAATAAATATTTTTAAAAATATGATTTAAAAGAGAAATCTAACCAGAGAAGTAAACTTGAGAGAGATTTTATTTTATAAATAACAAGAAGAAACATGATATCGGTGATATCAGTGATATAATAAGTCCAACAAATAATAAATCTCTCCACAAACTCAAAAACAACAAATCTCACTAATGATGTAAATATAAGACCATCAAATATTTGAAAGAAATAATTTTTAGTACCATCAACACTAATTAAAATGTTTTTTCTAAAAATATTTTCTCTTGATTACTTGATACATACCAGAAAGTAGATTCATTATTTCCGCTTGCTTTGTTATAAATTGGATTTATAACCTTGAATGTCCTGGTAAAAATGCTTTTTAAAAGCGTCAATATGCAGCAATTGTAGACGTATATAAACCAGCACAGATCCATTCTCATCAGGATCGGGAAGAAGCACGAAATCGCCATCGAAGCCATGTGTTGCTGGACTCATACGAACCTCCTTCCCCCACCCAAAATTAATGCCATTGATAGGTAACCTAAACCAACTCACCACAGATAAATTAGGGTTCCCAGTGAAAGGCTCCTTCTCTCTCCCTTCTTCGTGAAGATCTTGATGAAACCTTCTTAAATTCTTCTGATTCTTCAAGAACTCAATCCCAGACCTCACGTACTCATCGCTCACCCTCTCAATTGCCTCCCTTATTCTGCTCGCCGTATACCCCAAAGGCTCTGACACCAAATCACCCGCAAGACAACATGCAACACTATCCCAAATGGCATTCCCGAAGTACCCATTTGGCAATGGAGGTTTCATGCGACCCCTCAAGTCAACAGTAACAGTAAGCTCAGTTGGTTGGTTTTCTTTGTGCTTCCTTGCCTTGCTTGCACATCTCCATATGTGACCAGTCACACTCTCATAACGGGAATAACCACCATCATTTATAGGCTTAGGAGAACTCTCATTTGCTCTCTTTTGCAATGTTTCAATTTGAGTTTTGCTTATTTTAAGGAAAGTTATTGTGGTTTTCTTCTCCTTTTCCTCCCTGTCATCAGTTCGGCCCAGCAACAAGGGAGGATCATTGAGTTTCGCAAGAACGTGACATTTTGTTAGTGGCACCAAAGGAGGCTCTCCAGCACGTAAAATTTTCCGATCAAGGAATGGCACCGTATGCAGAGGCTCGCCCCGTGCAAACTTTGCCCACTGACGTATGAAGTGGAATGCACTTGATCCATCCATAACTGCGTGCGAAAATGTTATGCCAACACAAATTCCACCGCACTTGAACTTGGTCAGCTGAACCGCAAACAACGGCAACTCGTGAATTGGGAGGGAGTAGTAGTCCACAGTGGGGGCAAGGTAGTGGTATTCCGAAGAAGATGAAAAATGAGAGAGATGTTGTACAGTTGATGAGGACTCTGCTTCAATGAATGGAACGCCGGTGGCATTGCAATCAAGTTCTAAACGTCCATTGTTTATCCAATACAAACGACCGGCAATTGGATAAAACGGCACCAGGGCTCTGCTCAATGAGTCCTTCAAGGTGGAAGCAATGGTGTTGTATTGAGAGAGGCAGTTTTGTGGAAGACTGTAGAAGTAGACTAAGGCCTGGTGACCTACAGTGCCTGTTTGATCCAATTCAGATAAAGCTAAGCGTCCGCACCATGTTGCCTCCATTGGCCTCACAGTGCAGCTTGCTTTCACGGTTACCGACATTTTTGGCTTCTCACGGACAAGATAACAAGATAGAAGGTTTTTGAGAATGAATCAACGATTGAATGTTGTTTTGACGTGGTTTACAGTCATAGGTTGAAATGAATTTCTGACAGTGCACGTTGATATATCAGTGCATCCACATAGAGCGGAAAAGAGAAGAAGAGAAGATGGGGCTTGACTGGGATTTGATGCACGATGGTGTCACATACACCGTGCCGATTTATAGAAATTTGATTACACACCGAAACCAAACTTGAGAAGGTAATGTAAAAAAATATATATATTTTAACTACTAAATTTTAAAAACTTTTTCATATAATACAATCTTCTAAAATCTTTTAAATAATTTTGAAATATTGAAAATAAAAAAATAAAAAATTAGTGAATCATTTAAAAGATACCACATAAAATTGTAGAAAAAAATTGTTAAAATTTAATAATCAAAAAATCATTTTCAAATATAAAATTATATAATTTATAATTACTACAGTTTCTTGAGTGACAAAATAATGTAACTTGAAGATAATAATTTCAAATATGTAAGAGCACGATATGAACCTTATCCTCATCAGGGTCAATATGGACCTCATCCTCATCAGGGTACTATTTGGACCTTATCCTCATCAGAGCACGATAGGAACTTACAAGCACGTGAAATCAAACGTGGAAAACCAAACACAAAACAAATCAACCAAAAATATATTTTCATCTTATTCGGATTTATTAGTTATGGACCTTACAAGCACCTGTCACATGAAATAAAACGTGGAAAACCAAACACAAAACAGATCAACCAGAAAGATATTTCCACCTTATTCAGATTTCTAATAAAGAGGTAAGCAAAAAAAACTACCTAATCACCGTTTACATACTTTACAATTTTTTACATCAAAGTGTGTTTTACCTCGTGCGTACAGAAGTAATGGAATTTGTGTAAGAATCGCCAATGCAAATATAATATTCCTTATATGAATCAAAATCTATTTTGAAGTTATATTTTTGATATCCTAATCGTTAATTATAATAAATGAAATATTTTCTTACAATTAGTATGTTATTATAGTTGGTAATTAAGGATTTTAATTATCTTATTAATAATTTTAAATTTAATAAAAAAAATTGATAAATTTAAATTACATTAATTTTTTAAAAGTAAAAATTAAATTAAAAAATATTAGAAAATCAACTTAATATTTTTAGATAGAAAAAATTAAAATCATAATTAAAAGTGTCGGCTCTGCTTGATGACACAAAAATTAAAATCATAATTAAAAATATTTTCAGTTTCAACCATCACGTGAGACTCGTGCGTATGCATGGCTTTCTTCTTCGGGTGTATTGAGAATTGATTTCAACAAAATTAATTCTCCAACTCAGAAGAATTAATTGTTTCTCATTCAACGTGAATTTTTTACTCTTTAATTGATTATGGGATTCAACGTGAATTTTTTTACCCTTTAATTGATTATGGAAACCAAACACGTACTAATTCTGCGTTAAAAAATCAATTCTACATCAATTTGATGCACAACCAAACACACACTTCTTTTTTAAATGTTTTTTTATCTCTTTTAAGAAAATAATGTAGTAACTTGTATAAATAATTT
>Ga0214543_1013085_pt1 | contig 10624 bp, 2 predicted proteins | sample CNSS2metaG_FD_160094 | JGI IMG/M metagenome (GOLD analysis project Ga0214543, IMG submission 160094) | Root nodule microbial communities from cowpea collected in UCLA plant growth center, Los Angeles, California, USA - CNSS2 | ecosystem: Host-associated > Plants > Roots > Nodule | place: USA...
AAATTTCAAGTATTTGAATTGTAAATAGTTAAAAGTAGTAAAAAGAATTCAAAAAGTGTTACTAGGAGATGAAATTTGTCAAATTTAAGAAGACAAATCCTATCCAAATATTGGTTAACTTGTTTCTGGTTAATGTTTTTGCAATTTTTATATATAAAGTATAAATTATTTAATTTGTAAATAGTAAGAATAAGTAAAAAATTAAAGAAGTGTCACAAAAAGAAGAAAATTTTCAAATTTTATAACACCAATAATCCTCTTTGACTATTTGCAACAAGTTTCATATGAAATTTTGAACAATTTTTATGTAGAAATTATGAATTATTTAATTTGTAAATACTAGAAAGTAGTTAAAAAATTGAAAAATTGTTACCTAGAGATTGATTTTTTTAAATTTGATAAACAAATCGCATATGAGTATCTACCGTTTGTTAGGAAATTTTGAGATATTTTTGTACTTAAAATTTCAATTATTTGAGTTGTAAATAGTTAAAAATAGTAAAAAGAATTATAAAAGTGTTACCAAGAGATGAAATTTTCCAAATTTAAGAATACAAATCATATCCTAGTATTGGCCAACTTGTTTGTTGTGAATTTCTTTACAATTTTCATTTATAAAATTTTGATTATTTAAATTGTAAATAGTAAAAATTAGTAAAAAATTAAAGAAGTGTCACAAAAAGAAGAAAATTTTCAAATTTTATAACACCAATAATCCCCTTTGACTATTTGCAACAAGTTTCTCATGAAATTTTGAGAACTTTTTATGTAGAAAACATGAATTATTTAAGTTGTAAATAGTAGAAAGTAGTAAAAAAATTGAAAAATTGTTACCTAAAGATTGAATTTTTTAAATTGCAGAAACAAATCACATTTAAGTATCCGCCAACTTGTTTATTATGAAATTTTGAGATATTTTTGTACATAAAATTTCAATTATTTGAATTATAAATAGTTAAAAATAGTAAAAAGAATTAAAAAGTCTTACCAGGGGATGGAATTTGTCAAATCTAAGAACACAAAATCCAATCCTAGTATTGTCCAACTTGTTTCTTGTGAAACTTTTTGCAACTTTTTATATATAAAATATCAATTATTTAAATTGTAAATACTAAAAATTAGTAAAAAATTAAGGAAGTGTCAAAAAAAAAGAAAAATTTCAAATTTCGTAACATCATTATTCCTCTTTAAGTATTTGAATCAAGTTTCTCATGAAATTTTGAGCAATTTTTATGTAGAAAAATAAATTATTTAACTTGTAAATAGTAGAAAGTAGTAAAAAAAATTGAAAAATTGTTACCTAGAGATTGAAATTTTTTAAATTTTAGAAACAAATTGCATTTGAATATCCGCCAACCTGTTTGTTGTGAAATTTTGAAATATTTTTGTACGTAAAATTTCAAGTATTTGAATTGTAAATAGTTAAAAATAGTAAAAAGAATTCAAAAAGTGTTACTAGCAGATGAAATTTGTCAAATTTAAGAAGACAAATCCTATCCAAATATTGGTTAACTTGTTTCTGGTTAATGTTTTTACAATTTTTATATATAAAATATAAATTATTTAATTTGTAAATAGTAAAAATTAGTAAAAAATTAAAGAAGTGTCGCAAAAACGAGAAAACTTTAAAATTTTGTAACACCATTAATCCCCTTTGAGTATTTGCAACAAGTTTATCATGAAATTTTGAACAATTTTTATGTAGAAAACATGAATTATTTACGTTGTAAATAGTAGAAAGTAGTAAAAAGAATTGAAAAATTGTTACCTAGAGATTGAATTTTTTAAATTTCAGAAACCAATTTCATTTAACTATCCGCCAACTTGTTTATTATGAAATTTTTAGATATTTTGTACATAAAATTTCAATTATTTGAATTATAAATAGTTAAAAATAGTAAAAAGAATTCAAAAGTCTTACCAGGAGATGGAATTTGTCAAATCTAAGAACACAAAATCCAATCCTAGTATTGTCCAACTTGTTTCTTGTGAAATTTTTTACAATTTTTATATATAAAATATCAATTCTTTAAATTGTAAATACTAAAAATTAGTAAAAAATTAAGGAAGTGTCGCACAAAAATAGAAAAATTTCAAATTTCGTAACACCATTATTCCTCTTTGAGTATTTGAATCAAGTTTCTCATGAAATTTTGAGCAATTTTTATTTAAAAATTATGAATTATTTAATTGCTAAATAGTAGAAAGTAGTTAAAAAATTGAAAAATTGTTACCTAGAGATTGATTTTTTAAAATTTGATAAACAAATCGCATATGAGTATCTGCCATTTGTTATGAAATTTTGAGATATTTTTGTACTTAAAATTTCAATTATTTGAGTTGTAAGTAGTTAAATATAGTAAAAAGAATTATAAAAGTGTTACCAAGAGATGAAATTTGTCAAATTTAAGAATACAAATCATATCCTAGTATTGGCCAACTTGTTTCTTGTGAATTTTTTTACAATTTTCATTTATAAAATTTCGATTATTTAAATTGTAAATAGTAAAAATTAGTAAAAAATTCAAGAAGTGTCACAGAAACAAGAAAATTTTCAAATTTTATAACACCAATAATCCCCTTTGACTATTTGCAACAAGTTTCTGATGAAATTTTGAGCAATTTTTATGTAGAAAACATGAATTATTTAAGTTGTAAATAGTAGAAAGTAGTAAAAAAAGTTGAAAAATTGTTACCTAGAGATTGAAATTTTTAAATTTTAGAAACAAATTGCATTTGAATATCAGCCACCCTGTTTGTTGTGAAATTTTGAGATATTTTTGTACATAAAATTTCAAGTATTTGAATTGTAAATAGTTAAAAATAGTAAAAAGAATTCAAAAAGTGTTACTAGGAGATGAAATTTGTCAAATTTAAGACCACAAATCCTATCCAAATATTGGTCAACTTGTTTCTAGTTAAATGTTTTGCAATTTTTATATATAAAATATAAATTATTTAATTTGTAAATAGTAAAAATTAGTAAAAAATTAAAGAAGTATCACAAAAAGAAGAAAATTTTCAAATTTTATAACACCAATAATCCCGTTTGACTATTTGCAACAAGTTTGTCAAGAAATTTTGAGCAATTTTTATGTAGAAAACATGAATTATTTAAGTTGTAAATAGTAGAAAGTAGTAAAAAAATTGAAAAATTGTTACCTAGAGATTGAATTTTTTAAATTTCCGAAACAAATCGCATTTAAGTATCCGCCAACTTGTTTGTTATGAAATTTTGAGAATTATTTGAATTATTTGAATTATAAATAGTTAAAAATAGTAAAAAGAATTAAAAAGTCTTACCAGGAGATGGAATTTGTCAAATCTAAGAACACAAAATCCAATCCTAGTATTGTCGAACTTGTTTCTTGTGAAATTTTTTGCAACTTTTTATATATAAAATATCAATTATTTAAATTGTAAATACTAAAAATTAGTAAAAAATTACGGAAGTGTCACAAAAAAGAGAAAAACTTTCAAATTTCGTAACACCATTATTCCTCTTTGAGTATTTGAATCAAGTTTCTCATGAAATTTTGAGCAATTTTTATGTAAAAATTATGAATTATTTAATTGCTAAATAGTAGAAAGTAGTTAAAAAATTGAAAAATTGTTACCTAGAGATTGATTTTTTAAAATTTGATAAACAAATCGCATATGAGTATCTGCCATTTGTTATGAAATTTTGAGATATTTTTGTACTTAAAATTTCAATTATTTGAGTTGTAAGTAGTTAAATATAGTAAAAAGAATTATAAAAGTGTTACCAAGAGATGAAATTTGTCAAATTTAAGAATACAAATCATATCCTAGTATTGGCCAACTTGTTTCTTGTGAATTTTTTTACAATTTTCATTTATAAAATTTCGATTATTTAAATTGTAAATAGTAAAAATTAGTAAAAAATTCAAGAAGTGTCACAGAAACAAGAAAATTTTCAAATTTTATAACACCAATAATCCCCTTTGACTATTTGCAACAAGTTTCTGATGAAATTTTGAGCAATTTTTATGTAGAAAACATGAATTATTTAAGTTGTAAATAGTAGAAAGTAGTAAAAAAAGTTGAAAAATTGTTACCTAGAGATTGAAATTTTTAAATTTTAGAAACAAATTGCATTTGAATATCAGCCACCCTGTTTGTTGTGAAATTTTGAGATATTTTTGTACATAAAATTTCAAGTATTTGAATTGTAAATAGTTAAAAATAGTAAAAAGAATTCAAAAAGTGTTACTAGGAGATGAAATTTGTCAAATTTAAGACCACAAATCCTATCCAAATATTGGTCAACTTGTTTCTAGTTAAATGTTTTGCAATTTTTATATATAAAATATAAATTATTTAATTTGTAAATAGTAAAAATTAGTAAAAAATTAAAGAAGTATCACAAAAAGAAGAAAATTTTCAAATTTTATAACACCAATAATCCCGTTTGACTATTTGCAACAAGTTTGTCAAGAAATTTTGAGCAATTTTTATGTAGAAAACATGAATTATTTAAGTTGTAAATAGTAGAAAGTAGTAAAAAAATTGAAAAATTGTTACCTAGAGATTGAATTTTTTAAATTTCCGAAACAAATCGCATTTAAGTATCCGCCAACTTGTTTGTTATGAAATTTTGAGAATTATTTGAATTATTTGAATTATAAATAGTTAAAAATAGTAAAAAGAATTAAAAAGTCTTACCAGGAGATGGAATTTGTCAAATCTAAGAACACAAAATCCAATCCTAGTATTGTCGAACTTGTTTCTTGTCAAATTTTTTGCAACTTTTTATATATAAAATATCAATTATTTAAATTGTAAATACTAAAAATTATTAAAAAATTACGGAAGTGTCACAAAAAAGAGAAAAACTTTCAAATTTCGTAACACCATTATTCCTCTTTGAGTATTTGGATCAAGTTTCTCATGAAATTTTGAGCAATTTTTATCTAGAAAAATAAATTATTTAAGTTGTAAATAGTAGAAAGTAGTAAAAAAAATTGAAAAATTGTTCGCTGGAGATTGAAATTTTTAAATTTTAGAAACAAATTGCATTTGAATATCCGCCAACCTGTTTGTTGTGAAATTTTGAGATATTTTTGTACATAAAATTTCAAGTATTTGAATTGTAAATAGTTAAAAATAGTAAAAAGAATTGAAAAAGTGTTACTAGGAGATGAAATTTGTCAAATTTAAGAACACAAATCCTATCCTAGTATTGGCCAACTTGTTTCTTGTGAATTTTTTTACAATTTTCAGATATAAAATTTCGATTATTTAAATTATAAATAGTAAAAATTAAAAAAGTTTCAGAAAAAATAGAAATTTTTCAAATTTCATAACACTAATAATCCTCTTTGACTATTTGCAACAAGTTTCATATGAAATTTAGAACAATTTTTATGTAGAAATTATGAATTATTTAATTTGTAAATAGTAGAAAGTAATTAAAAATATTGTAAAATTGTTACCTAGAGATTGATTTTTTTAAATTTGATAAACAAATCGCATATGAGTATCTGCCATTTGTTATGAAATTTTGAGATATTTTTGTACTTAGAATTATAATTATTTGAGTTGTAAATAGTTAAAAATAGTAAAAAGAATTATAAAAATGTTACCAAGAGATGATATTTGTCAAATTTAAGAACACACTTCTCCTAGTATTGGCCAACTTGTATCTTGTGAATTTTTTTACAAATTTCATTTATAAAATCTCGATTACTTAAATTGTAAATATGAAAAAATTAGTAAAAAATTAAAAAGTGTCAGAAAAAGAAGAAAATCTCGATTATTTACTTTGTAAATAGTTGAAAGTAGTTAAAAAAATTGAAAAATTGTTACTAAGAGAATGAATTTTTTAAATTTGAGAAAGAAATCGCATATAAGTATCTGTCAACCTGTTTGTTATGAAATTTTGAGATATTTTTGTACATAAAATTTCAATTATTTGAGTTGTAAATAGTTAAAAATATTAAAAAGAATTAAAAAACTGTTACGAAAAGATGGAATTTGTAAAATTTAAGAACATAAATATTATCCTAGTATTGGCCAACTTATCTCTTGTTAATTTTTTTGCAATTTTTATATATAAAATATCAATTATTTAAATTGAAAATACTACAAATTAGTAAAAAATTAAGGAAGTGTCACAAAAACAAGAAAACATTAAAATTTGTAACACCATTAATCCCCTTTTAGTATTTGGAACAAGTTTATCATGAAATTTTGAGCAATTTTTATGTAGAAAACATGAATTATTTACGTTGTAAATAGTAGAAAGTAGTAAAAAAAATTGAAAAATTGTTACCTAGAGATTGAATTTTTTAAATTTCAGAAACAAATCGCATTTAAGTATCCGCCAACTTGTTTGTTATGAAATTTGAGATATTTTTGTACATAAAATTTCAATTATTTGAATTATAAATAGTTAAAAATAGTAAAAAGAATTAAAAAGTCTTACTAGGTAATGGAATTTGTCAAATCTAAGAACACAAAATCCAATCCTAGTATTGTCCAACTTGTTTCTTGTGAAATTTTTTGCAATTTTTATATATAAAATATCAATTATTTAAATTGTAAATACTAAAAGTTAGTAAAAAATTAAGGAAGTGCCACAAAAAAAAAAGAAAAAATTCAACTTTCGTAACACCATTATTCCTCTTTGAGTATTTGAATCAAGTTTCTCATGAAATTTGAGCAATTTTTATGTAGAAAAATAAATTATTTAAGTTGTAAATAGTAGAAAGTAGTAAAAAAAATTGAAAAATTGTTACCTAGAGATTGAATTTTTTTCAATTTTAGAAACAAATTGCATTTGAGTATCCGCCAACCTGTTTGTTGTGAAATTTTGAGATATTTTTGTACATAAAATTTCAAGTATTTGAATTGTAAATAGTTAAAAATAGTAAAAAGAATTTAAAATGTGTTACTAGGAGATGAAATTTGTCAAATTTAAGAACACAAATTCTATCCAAATATTGGTTAACTTGTTTGTTGTTAAATTTTTTGCAATTTATATATATAAAATATAAATTATTTAATTTTTAAATAGTAAAAATTACTAAAAAATTAAAGAAGTGTCACAAAAAGAAGAAAATTTTCCAATTTTATAACACCAATAATCCCCTTTGACTATTTGCAACAAGTTTCTCATGAAATTTTGAGTAATTTTTATGTAGAAAACATGAATTATTTAACTTGTAAATAGTAGAAAGTAGTAAAAAAATTGAAAAATTGTTACCTAGAGATTGAATTTTTTAAATTTCAGAAACAAATCGCATTTGAGCATCCACCAACTTGTTTGTTATGAAATTTTGAGATATTTTTGTACATAAAATTTAAATTATTTGAATTGTAAATACTTAAAAAAAGTAAAAAGAATTAAAAAAGTGTTACCAGGAGATGAAATTTGTCAAATTTAAGAACACAAATCCTATCCTAGTATTGGCCAACTGGTTTCTTGTGAATTTTTTTTACAATTTTCAGATATAAAATTTTGATTATTTAAATTATAAATAGTAAAAATTAAAAAAGTGTCAAAAAAAAGAAATTTTTCAAATTTCATAACACAAATAATCCTCTTTGACTATTTGCAACCAGTTTTATATGAAATTTTGAGAAATTTTTATGTAGAAATTATGAATTATTTAATTTGTAAATAGTAGAAAGTAGTTAAAAAAATTGAAAAATTGTTACCTAGAGATTGAATTTTTTAAATTTGAGAAACAAATCGCATATGAGTATCTGCCAACCTGTTTGTTATGAAATTTTGAGGAATTTTTGTACATAAAATTTAAATTATTTGAATTGTAAATAGTTAAAAATAGTAAAAAGAATTAAAAAAGTGTTACTAGGATATGGAATTTGTCAAATTTATAAACACCAATCCTATCCTAGTTTTGGCCAACTTGTTTGTTGCGATTTTTTTTTCAATTTTCATATATAAAATTTCGATTATTTAAATTGTTAATAGTAAAAATTAGTAAAAAATTAAAAAAGTGTCAGAAAAAGAAGAAATTTTTCAAATTTCATAACACTAATAATCCTCTTTGAGTATTTGCAACAAATTTCATATGAAATTTTGAGCAATATTTATGTAAAAATTATGAATTATTTAATTTTGTAAATAGTAGAAAGCAGTAAAAAAAATTGAAAAATTGTTACCTAGAGATTGAATTTTTTAAATTTGTGAAACAAATCGCATATGAGTATCTGCCAACCTGTTTGTTATGAAATTTTGAGATTCTTTTGTAAATAAAATTGAAATTATTTGAGTTGTAAATAGTTAAAAATAGTAAAAAGAATTAAAAAAATGTTACCTGGAGATGAAATTTGTCAAATTTAAGAACACAAACCCTATTCTAGTATTGGCCAACCTGTTTCTTGTGAATTTTTTGACAATTTTCATTTATAAAATTTTGATTATTTAAATTGTAAATAGTAAAAATTAGTAAAAAAATTAAAAAAGTGTCAGAAAAAGAAGAAATTTTTCAAATTTCATAACACTAATAATTCTCTTTGACTATTTGCAACAAGTTTCATATGAAATTATCAACACCCAATTTTGTCCAGGTGAATAAAATTGTTTTCAAAAAAAAATCCAAAAATAAATGTTAAATAAAAAGGATAAAAATAATAAGAATAATAATAAAATAGATTAAAAAATGTTTCTTTAATTTATGTTTCTAAAAATTAGAGTAAAATAAAAAAATGTATTAGATTAAAAATTTAAAAAATTAATTATTAATATTTTTCATTTTTATTAATTAAATTCAAAAAATTAAAATTAAAAAAAGAAAAAAAATATATAAAAAATAGTTTTAACCATGGGGAACATTTCTTCTGATGGTTTCAACTCCCTGATGGTTTGAACTTGCTCTAATCCACCATTCAGAACCGCTTGCCAGTTTTTGACTAATATTGATCGGATAAAAAAAATTAAGGGGGATTATTTTCCATTACAATATTGCATCCGCGCAAGCACCATCATCTTCCTCTCTAAGAGTTTAAGTCATCATCAACCATTCTTTGCACCTATTTTCACGCACTTTCATCCAAATCATTCTTCGTACATGCACAACAGTAAAGAGCAAGAAAATCAATAAGTCACGGTGAAGGTACGTTATAAATTCTTGTATTCCACTTTGGTGATTACATTGTGAGTTAAATTAAAGACCCAATGAATAGAGCTTCATCTTCATGTTACAATGGTAAATAATCAATATAAATCAATTAGAAAGGGGGGAAGGGTTAGGCTTCGAGAAGGGAGATTAAGTGTGGCGATATTTGGGATTTTTGTCAAAAAATTGATATTCGAAGCAAAAGCGAAAACAAGCGAAAACAACTCCTATTGGCGCGGCGATGGCGTCCTTGGCCGCTTTGATTGGCAGATAATTCGTGACAAGATTTGGTGCTATCTCTTGATGATTCGTGCGAACAAAATGAGGAATGAAGAGGCACCAGTGATAACCTTTGTTGTTGACGGCGATATCTTTGAAGGAACAGCAACAACGACGATTGTTGTGGTGACTCGAGATGGAGACGTTGAACATGAGGGTTACCATTTAGTGATATTTCATGCAGAGGCAAAATGGAAATGGCGTTGGCAAGGTTGTTGAGGGCGATTAGGCCGACGGCGACGACTTTGCGGTGAACAGTGGAGATGGCAGTGATGTTGTTAGTGTGCACCGTGAGTGTGGGATTGAAATTGGAGAAAATTAAGTTTGGTGTGTTAATGAAGATGGGGATAATGGACTAGGGTTTTATTGACACAATATCACTTCGTGCACCCCATAACTTAATTTCCATACCTCTCCAGATTTGCATAATAATTGGGTTATTTGGTTTCTTTTTTACTTCATGCACTCTTCAGTATAATAAACCCACAGCCCTAACATTTAGTTTTATTTTACCTTATGTACCTGCGTTTTCACTAAACACACACCTCACTCTCTTTATGCACCCCATTCCTATGTGTGTAGTTTTTCTCATTGCACCCACATACTCACTTATGCACTCTTATTTTCTATTTCCAATTTTATTGTTTTTTTAATTAAATCTCACATTTTAATAATCTCATTTTCTAAAATAATAAAAATATTTTAAAATGAAATAAAAATTAAAATAATTTTCAAAATTGATAAAAATAAGAATAAATAAAATTTAAAATTATTTTCTTTATTTTATCTTTTAGTGTCTAATCGATCGTTCGCGTCGCACGACACTTCTTTTTAAATACAAGAATTATAAAAATAGTTTTGGTATCTAATCGACTGCTCGCGTCGCATGATACTTCTTTTTAAATAAAAATTATAAAAATTGTTTTTGGTGTCTAATCGACCTCTCGCGTCGCACAACACTCCTTTTCAAAATATAAAAAATATAGAAATGTTTTGGTGTCTAATCGATTGCTCGGATCGCACGACACTCCCTTTCAAAATATAAAATATAAAAAATGTTTTTGGTGTCAACTCGGCTGCACGCGTTGAATGATACTTGTTTTCAAAAACGTCAAAAAACAATTTTAAAAATTAATTATTCTAATCAGATTTTATCAAGAACTACGTGATCCTTGATTCTCCATTGTGAATGGAGATACGTAGGAGTAGGGCAAGTCCTTGTCAGGTTCACTTCCCAA
>Ga0214543_1013097_pt1 | contig 10608 bp, 4 predicted proteins | sample CNSS2metaG_FD_160094 | JGI IMG/M metagenome (GOLD analysis project Ga0214543, IMG submission 160094) | Root nodule microbial communities from cowpea collected in UCLA plant growth center, Los Angeles, California, USA - CNSS2 | ecosystem: Host-associated > Plants > Roots > Nodule | place: USA...
TAATTGGTATTTGGGGGACCACTTTTTTGTCCGTTTCAGTTATGTTGTAGTGGTCCACTTTATTCACAGATGTTAAACATTTGCTGCTGAAATCAAAATCTGACTACACCTTATTTATATATCAAAATTTGTATTCATGTCCAATTATCATATTCAGTACTGGCGCATAAAAAGGTTTCCTGCCAATTTTACCTAAACAGATACTGATATCATTCATTAACTTTTTAAACCTTATACAAACAAAATCATCTACTACATTAAAGGTCTGCTTGAACAAGATATAACAAAATCTACCCCTGCTTGAAAAACATACAACAAAATCTACTCCTTTGGCAGGTCACACACTCATTCTAATTCACCAACAAAAACACACTAAAGATGTTCAATACAACGCAGAGACAGACCACTCCAATCAACAGTTTAACCCTTTTTTCTAATGAATTAATACATATTTTGATATCACCAACTACTTCTTCAGACATCACGCAACTTCTTCTCATTTCTTGGGTATTCAAACTGCAACCAACAGCGTGTTCTTCAATCTTCACATTGCCACCAACCTTTTCTTCATTCTTCACATGCTTCCAAAGGTTTTCTTCAATCACAACAGTGCTTGCAGAACCCGCTTCTCCCATCCTATACTGATCAAACCAGCTAAAGTAATTGCACCCACCACACGCTTCACTTCCACTCTGATGCAAATATACCCTTAACGTCAGATTTTTTCACAAAACACACAAAATAACACAAAAACAAAACAAAAAATACAAAGGACATTACCTTGAAGTTTGGACAGCCCCAAAACCTTTTTCCTTTGTTCTTGGCTGTTCTCGCGATTCTCAACACAGCCTTAGCACCACAATAACAATTGGGCATCACATTGGAGCTTCTACACCCACCTGCATTGCAATTGACGCTGTTCTTCTGCTTTCCTCCAACATCTGAACTTGAACAAGACCCACAAGACACACAACTGGCTGGATTCATCACAAAAGAAGGGAGAAGATGGCAACAAAATTAGGGATTCTACATTGCAATGCTGGTGGCTTAAATAAATAAACATTTCCACACCAATACACCTGTATTTGACACGTTTCACTAACAGAAAGCCACCTCAGCAACCACTAACGTCGTTTGCCCAGACTTGACGGAAAGGGCAAAACTGAGACTTTTAAACTTAAAAGGGGACCATTTTGAGATTTCCAAAAATACAGGTACCATTTTGAGATTTCGAGTCCAAAATGGGGACCAAAGGCATAATTAAACCTTAATTAAATTACGTTTCTGTAAATAGTTTTTAATTGTCTTGTTTTAAATTTTTTTATTTATTTATGTTATGTTATGTTTAGTTTTAAACTATGATGTACCGGTTGATATGTGTATCAGATATGACCTATATTTGATACGACGATACAATTATTTTGAACATAATAGGATATGATAGTGATATATGTATCTCAAAAAACATACGAAAATTTTCAAAAACATGATAAATATATAATTGTTATTGTTTGAATTCAAATTAAAATCATATGTATTAAACATTGTCAAGATAAAAAATTATAAATTATTGTTATCTTAAGAGTATTACTACTTTATAAATGAGATACTTTATTGATAAGTATCATAAAATATTTAACACATCCAACACAAATACGTTACCTAGATTGAAGTATTGGTAGATCATACATGTTAAACAATTCTAATTAAGGATAAATAAATAAAAACACTAAAAATATAAGAGATCTAAATTAAATTTTTGAAGGAATTAAATTCAACGAGGGCTATATTTAGATAAACTTAAAACATATAAAATAGTAATTAAATTAAAAAATGTAATTATTAGTATTAATTATTTAAAAATAATATAGAAAATTGGATGAAATTTAGATGACTTAAAATGTAGGTGAATCTAATTTTAAAATACATACATCAAAGTATGGCGAAGGCCATAAAAAAGGACATCTAACGGAACAGTGAGATTCGATAAGTGATGAACAAACATCCTTAGAGTTAGAAGTTAGAAATTAGAAATTAGAAATTAGTTGTGAAAACAAAATCACAAGGGTTTGGTTTTGGTAGCCAACACTACCTGCGTCTTTCGCCTGCGCAGCGTCTGTACTCTGTCTGTTATTGTGAGTGCGAAATCGGGTTAGTTGGGTTGTCGGTGCTGGTCGGCATCACAGAAAAACATGGTTGCGGAGATGAATGTCCGTGAATTGTCCATATCTAAGAATGACCGTACTTCGATGCTTGTCATTGCCAATTCCAAATTCCTTACTTTGCCCACCATGTTGACTCTTGGCCGTGTCGCCTCAATACCTCTTCTTGTCGCCAGTACGTTTCGTTTTCTATTTTACTTGTTATAATTCAATTTTTGCCTACCTCGAAAGGATGCTATTCAAATTGTTTCTTCCTAATTTCTTTCCCAAATTGCACGTGCTTCCATCGTCTTGATTCAATGACTTGTTACAATGCTATTTTGTGCACTGATTTCATGTGATCAAATCAAATGTTTTCCCCGATATTTTGCTTAGCCTTCTTCATGGATGGTTGGCGAGGAACAGTTGTTACTACAAGTATCTTCACCGCTGCAGCAGTTACCGATTGGCTTGATGGTTATATTGCTCGTAAGGTACCTACTCTTAATTTTTCATACTCTCTCTCCTTCCTTCTGGTACACCTAACATTGGAAGCATTTTCGGTTTTCAACTTAACTCATTTATTAAAACAAACTCTCTTACTTGCTATGCAGATGAAAATGAAATCTACATTTGGTGCATTTTTAGATCCAGTAGCTGATAAGGTAATTTTCTTTAGCTTCAATTTTCTCTCACCAATATGAGAATTTAATTTTTACTGAAACTGAATGCAGCTCATGGTTTCTGCCACATTGGTCTTATTATGTACTAGACCTTTGGAAGTTGCTGTGTTTAGACAATTACCATGGCTATTGATCATACCTTCAATCACCATAATTGGTAGAGAGGTAATGCTTGCATATGTCTCGTATCTGCAATTTCAAGGCTTTTATTACTTGTGGAACCTTTCAGGCAATGGAACTTATGGATCTTAATTCTATTGTATTTCCTTAACTTATTCTGTCTTGTTTACTGCATAATGTGATTCTTTGTTATTAAATTAGCTTCAAACTAGTTTCTAATACTTGCCATGGAATCTAAATTATCAATGGCTATTTTATCACACTAGAATGCGCTGAAACATAGGTTTGGTCAAATTCTGTGCGGGAATATCATGCAAATCCGTTGCTTTATTTATTATCAATAGCATAATTCTGAGTCTGTAAATTTGGTTTCACTTATGGTTGCGTTGTTCCCACTCTCATGGTACGACCATTGAGACTCCTTGAAGCTCTTGAGGACAGAATCAATGATGTTCTGATAACGTGCACCATCTTCTTTCTGTAGTGTGCAAAATATCTTATTTGTGTTGATGATTTAAATCATTATCCAAAAGCCACCAAACCTGTCTCTGACTTTGAAATCCTCTGTGTGTATATGTACTCCCATTTCACCTTACCAGGAAAGTTAGCATGACTGGTTTTTTGCTCGAGTGTAGAATTGCAACACATATATAGACCCCAGACCTGAGTTCAGGATAAATTAAGATTCATAATCATGAATAGTCCAAATAGTGCTCTTACATCTGGGGGCTATTGCTTATCCTAGATGGAGGGGTAATTATTTTAGATCCCTTGTGTCTGTGCATGTTAGCTTGAACGTATGCAGACGTATTTGTTTATATATGATTCTAGTTTTATATAGTTCTTGTGTTTTCCTTTTCATTTTCCATTTAATTTTTCTTTCAAATCATCATACCTTGTCTGCTATAGTCAGTGAATTGAGAACAAATGTTTTACAATTTCTTCTTGTAACATGCAAATAGATAACCATGTCGGCACTGAGGGAATGGGCTGCATCCCAGGGTAGCAAGCTTCTAGAGGTTTGTTTTATTTCCTGTTCCCTTGAATCAATTGCTTGCTCATCCCACGTTATGAGCTTGTATAATTAAGCAAAAGTCAACAGGTTGTTGCAGTTAATAATCTGGGGAAATGGAAAACAGCCACACAGATGTTGGCGTTAATTATCCTCCTTGCTACGCGGGACTGCAGGTATTTATTTTCCTTGCATTTCAAGGAAGCCTTTTTATTTGCAATCAAAAGAAAAACTGCTAATCCTGTACCCGTTTCATACTTTCTCAGTCGTGGAGGACCTGTCATTTTGGTAGGATCTGGTGTTCTGTTGCTTTACATTTCAGCAGGGCTTTCCTTATGGTCATTTGTAGTATATACGAGGGAAATTTGCAAGGTTTTGCGGAGGTAGAATGGTTTCTTGCTCTTTGCTTTCACATGTATCCACTTCTTTGGTGGATTTGATTCTTTTGATAATTTCTTACGTAAAAACTTTGGTTAGTGATTTCCATGGAAGGAAAAACACTCCTTGTGACAAACACACACACACACACATATATATATATATATATATATATATATATATATATATATAATGTTTACTTTCGAAAATGTCCAACTCTGCAAAGTAACACCATTTTTCCAATTCTTGAAAATTGTATTGTTTTTTCCCGTAGTCAACCCAGGTAAAGAAAAGAAGAAACAAAGAAAAAAAAAATGACGTGTGGATTGAATTGGAAGAATCCAGGTTATTAGTCATGCGGATCGAATTCTATCTACATTTTGGAGCCCATTAAAGTTTACCACAGGAGAAAATTCACTAGAGGAATTATTGTATGGTTGTTATTGACTCTTAAATTGGTTTTCTTTCAGGTCTATTATTTGACAGCACTTAAATACAAGAGTTATTTTCAGTGTCCGGTCATTTTTTGAATATTCCATGCTATTTGACCTTACCTTTCTTTTTATGTGTATTTCGATTTTACTTTGTGCCCTTTGCATTTATGGTTTGAGTGAAAATAGTTGATTGATGATGTCTTGAAATTCATAATTTTATTTGAATGAACATGAACATTAAAATGCTCTTATCTCCGTATATATATGGTTGATAGAGAAGTTTTTAGTGGAGAAACAAAATCATCTGACTTTTGTTTAGTTATTTGGTGCATTTCACTATGTTAGATGTAACATTCTGTTTTAATAGTTTTTACGTTATCAAACAAAACATTATATTATGATAATTCAAAGCAAATGATGGGAATAGGCTGGTATAAGTATCAATACAGTCATTCAAAATATAACCATACATGTACTGTACATAATCACAACTTACACTAAGAAAAGGTTACAAAACACCTCACGTCTAAGCAAACGTGGAGTAAATACTACTACTGGAAACGCTCATGTCACAACTCAACTCCTATCCAGGAGGGGTGTATCTTCACCTGCACTTTTATCTGCTCACACCAAATTGTAGGCGATCATTGCAAAAGAGAAAAGACACAAAAAGAACAAACATATGCAAGAAGGGTAAGCTAACTTAATTAAGAGAAATCATGCAGCTTATTAAATAGACATCAATCAAGGCTTACCACATTTATCAGAATTATTCAAACCACCACAACCACAACACATACATGACTCTAGACTCAATATCCGGATTATGTAAGAGACATTGGAGCTCTTGGTGGCTTGCACCTGTGATGGTTTCCAAACTTTGCAGAGTTTTGGGCACAAGGGGTTATCACCCAACCACTCCCAGGGTAAGTCCCCTTCGCGTCTATGATGGATCAGGTCCATAGACTAGGACCTCCTGCTACTCCTCCTGACATAATCCATTATACTCTATATGAGTCTTAATGGTTATTGGAGCGTCAAGATACCGCCAAACTGAGTCCTCATGTCCTTAAATTCACTAAAACCTTCCTTTTTAAAATTTCCCTTGAAATCCTAATTTAACCACATCTTATCATAGACCAGTTCCATGCAATTTCACCATGTACCTTTATATATATATATATATATATATATATATATATATATATATATATATATATATATATATATATATATATATATATATATACTACAAATCGCAATAATCCAAGCATAGCATGAACAAATATCACATTGTTTTCATTTAATAACACTTCATTTACTCAAATCAGAGAAATAAACACAACTCTGTAGTGGTACTCGCTCAAGCTAGAGGGTTATCTCGCTTAGGTGGGTCACTTTTGCTTGAGCGAGACTCAAAACAGAGAGCAACTCCCAAAACTGAGCGAATTCTCGCTCAGGCTAAGCTGTTTCGCTTAGATGAGAGTGACTCTTGCTCAAGCAAAACTAGCTCGCCTAGGCGAGAGCTCGCGCAATAACATGGGTGAATTTCTGGTATTTCGCTCAGGCGCTCAGGCGAGAGCTACTCACCTGGGCGAAATCATCAGAATTCCACTCTATTTTCACATGCAGAACCACACAATTCATCCAAAATCACAATTTACCACAAACAAATGATCTCAATCATCAATCAAACACAAAATCATGCAACCCAAGTTCTCTATGACAATTTTTATGCGAAAATTGAGCAAGAGGTTAGCTTCCCTTACCTTTTTCTGGTTAATGCTTTGGTGAAATCAACCTAGATAATCAATGCAGAAACCTTTAGTTCAACCTAAAGAATTCATCACCAAGGCACAGAGAAAGAAGGAACCCTTGATTAAACCCATAACAGATACAAAATTTCGAGCTTAAGCTGGAATTGAACCCCAAAACGGAAATGGAGACTTACCTAGAAGGAGGGGAGCTGAAAGTGGAAACAACAGAAGGTTCTATTGAAGTCACTCTTCCAGAATTTGTTCCAAATGCAAAGAAAGGGTTTAGATGGAGAGTGATCAAGGGTAACTGTGTAGAGAGTGATGGTGAGGCAAAGAGAGAAGATGCAGAAGTAGAATATATGTGTTTCAGTGTATTTTGCAAAGGAGAAGAGAGAGTGTGCAAGAAAAAAAGGGGCTTCACACTAGATGCCCTCCATTTTACTTGACACTTCATCAGTAATTGAGCTATTTAATATTGTGATGAGACCTGAATTTAATTTGAAAATATCCTTCAGCTCCACCAATGTTCGCAACAAATTCAAACTAATGGTGACATTTATTGCAATCTTTAAGCTTTGGAAGATGATGAAATAATTAGTCTTTGGAGCCTAGTGATAGAGTATGTTGCATTTATTTATTTTTTGTCAAATGGGTGAAAAAATATTTGAGGTGTTAATTGAGAGTAAAAAAATTAAAGGTGTCAAATGAGTATAAAAAAGTTTTAGGTGTCAAATTGGTGTAAAAATATTTTTTGTGTAAAATGGGCATAAATAAATTTTATGTCCCAAATGGGTGTAAAAATACTTTAGGTGTCAAATAGGTGAAAAAATATCTTAGGTGCTAAATGGGTGTAAAAAAATATTAGATGTCAAATGGGTATAAAAAAATTTTAGGTGTCAAATGAGTATAAAAATTTTAGGTGCAAATAAGTGTAAAAATATTTTAGGTGTCAAATGAGTGTAAAATTATTATAGTTGTCAAATGGTGAAAAAAAGTTTAGGTGTGAAATGGGTGTAAGAAAATTTTAGATGTCAAATGGGTGTAAAATATTTTAGGTGTCAAATAGGTGTAAAAAAAATTATAGATGTCAAATGGGTGTAAATAAATTTTAGGTGTCAATGGGTGGATTTTTTTTTGTGTGAAATGGGTGAAAAAATATTTAGGTGTCAAATTGGCGTAAAAATATTTTAGGCATCAAGTGGGTGTAAAAGAAATTATAGTTGTCAAATGAGTGTAAACAAATTTGTAGGTGTCAAACGGGTGAAAAAAAAATTTAGGTGTCAAATTGATGTAAAAATATTTTAGGTGTCAATTGGGTGTATAAAAATTTTAGGTGTCAAATTGATGTGAAAAATTTATCAAATTGGTGTAAAAAAATTTTACGTGTCAAATGATTGTAAAATTATTTTAGCTGTCAAATAGGGGTATACAAATTTTAGGTGTCAAATGAGAGTAAAATAATTATAGGTGTTAAAGGGGTATAAAAATATTTTATCTGTCAAATGGGTGTAAAAAAAATTGAGATGTCAAATGAAAATATTTTAGGTGTCAAATGGGTGTAAATAAATTTTAGGTGTTAATTGGGTGTAAAATTATTTTAGGTGTCAAATGGGTGAAAAAAATTTTAGGTGTTAAATGTGTGTAAAAAAATTTTAGCTGTTAAATGGGTGTAAAAATATTTTAGGTTTCAAATGGGAGTAAAAATATTTAAGTTGTCAAATGAGTGTAAAAATATTTTAGTTATCATATGGGTGAAAAAATATTTTAGATGTCAAATGCGTATAAAAAAATTTTAGCTGTCAAATGAGTGTAAAACAATTTTAGGTGTCAAATGGGTGCAAAAATATTTGAGGTGTCAAATAGGTGTAAACAAATTATAGTTGCCAAATCGGTGTAAACAAATTTTAGGTGTCAAGTGAGTGTAAAAACCTTTTTGTGTCAAGTGAGTGTAAAAAAGTTTAGGTGTAAAATGGGTGTAAAAACATTTTAGGTGTCAAATGAGTTTAAAAAAATTATAGTTGTGCAATGGGTGTAAACAAATTTTGGGTGTCAAATGTGTTAAAAAAAAATGTAGCTGTCAAATGAGTGTAAACATATTTTATGTGTTAAATGCGTGTACAAATACTTTAGGTGTCAAATGGGTGTAAAGAAATTATAGCTGTCAAATGAGTGTAAAAGAAATGTAGGTGAAAATGGGTGAAGAAATATTTTAAGTGTGAAATGGGTGTAAAAATATTTTAGGTGTGAATTGAGTATAAAAATATTTTAGGTGTTAAATGAATGTAAGAAAGTTATATTTGTCAAATGGGAGTAAAAAAATTTTAAGTGTCAAATGGGTGAAAATAAATTTTAGGTGTCATATGGGTTTAAGAATATTTTAGGTGTTAAATAGGAGAAAAAAAGTTTTAGGTGTCAAATGAGTGTAAAAATATTTTAGGTTTCAAATGGGGGTAAAAATATTTAAGTTGTCAAATGGGTGTAAAAATATTTTAGTTATCATATGGGTGAAAAATATTTTAGATGTCAAACACGTATAAAAAAATTTTAGCTGTCAAATGAGTGTAAAACAATTTTAGGTGTCAAATGGGTCTAAAAATAGGTGTCAAATAAGTGTAAAAAAATTATAGCTGCTAAATCGGTGTAAACAAATTTTAGGTGTCAAGTGAGTGTAAAAACTTTTTATGTCAAGTGGGTGTAAAAAAAGTTTAGGTGTAAAATGAGTGTAAAAACATTTTAGGTGTCAAATGAGTTTAAAAAAATTATAGTTGTGAAATGGGTGTAAACAAATTTTGGGTGTCAAATGTGTTAAAAAAAAATTTAGCTGTCAAATGAGTGTAAAAACATTTTAGGTGTCAAATGCGTGTACAAATATTTTAGGTATCAAATGGGTGTAAAAAAATGATAGCTTTCAGATGAGTGTAAAAGAAATTTAGGTGAAAATGGGTGAAAAAATATTTTAGGTGTGAAATGGGTGTAAAAATATTTTAGGTGTGAATTGAGTTTAAAAATATTTTAGGTGTCAAATGAATGTGTATCACATCTAGCCGGTTCCGCTAGCATACCAACACATATCACCCTTGACCGACAACTCATATCGGCCAAGGCTGGGGGACTGGTGTACCACACCTAGCCAAACTCGACCAAATAAGTAAACGATACATATATACCAAAACAGTTAAGTATTCAGCCTAGGCCGAGTTAGCCTAATTCTTATCAGATCTAACCTAAACATCTAGAGGAATAACCTGCACAAGATATCATATAACCAACCTAAGCCATCAAGGAAAGTAGCCGGCCTAGGCCGACCACTCCAATAGACTCAGTAAGATTAAAGCCCCCAACATTCAATAGGTCCTAAGGGCCTGTGCTAGGGCCCAGGCCCACTTACAGCCAAAGTCCAAGCCAAGGCTCGACCCATAGAATAACCAAACATAATTACTGCTCTATAAATACGCGTGGACCCCAATAATTAAAGGTACGCATTCATTAATCACAGATTTGACCTTTTTGAGAGTTTTGACTCACTTGAGCATTCATTAAAAATTCTTTACTTATTATTATTATTATTATTATTATTAATTTTTGTTTAATTTGAAGAAACTCTTTTGTTTCATTAAAATAATTTTCGTTATTTTTTAACCATTGAGTATATATGTTGATATTTGAAAAGTTTTCTTAGTTCTCTAAGATATTATTCATCTTATCATACCTTAATTATACATTTGATTTTCTTTGTGCGATTTCTTTCGATAGTCTCTCAAATTATTTCTAAAACATACATTTGTTAGTTTTTTAATATTTTATTGTTTATTTTCATCATGTAAAATAATATTTCGATATATTCTATCTAATTATTTTTTATTTTATAACTCATTATTAATCATAGTGTAATGTTTTAACTTTAAATTATGTTTGAAGTGGTTAAAATTATATATATATATATATATATATATATATATATATATATATAATGATATTTAGGAATAGTATATGATAATTCACTACAAGAAAAACATGAAATAATGACTGATTTAGTCATTAACCCATATCAGTCACTATTTTTCGTCATTGGTGGTAGTAGTT
>Ga0214543_1013103_pt1 | contig 10605 bp, 6 predicted proteins | sample CNSS2metaG_FD_160094 | JGI IMG/M metagenome (GOLD analysis project Ga0214543, IMG submission 160094) | Root nodule microbial communities from cowpea collected in UCLA plant growth center, Los Angeles, California, USA - CNSS2 | ecosystem: Host-associated > Plants > Roots > Nodule | place: USA...
TCGGGGACAATACATAATTTACGTATTGAATCTCAAACGGGAAACTAAGGCTAACTCACATATAAGAAAAACAAACAACATGTTTTAACAAATAATTAATAAAATATATAAATCAAACAGCAGATTGGCATCATAGGAAAATATTAGAATTAGGAACTTGGGAGCGCGTAAAAAGAGTAGATGACACTGGAAGATGATGCAATTCAATGCGTTCGAAAGCTACAAGAGATAACAAAAAACACAAGAGAAAGTCATAATTAACATACACAAAAACAGAAAAACAAACATACACAAAAACAGAAAATCAAACAAAAACGCGTTGAAAATTTACCTTAAAAAAAACCGCGGCGCGACAATTGCGGTAAAAGAACCAAAATGTTCGCGTGGTGGTGGAGGGACGCCGGAACACTTGCAGAGAGACAGAGAGAGCGACCACTGTCGGAGCAACGTGGCTGGAGGCGAGACGACACGGCAGCAGGGGGCTGGCGTCGTTTTCTCGCCGGAAGTCGCGGAGAGAGAGGGAGAGACAGCGGCGGCTCGCGTGCTCGCGTGGTTTTCTCGACGGGGTGGCAGTGGTGGAGGAGAGAAATGGAGGAGGAGCAGCGCGTGGTGGCCGGAATTGCAGAGAGAAATGGAGGAGAGAAATGGAGGAGCTGCGCGCGCGAGGAAGAAAGGGGCTGCAGTTTTGAGCCCTAATTAAACACTATGGCCTCGGTTCAATTTAGAACCGAGGCATATAACCCCTTTTGGCCTCGGGTCCCCACCACCCGAGGCCTAAAACCACTTTTGGCACCGGCTATTGTCACAACCGAGGCCTATAAGTCAAAACGAGAATGGCATTTTTGAAATTTTGGGCATCCTTTTTGGCTTCGGGCCTTCTTAACCGAGGCCTAACAGCTCTTTTGGCTTCGGGTTTCTTACAACTGAGGCCTATAACTGATTTTGGCTTCGGGTTGTAGGGGAACCGAGGCATAAAAGTTGCCTATAATTGCAAAATTGCCACCGCGCCATTATAGGCTTCGGTTCCTGGCCAACTGAGGCCTATAAGGCGAGGTAGAAATCCAATTCTGCACTAGTGCACATATCTCACAAATTTTGAATAAAATATAAAAAAGATACATATTGTATAGCACTCCTCAAAGACATTGTCAAATTCTAATTATAAATGCTCGTGATAACACCGTAAGATCATTGTCGGTGGTAATGATTACCTTTACGCAAGGTAATAAAAGTATAAAATGTAGACAAGATAAAGTTTTAATTGAGTCTTACGGTGGCACTAATACAAAAAAGGTTTTTAACGTTCGGTATTTTTGGTCTTTGATGTCTGTTCAAACACCAACGTTGTATTGGGTGACGTCAAAATTGATGTCGGAAAGCAGAGCAGACGTTAATTAACATCGAGGCCAGGAGAGTCAGACGTTAATTAACATCGGGGCCAGGAGAGTCAGACGTCAAATAACGTCTATCAAGGTTCTACCAGACGTCAAACAGTTCAGTTTTTTTTTAAGTTTTGTTGTTTTTACAACATTCTCACACCTGAAAATCAGAAAATTTCCATAATAGTTTCTAAAAGCTTTTCTTAAAAGTATTAACTTTCATATTTCAGAACTACTAGTTAATCAATAACTAGAAAAAGCCATTGAATAAAATGCCTTGTAGTTTAAAAAAAATGAGTACAACAATATTGCATAGCTATGATAATTTATACTACATAAATATGTTAGGTATTTGTTATCCTCATGCCATTACCTTAATCTTATGTCGAGAGAAGAAAATAACTCTAACAGATTACAAGAGATGTCTCGTAACAAAATCAGACCAAAGAGAAACAAAAGACATGAAAAAGAACATTACCTCAGTTACTTGTTGGTTTTGAGGTCCTTGATTTAACCTTACCTCACTCACCCTTCTTAATGGAGAATTAAAGATCAAGGAGTGACCACCTAAATATTACTCCAAGGCAACTTAGAGGTCAGTTTAAAGAAATGTAAACACTTCAACATCATTCGTAAAAAAGAAAAATACTAAGTGTAAGACCCGAGAAAAATTAAATAGTTAATTAAATAATTATTTAATAAATGCGGGTAATAGGAGCATTTAAAGTATTTAATGCAGATAGCTATGATGTGGATAAGTACTAGCTCAATTGGTTGAGAGTACTTTATTATGTGTGAGGAATTGGGTTCGAGTCTTATGTGTGCTAATTGTGGGTTATTTAATTATGAATTTTTAAGTTATATATTTTAAAGAGTGATGTGATCGCATAACCTTATAATTTAAGGAATTATCATAGTTGTGATTTGGTTGAATTGGTTGTGCACTTGCTTTGTGATTATAGGGTTATGAGTTCAAACCTTGTTGAGAACTAAATAATTTTCTTTTACCAATTTTTCCTTTGGCATGAATGTGAAAGGGTTAGAAACCTAGCAGCCAATAGAGAGCTTACCTAAGAGCTGGAAAACATTTGGATAATTAAACATTGATGAGCCTTAATCTATTTTTTTATTAAAATTCGTTTAAGGCACTAAAGGGTAATTGTGAGAGAGGAAAAGAGATTAGAGGAAAGAGGCTGAGAGTTAAGTGTGAGGGTTTGGGTGGAAGCTTTTCAGAGGCAATTGGCACGATGTAGACCAAGGAGTTAGAGTGCAAACCATTGTTAGAGTGCAAGCAAAGGACAAGGGTGGTTTTTGGGTTAAAGTCACGTTCAATCCGAATTTGGAGCGAGGATCAGAGGTAAGGGGAGTTGTTTTAATGCCTTCTGACTCATGAATAATGTACTGCGTTGAAATGGACTGGATTGTATGAGTTTTCATGATGCATGGTGCTATTGTTCGCGTATTATGGGAATCTACCTAGAAACCGCCTGGCGGGCTTGCATGTGCCGCCAGGCGGTACATCAGTGTTAACCCAATTCTGGGTGTTTGTGTTTGAGTTTCTTAGCGGCAAGTTCGTCCCGCCAGGCGGTGCATGTTGTATGACGCTGTTTTGACATCTTTTCGTGGAGTTTATGGTGTGTTTTTTTTTCGAATGATGTATTAATGGATTGTAATAATTGATGATATGCTTGGAATTATGTGCTCGTGATTATATATGGTGGGTTGAACATGAGGAATCCCTGATAGAATGGGTAATTTCATTGTTTGTTGGGTGCGTAAGTGACGGGGATTGGAAAATCGGGAAATGCGTTAGTGCGAAATCATATTGTAGGAGACGACTGAATCTGCGAGTGGGGCAAAGGGTTCACGAGTGCAGGAAAATTGGGCTTTTAACCTTATTCTAGTATGCCGCCTAGCGGCACCTCATCAACCGCTAGGCGATAGTGGCGTTGCGGGTCTGTTCTGGTTGTTTTGATTAATTGGTCTTGGGGGGAAAAGGAAACACTAACAGGTGAATTCGTGAGGGCTGAACTTGGCAGGAAAAGAGGATAATAATGAAGGGGGAGGGAGTGTAGTGGAATGGCGACAATATAGTAGTCATAAGGATACACTTAGGATGATGAAGTGTTGAAATTCATGGACTCTAGGAATGAGTTTAAATTGCACAATGGAATTAGGAGAAAGAAACAGCACTGGTCTTCTCTGTGGAAATTAGAATTGGGGTCAAAATAATTGAGAAATATTGGATGATAAGTGATGTATAAAATTAATTAAGTTTAGGAGTTGGAATGGTATAAGAGTAGGTGGCTGTGGGTTAACAAAATAAGTGGAGATGGGTGGTGTAGCCTAAAGTGGTGTAGGAATGCTATTACTCAGATTGGAGTAAGTACAATGGAATGAATTAGGTAACCTTCTTAAGTTAGGTTGGACAACTATGAGTGAAAAGGGAATTTGGTGAATCAAATGGTGAGAGTAAAAGAGTATATGATTGAGTTATAGGGAACTAGAGTGATGGTAGAATGTTAAAATAACTAGTTGGTATTGGAAACTTATGTGATAGGTACCATAGAGCAAATCTGAGTTGTAGAATCAACTACATCGTGTGCCAAATCAGTAGAGGAGTGTCTCTAGTATGGCGCCTGGTGGTCTGCTGATAACCGCCAGGCGAGAAAACAACTACAGAGGTCCCTGTGTCGCGTGGCGCCTGACGGCAAGGCGTGCTCCGACAAGCGGTAGCTGTAAAAACAATGGCGCTGAAAGGGCACTGGCGCCTGGCGGTGAGCTGGTACCGCTAGGCGGTCTGGAACGATTTCGCCTAGCGGCGTGGATGCTGGGCCAGGCAAAATGTTGTTGTTCTTGTTTCGTTTTATGTATTGTTTGAGCACTGATATTACACTTGGATCGGGAGATGTTGTGCCATGAGCGGGTAGGTTCATGGAGGGTGGTTAACATGTGATGATATGAGCGGGGAGGTTCATATCCAGTTACTCTCACGTGGGGATACGAGCGAGGTAAGTTCGTATGTTCTGTGCTCACGTTTGAGAGATGCCATGTGCGAGGAGGTACGTGGCTGGTGGATCACATGTGTTGGACTACGGGCGGGTAGGTCTGTAAAGCAGGACTATGAGCGAGGAGGTTCGTAGAGCAAGACTACGAGCGGGGAGGTTCGTAGAGGCAGGACCACAAGCGGGCAGGTTCGTGTGAGCATCATATTCCCGAATCCAAGGCTAACCAGTTGTGTGATTTGAAGGCTATCACACCTTGGGGTTAAGGTCTTGGCCAAGAACTATGTAGAATGAATAAGATGGGTGCATGATTTATCTTGCGTATTTTATATCTGTTATTTTATTTTCTCAGCTCACCCTTTCTGTTTGTGTATGGCGATGATCGTGTGATTCGTTACACGGGAGCAGATGTTGATACAGGTGGTGCTGAGGATGTCCAGGCGACAGAGTGAGGGCTAGCTTTGGGATTAGAGCTAGGGTTTTTCTCACATGTATTTTATTATGTTTTTATTTATGAACACGGTTTTTGGGAACTTGTAACACTTTATTGTTTATGTTATAAGTTTTGACATGTGTTTTTCATAAATTTAAATTTTCCCGCGTTTGGAGTATTATTAATGCGACTTTTGATATAATTTATTTCTTTTATTATTTATTTTAAGTAATATTCCTTAGGGATGTTACACTAAGAACTCTCATGTAATGAAAACATAAACTTTATAGTTCATGGAATGAGTCATCCTTCATTATTCACTCCACCCTAAATTCATTATGACTCATTTTCGTATGGAATTCACAACATTAATCACCACATCACGCTCATCTACCCTCCAAATTGGATACGAGGTTTTCAATTCAATTTCAATTTCAATTTCAAATGGCATGCATAATTAAAAGTCTAAAAGGAGGCAATCCACATGAGAGTGTCTGGTACACTCCTTATAATCATACACATATGAAAAGAATTACCTATAGTATGCATCATGCCATTGTAATCACAATTAACACTCAATTTAGTAATAACCCTAAATTTATAAATGGAAAACTAACCACTTCTAGCAAAATTAAAGACGAACTTGGAGAGGGTGGCTTTAAGGTCTCCGCATGCTGTTAGCCAAATGGGGATGAAGAGCAAGTGGGACGAATCTCAAAACGCTGGAAATGGGGATGAAAACGCAAAATATTCGGTTCAAAATGACTAAAATCAATTCATAATCAAATCCCAACAAGTTTGGTGGTGAAAAACGTTCGAAACTCACCTAGATGAGGTCGGAATGGTGGTCGCCAGTGGAAAACGCTCGCGGAAATAGTGCAACAGCGTAGGGTTTCTGTGTTTCGCATAGAGATAAGTAAAACTTAACGTCGGTGGTGAAGGAGTCTGATGTTAAGTGACGTCGGAGGAACAACAGTTTGACGTCCTTTTTCAAATGACGTCAGGATTTTTTGGGCAGATGTTAAATTTCGTCTGATATGGAACGGGCAGACGTTAAATTACATCTGATCTGGAACGGACAAACGTTAAAAAAGTCTGATAATTTACAAAAATGCCACCGGTCATTTTTAATGTTGGACTTTTTTTGGGCAGACGTTATAGGGGTGACGTTATAACGTTTTTTTGTGTTAGTGTGGGGCAAATGTTTTTTTTCTAGGATCAGAACATGGACTTTTGTATAGGTGACTTGAATATTTCTGATGACAGGAATCAAATTCTTCGTTATGGATAGGGATGGCAATGGGGCGGGGTAGGGACGGGTTTTGCTATCCCATACCCATCCCCGTAAAAAAAAATTCATCCATCCCCACACCCAAATCCAACGGATATCAAACTTTTGTACCATCCCCATCCCCACTAGGTAACGAGAATAATTTCGTACCCATATCTGTATCTGTTTTCTTAGTACTTTAATATTAATTTTTATAAAATAATAAAAAATTATGGTAAAGGCAACATAATATTACCAAATATTCAATATTAGGAGGATGGTTGTTTCTTTGATATCAAATACTTTGAAATAAATTATAATAGTCTACATTTTAGATTAGAATACCAAATAAAATTTCATGAAAACCAAAATATTTATTAAATTTATAAACATTAATGAAACCTAGTTGATAAAATTTAAAAATATTTTTAAAAAAATATAAAAGGAAAAAAAAATTCAAATTAAAATATATTTTAAATGTTTGTTAACTTCAATTTTTTAAATTATGATGAATCTCTTTTTTATACACTAATAAAAGTTATAATACATCACTTGATCAAAATGACGCAAAGAACAAATAATAAACATAATAATAAAATTTTGATATAGATCTTGTATCTTTTGAACTCCAACATATGTTTGATGGTGATAAAAAATATTCATGACAATTACATTAAATTTTTATATTGTAGTAAATAAAAATTATTTATACAATTATAGTGAAAAAATTAAAGTATGATTGTAAGGACTTAGAAAATAAAAAATAATTAGATAAAATTTATCGAAATAGTATTCTACATGATGAAAATAAACAAAAAATAAAAATATTAAAAATTAACAAATGTGTGTCTTATAAATAATTTGGAGACTATTGAAAGAAAGAATCACACAAAGAAAACCAAATGCATAATATGATAAGATGAAAAATATCTTAGAGATCTAAGAAAACATTTCAAATATCAACATGTATACTCAATGGTTGAGAAAAAAAAATTGTTTGAGCGAAACAAAATAGTTCTTCAAATGAAACAAAAATTAATAATAATAATAATAATAATAATAATAATAAGTAAAGAATTTTTTTTATATTACCTAATAAATGAAAAGTTTATGCTATTAAACACTTAGATTGAGAGTATTAAACATTCTCATGTGAAAGGAAAATATACAATAAATAAAAATATTAAATAATAGAAATATTCAAATGTTAGACATAAATTTTTTTTAATTGAAATACATCATTTTAACATAATTACATAAAGGTTATGATAAGATAAACAATATATTGGAGATGCGAATGCGTTTCATGACAAACAAAATAATTAGAAAAAATAAAAAATATAGTGTATATATATATATATATATATATATATATATATATATATATATATATATATATATATTAATAATTGTGTATATTTTAATAATTTAAACGAAGATGAAGATATGGTGGGGACGGGTATTATGGCGAGGATACGTACATCTCCATCCCCATACCCATACTCAATTGAAAAAGTCAGGGATTCCCCATACTCATACCTATACACAGTCAATGCTGGGATTCCCCGTCAAAACGGGAACGAGTTCGGGCAATACCCACGAGAGTAAGTTTATTTGCCATCTCTAGTTATGGGGGAAGGTTCACCTACAAGACTCTAATGCTCAAATCTCTCAGTTATGTAAAAATAAATATTAAAAACTTATCACATATATGATAAATTAGCATGATAATAATAATAATATATTAGTTAACCATATATTTGGTCGATATATGGTATAAAATTATTGTACAATAATATTTTGACACCATCAATTTTTTCTTATTTTTCTTTAACACTTTAAAAAACTATTATTTTATTATAATATTATTTTTATTTTATTTTTTATAACGTTAGTATAATATTTTATTATTAAATTTGGTGTCAAATGGAAGTCAAAATAAAAAATGGTGTCAAAATAACTTTTTCCAAAAGGATATTTATGATATGGATATATCATATATAATTAGACTACTGATATTTGAGCATATATTTTGTTAAAATAACGATATTTTGATTTATTTTTAACCTACCACTTCAATCATTCTTCAATTACTTATTTTGATTTTTTTTTAGAAGTGTAATGTAATAATTTAAGGGTGTGATGTGATAATTTAAGAGTGATTAGAATAATGAATTAAAAAAATATATATTAAAATATTATTATTCATTTTATTAATATACAGTAACAAGACTAACAAATATATCTGTTAATATCACTTTGTTGGACCATTTCTTTAATATATTTGTTGATGTAACTTCACTTCATTAATTTGATCATTGTAAAAAGAATGATGTATTTAATTAAGAAAATCAGATAGCTAGCATCATGATTTAGTTATACACTTTTCTCATTTGAATATTTGAATATTGAACTTTTTTCCTAAATTTTCATTCATTGATACGTGATATCATAATGAAAAACAAGCTAATTAGAAATAAAAGTTTAATGGTAGTGCAAATTTTTTTTCACAAAAATATTCTTGTAAACATTACCATTAAAATAAACGGGCTAAAATTCTACTTTAGTTCTCTAATTTTTTCAAAAAGTTCGATTAGATCTTTAATTTTGATTTAATTCAATTTAATTTTTTAAATTTTTAATAAATTGAATCAAATAAAAATTAAATATCTGTTAAACTTTTTTTACAAGTATTAAATGATCAAAATAAAATTTTAGCCTATTATACATATTAACCGTACTTTTGACACAAATTACAACCTCATAATTTTGATCTTCATCACCGCCCCATTTCCTCTTTCGAGCTTTAAAGTTCTTGTGTTCTGAAACTTTTTGTCCACAATCAACACTCTCCAGCGGTTACCACAATGCGTGCCCTTTTCGATGCACCCACCACTTTCTGCTAAACCTGGACACTTATGTCGGTTGCTCCTTTCACGTGAACAGATTCCTTAACCAACATTTCACTCCTCGGACACAACATTCTACGCAAATATCATACTTTATATTTCACTTTTTTTAAAAGCAAATCCTTCTTTAATCGACTAAAATATATTTTGTGGATAATAATAATTAACATCTCTAGTAACTTCCCTCTAACATTGATGAACTTAGATTTACTAGAAATTTCTTCTACTTACCGTTTGTTACTTTCTCAACTAGCTATAAATTGATCTAGGTGAGAGTGTGGTATATACATAACCAGCAATGGAGAAGGCACGATTGGGGTTTTTCTTCATGTTGCTCATTCTCCTTGCTTCTCGTAAGCATCTATGCATGCAATTATATATATACCACTGAATAGGAATATATAGTAAGTACGTAATTATAACTGTGTTTGTTTGTGATAATGCAGAGATGATGGTTCAAACGGAGGGAAGACACTGTGAATCAAAGAGCCATCGATTTAAGGGGATGTGCGTCAGCCACCAAAACTGTGCTTCGGTTTGCCATGTCGAAGGCTTCACTGGTGGCCACTGTCGCGGATTTCGTAGACGCTGTTTCTGCACCAGGCACTGTTAGTTGCTTCACGCTGTTTCATCTCTCGTTGCTCTTTCACGTTCGTGTTTCTGGGATTTAGAAATAATAACTACGCCATAACCAGTTATGTTTGTCTAGGTTCAGTTGGGTTGGTTTCATGTGTATTGGTTTGGTTTGGTTTGTCATGTTGCTGCTTTAGCGTTGTATGTTCAGTTTCGTGGCACCAAAAGAAGTGAAATTACACTTTCTTTCTTGTAATATTGTTGCTGCTTCTGGTGCTAGCTCTCGTGCGACAATTTTCAGGGCAAATAATCTATGACTATTTTGTTCTTGAAGATGTGACATGTTCAAATATTATAGTATCTGAAAATGATTTCTTTTTCTCAATTTTTTTAATATTTATTTTATTTTATATAGTTATTTTAATTTTCTAACATTATTATTTTTTAAATAATAATTTTTGGTTTTGAAATTTTGTGAAATTATTCGGGAACACTATGATTAAGAAAAGATGAAGTATCCATAGACACACACTTTTTTGTTTTCTTGAAGTCTATTCAAGAAGCTTTCGATATTTTTTCTTCTAGAAAATTTCTTTCACAAATGCAAAATAAATTTTTATAGAAAAAAATAGTCAATAGTGTAATTTTCAAATAAATTATGATTATTATCCACGACAATCACATTATTCATATATCATAACATATCTTCAATCAATATTTTAGAGTACCAAAATTTTAGTAGAATTATTCTTTAGATTCAATTTTTCATCCATAAAAATCAAATTGGTCCTTTAACTTTTTTTAATTTCAATTTGCTTCCAATTTTAAAAATCAGTGTAATTCTATAAATTAAACAAACGATCACTTAAAAGATAATATTAATAAAATAATCATTTTTATATAAAAAATTTAAAAAATAAAATTGAAATTAATAAATGTGAACAAATTTATATATATATATATATATATATATATATATATATATATATATATATATATATATATATATATAAATAAATATAAAATAATAAATATA
>Ga0214543_1013115_pt1 | contig 10592 bp, 8 predicted proteins | sample CNSS2metaG_FD_160094 | JGI IMG/M metagenome (GOLD analysis project Ga0214543, IMG submission 160094) | Root nodule microbial communities from cowpea collected in UCLA plant growth center, Los Angeles, California, USA - CNSS2 | ecosystem: Host-associated > Plants > Roots > Nodule | place: USA...
TATATATATATATATATATATATATATATATGTGTGTGTGTGTGTGTGTGTGTAGTATAATTAGATATCATTGTATAATTTTACTTTTAAATTTTATAAAGTATATTGTAGAAAATAATAATAATAAATAAATAATTAGAATTTTTTTTATTGTCACGGTATATGTGTTGTTTACACCATTTGAGACATATTTGTTTCAATGTTAGCTAAGAAACTATAATCAAACGTTAAATAAATTTAAGAAAATTTGGTTAAAAAGACTAAATTCACATTGTTATAAAGTTGTGGACTAAATTGGGTCAAAGTTTCAAAAAGAAACTTATTTCAATTTTCATTGAAAGTTAAGGGACCAAAGACATATTTAACCCAAAATATAATAGTTAAAATCTATTATACGTTTTTTGCTGAAATAAAAAATCTAAAATCATTTTCACTATCAAATGTTAAAATATATTTCACAAACAAACATAGTAATAATTTAAGTTGAAATTAGTTCCTAAAAGCATATATTATTACATTTTCTTATATCAATTATAATTTAACATGTTCTACATCAAATATACATATCATATAGATTTACAACATGACATTGAGATTTTATTCTACGAAGTGGTAGAAAAACTAAAATAGTATTTTTTTTTTTTTTGTGTAGATAGGGAGAATGTTTGTTTGTGACAATCCATCCAAACATCTACCATCCCTCACACAGAAATACTCACCATCGACAACATTGACGGTGGATCAAGATATTTTCTTCCTTATTTTATTTTTGGAACAAAATTGGTTTTGGAGTGAAACATAACAACAATACTTTTGTGAAATTGTCCCAATAGATCATATGAGGTCGATCATAAAAAAAAAATAATCAAAAGTAAAGCTATTTTATTTGTTTTGAAGAAGAATTAAAATAGTTTATACATTTTATGAGAAGAAAAAATCTAATATTGAAGAGATAAGAAAACATTTCAAAATATAAGGAAATCCGATAGGGTAGACAAAGAAAAGTTAGCATTAAACCTTTCCAAGATAAGACTTTTAAAAAACAATAAGGAATTTTAAAGGCCTTTTTGGAATGTCAGAGATGATAAATCTCTTAATAAAGGTTTGTTTTTGGGATATGAAGTTTAAAGCTTGACTTGGAAGGTTTTTTATGTGAAGAAAACCATAGGGAACCGTATTATTTGTCTATGTATATAATATAATTTTTTATGGGTATGGTATGATGTCCTATTATTTTTTTTCATAAAATATTCATATAATATAATGATAGTGATATCTAATATATAAACTTTAGAAAGATAATTTATATTTATATAAAAAATTACTAATTTCTTGTAAAACTGAATTTACAAATTACAAGGTCAAGTCTAGTGAGGAGTGAACCACATAAAATATTTAGTGTAATAAGTTTGATAATTGCTTAAAATTCATTGAATTCAATGTTACAAAATGTAGTTTGTAAACTTTAATCTCTGTATGAACATTTAAACAAAGTTCTATAATCTGTTGTGATTCCATGAGGTGAATCAAGTCGCTACTAACAGTTCATATTAAGAGAACCTTCATCCATGGTCTTGGACAAGGAAGAAAACCACAGAAGACTTATATAATTTTGCTGGAACATGGCATTGGAATTAACTTATCAACATTTATATTGTCGCTCACTATTGAAAATAGTTAACTAAATTCAACTAGCTAACTTCATATGTAACTCTACATAATGATTATGAACAAGTGATATTCATACCAGCACTGTAACATTAAAAGATTCACTTGGACAATGATAACTAGGAATGTAAAAAAAATGTATATAACATAAATTGCATTTCTTTGGAGTACATAGATTATAGTCTTTATTAATATTGTCTAAATGTAAGATTGAGTCGACCAGGAGAAAGCCCAGAATCTCTGAGCAATTCCTTTGGAGCTGAATTTGGAAAAATCGATGGCACACCATGGAAAACATGTCGAGATTCACCACCAAATATGAGCACATCTCCAGATTCTAGCACTACCCTCTTTGCCTCCTCTACATTCCTTTTATCCCCATAAAGAAAATCTGCAGAATCACCAATAGAGAAGGACACAACAGGCAACCCCTTCTGAAGACTTTCTTTGCTTTCATCACGATCCTGCATCAAACAGCTTCAAGTTAAAGGCTTGATAGAGTTTGTCCGTTTTATAGAATAGAAAATGTATAACACAATAAACTTGACTTTGGTAAATGCAAATCATGAGCCACTCAATAAAGTTTGATTCATTTATACCAAAAGTATAAGACACTACACAATGTTTTAGCATTTAGAAATCTGAAAATAGAACAATCAGATAAGAGAGACTGAAATAATTACTATAGTCGTATAATTGACCAAGTGAATATCTCATATTATTCCTAGTATCACACATTTGAAAATTTTCCATCATTCTGATAATGAAAATGCAAAGTTTAGGAAGTGTAAGAGCTTAACCTGATGAAGACCAAGCTTTCCATTTTCTGTGTAAAAATTGACAATGCAAATATCAGGAGTCATAGAAGGAAGAACATTCGCCACATTACATGCTCCATATTCCTTTTCAGTCAGAGATTGAGATTCTAGGATTGCTCTTGTAACTAGTTTACTGAAGTGATTGGGAATACTAGGTGGGGTGCTACCATCAAATACTCGTTTATTTCCATATTTATAGCTTTGAGGATCCCAATCCATACCAAGACACATCATCTTCAATCGAAGTTTTGCTCCATTTGCATATCCTGGTTGATAGAATCCGCCAAGACCAAGACCAAGTTCACGACACACTTTCACTATTTCCACCTAAAAGTATCAGAATAATTGTTCAGCTGATGTAGTAAAGTTATAAAGAATTAAAAAAACAATCACAAGTGAGATTGAAGTACCTGTTCATCATGGCTTATGAAATTTTTTAATAGAACCATCCCAGGTCTCAAAACTGACCCTTTTGTCCATTCCTTCTGAATCTCAATTCTACTTTCTTGGTTTTCCCCATGAAAAGTAGCTCCTATAAAACCATGATTTCTCTTTCCAAAAAAGCAAATGTCATATGGTCTGAACTCTGGCTTGTTAACTGAAGAATCCAACTTTTGACCACCAATTGCAACATAGTTTGATTTGATGTTTCTATTATAAGGTTTGTTGACAGAATCAGGTTTTTTTCTCCAACATTGTCTATTTTGAGACCATTCATCATGAGGAGTTGATATGTTAGTCTTTGAAAAATTCTTAGCAAGTGGTAAATTGATATTTTCAAAACTGGAGTGAGGTACACAACATTTGTCTCCACCGGGCTTGGTCGATTCTAAATCAACTCGAGTTCTCTTGAAATTTCTTGGTTGAAAACTACGAGACATAACCTGTAATTATTAGATCATGTAAATTATAATCAGAAAACAGTTATTACTAACAAAATTTTTAATTTAATCTATTGTAGCTTGTTTTTGTTATAAAATACATGTTTTTTCTCTAAAATATGGTTATATTTGTTTTGAATCAATTTCTTTAAAAGGACAAAAAAAGAAAAACGAGAAAAAAAATTGTTTCACAAAATCATAACAATAGCAAATATGAAATTATTCTTCACCAAAAACAAAAATCAAACAGATATTGAGAATCTTTAAAAGAAAAGAGTTGGATCGTACGTGAACTTTGTGAAGAACAGAGTTTATTGCAAATGGTGAAGACTCGGTGGTTGAATCAATCCACGAATTTGGTTGAAACAAAAATAAGGATGATATTGCAAGAAAAGAAGTTGTGAATAAGTGACAGAGAGATGAAGTGTGAAACAACACTATTTAAAAGAACAACCTATGATCACTTTTATTTTGATTCCAAGATATAATTTGATAAATTCAATAATATCTAATAATGAATTAATTGAGATTATAAATATGAATGATTTTTAGAAAAGATAAGGTTTGTTGTCTACGCATTAGATAAATCTTATCATAATTCAAAGTATACCATTTCAATCTAAATACCTTTTCAAATCTTGAAAAGATTGTGATTTTTCTTTGATTTGGGTTTTTAATTACTTATCAAATAAATCCTACCAAGAAAGGTAATGCATAAGATAATGTATTTGATTTTATCGCAATTTTGAACCATTGATTTTATAATGAAAGATTCTGAAATCAATTAATTTTAGTAACTAATTGCAAATTGAACTTTTACTAAATTTGATTATTAAACAGGATTTAAATTTTTATATTGACAATAGTTTTAGAAAAAATTACTAAAACTCCTAACAGACAAAATAAAACACAAAATTGACCATTTTCATTTACAACACTTTAATTAATGTAAATACATTCAAAATCAAATCACGACTTTTTATTCTATTACTATTAATTATATCTTTGAAGTTTATTTTTATCTTGTATTTCGTACAATTAGGGGTGTCAAAACGGGCCAGCCCGACCCGTTTTGACCCGGCCCGATTTTGGCCCGTATTAAACGGGCCGGGCCGGGCTGGCCCGACATGGTAAAACGGGCTACATTTTTGGACCCGGCCCGCGGGCTGGCGGGCTGGCGGGCTGGCCCGCCAGTTTTTTCTGATCTCTATAATTTTTGGCCCAATCATACACACCCATAAGAGGAATCCCACTGTACCAAAACCCTCCTTTCTCATACACACCCACTTCCTCAACCCCTTTCCTCAACAACTCAACCTTCCTCTCCTCGGATGCGTTGGACCACTGCACTCCATGCTCGCTTCGTCCATGTCGTTCAACTCTTGGGCGGCCATGAAAGTAATCATGCTTTCCTTTTTCTCTCCTCTTTATCTTCTTCACTTTCTTCTTCTCTTTTCCTCTAACCACTGCATTTCCAGAATGGGTCCAATCAAACAAGGGCAAATCGCAGCAACAACAACCACACATACACCATAACCTCCAATTTAGGGAAACCAATTTTAGGGTTACGAAAATCATAAATTTAGGTCACAAATCGAAAAAAAAACCAGAACTCAAATTACGAACAAACCTATCTTCGCGGTGGTGGTGGCCGTCGGAATCGTCGTGAATCGCAGTCCGATGGTGGCGTCGTGAATGGCCTGCACTGCACTCTGCCTTCGTCTTTCCTCGCCAGCGACGTGGGTGTGGAGGAGAAAGAAAAGTGGGTGGTTTCTGGTTTCCCAAAACGCGGGTGGAGTGGAGTGGAGAGGAGTGGAGTGGAGTGGAGGAGAAGAGAAGAGAGTGTGATGTTTGGCCGCGGGTGGAGTAGAGTGGAGTGGAGGAGAAGAGAAGAAAAGAGTCTTTTCTGGTTTCCCAAAACGCTGCACACTGGCACTGCACGTGTTTTTTTTGTATCATTAGTAACTCGTTTGGCCCGCGGGCTGGCCCGTTTTGGCCCGCGGGCTGGCCCGACGGGTTATCGGGCTTGACGGACCGGGCTGTCTTGGATTGGCGGGCTGAATTTTGTGACCCGGCCCATGCTTTTTTGGTCGGGCTGGCGGGCCGGCCCGTCGGGCCCGGCCCATTTTGACATCCCTACGTACAATAGAGGAAATATAAGTATCGTTGTACATATTTATTATTTTATGTTGCATTAAAATTGATATAGTATGACAATTTCTCTTATTATGCACTGATACTATATTCATGTTAGGTCAGAATTTTGTTAGATACATTTTAATTTATATAAAAACCTTTTAAATTATCTTGTTTTTAATTCAAACTTACTAGAATTTTAAAGTGGAAGATACAAATTTTAAGTATGGTGTATTTAACTTAAATTTAAAATAATTATCTCCTCATATTATCATATCAAATTTAAAAATGATCATTTATCTTATGCAATTCAAATTATTCATGATCACCAAAAAAAATATGATATTTGTGATGGTTAGAATTCAAGATTCTAACTGTTAATAAAAGCAAAAAATATCTTACAAATATATTTTAAATGTTGGAAAATTTTATTAAAAAAGAAAAAAAATCAATAACAATTGAAAATCTCCACAAAGTATATTTCTATTATATTTTCGTTTAATATTTTCTGTAATTCAAAATTATAAAAAAATATACTTTACTTTATAATAAAATATCATATTTTTATAATTAAAAACGGTTACAAAATATATTATATTTCATTTTTATTTAAATTTATTGAAGGTTCAAGAAATAGTCAACAGTTGTTAAATCAGATGACTGTGTTGGGTTAGAAAAATTCAAATTGAAAATTTAACATCGATTTTTCGAGCAGCGAGTTTAAACACTGGTGGTGAAGATACGATGGTTAAATAAACTCAATAATATCTAGTAATGAATTAATTGAGATTGTCAATGATTTTTAGAAAAGATAAGATTATTAGATAAATTTTATCTTCAAAGTGTCTCTCCTCATTAACTCCATTTTAATCTCAAAAACCCTTTCAAATATTAAAACATTGAAATTTTTTGTTTGATTTGGTTTTCTAATTTCTTATCAATCAAATCCTAACAAGAGGTTATCCATAACATAATATATAATATTTTCTTCATAGTTATCGATTTTAATAAATTTTGATAAATTGCAAGTATCCTAAGTTTTTTTTATTTTATTTTTACTAATTTGATGACTTAATTTTTGTTATAAACTTTTTAAAATAAAGTATATCACTTTAATTATATATATATATATATATATATATATATATATATATATAAAAATATATATATATATTTTATTATTTGTATATATTGATTATTCACTACAAAAAATTAATTTTAACAGAGATTTATTAATAGAGGTTATCAAACCTCCAGTAATTTATACATATAGTAGAGGTTTTTAGAACAAACCTCCAGTAATTTATACATATAGTAGAGGTTTTTAGAACCTAGGGTAAGTACTAGGGGTTTTTTTGAAGAACTCCAAGAAAACTTTTCTTCCCTCCACATCTTTTTTTACAGATGCTTTTATTTTTTTTTTCCAAAAAACATTTTGACCAATTTGTTCGTATGTTTGACAAAACAAACATAATTTCAACGTTCGAAAAACTCACCCAAACTAACTTTCCTCAAACTTCACTTTGCTTTCATTATGCAGTTGTAGCTCACTCTCAATCTCAATCTCAATCTCAATCTCAGTAAAATCATTTTCATCCACGTTGCAGCTCACGATTTCGTTCGAATTTTCACCTTGCTTCCAAACGGTAATGGTTTCCCTTTCTTTTCTTTAGGTTTTCAAATTTTATCGATTTGTTGTTAAATTCTAACTTTGAAATCTTTGATGTTTGTTTCTATTAAGGAATCCAATTATAGGTTCTGCATTTTCTAAAATTTATAGTGCATCTTCGTTGCTCGTTCAGTGGCTTTGCATCTCTGTTGTGGGTTTGGTTGATTGTGGTTTCTTCATGCTTTGCGTGTTCATAGTTGCCATAACATTTATGGTTCAATTTCAGGTGAAATGGAGTAATTGGTGAATGAAGCAATTCTGATTTTAAGAGTAGTTGCGCTACAATGGCAAAATATGGAGTGGTACTTCTGATTGTTGCTCCTTCGGAAGTCTCGGAAGTGATTGACTGTGTTAGCTCTTGCATTGAGTTCCTTTGAGATAGAACAAAGGTTATATTTCATTGGATGTTTCCACCTTCCAAAGGTAACCCTATGTTTTTCTGTTTATTTGGACGTAGAATTCTAAACTGGAGGTTGTAATTTTTCACACACATTCATCAAATTCTAGTGCTCCCTATTTTAATATTACAAATTAAATTATAATATTTTGTTGGTGTTGTTGTTGAACGTGTAGCCGACAGTAGAGTGGGAGTAGAATTGGAAGGACTATGAGATAAAAGAGGGAAAAGTCGGATGATATTGTTGAAGTACCACAACCACTCCTTTTATTGTATCCATGAGAGAGAAGATAGTGGCCATGGCTGAGAGCGCGAGAGGAGAAGGAATGGAAGAGAAGATGGTGGGTGACGAAAGAGAAAGTGGATCTGCAGCGAGAGACAGATCCAGTGCTTGTGAGAGAAGCAAGAGAAGGTAAGCAAAGCTTTATATTACTGTTTTGTTTTATTGTTACATTGAAGGGAAAAACCCAAGCGGGTTTTTATAGAAAAAGGGGAAAAGGGGGTTTTTACAAAGGAAACCCTAGATTACTGATTAAATCAGTAATCCTCTATAGAAAGGGAAAACGAGAAACCCTAAGGGGTTTTAGGGTTTCAATATCCTCCCCTCAAGCTGGATGGTGGATGCTCAACATCCCAAGCTTGTGAACGTTGAGTTTGAACTTGGTACGGTGAAGTGCTTTCGTAAAAATGTCGGCGAGCTGGTCACTGGAGCTGATAGGAAGAAAGCGGAAGAGGTTGTTCTGAAGGTGCTCGCGAATCACATGACAGTCAATGTCAATGTGTTTCGTTCGTTCGTGGAATGAAGGATTCTGAGCAATATGTCTGACGGCCTGATTATCACAGTAGAGCACTGGAGGCGAATCAAGTTGAATGCAGAGGTCATGAAGAATATAGCTAATCCACTGAATCTCACAAGAGGTAGTTGCGAGAGCCCTGTACTCGGCTTCAGAAGATGATCGAGAAACAGTGCTTTGTTTCTTGGATTTCCATGAGATGAGGGACTCTCCAAGGAATACACAGTAACTAGTGATACTACTTCTCGTTTCAGGACATGTGGCCCAATCAGAATCACTGAAGCCTTTAATTTGTAGACTAGTGTCTCTAGGGAAAAACAGTCCCTGACCAGGATCGGCCTTGATGTATCTTAGGATATGCTGGGCAGCTTGGTGGTGGTAAGCAGTGGGTGCTTGCACAAATTGACTGAGAAGATGGACATAGTAGTTGATGTCAGGTCTAGAGTTGGTGAGATAGAGTAGTTTCCCTATCAATCGCCTGTAGGAATCAACATTGTATGATGTATTGTTGGTGGCAAAAAGAGGTTTAGTGTCACTCATGAGGGGAGTTGGGCAGGGTTTGCTGTTAGTCATTCTAGTTTCATTTAGTATGTCCAGGGCATACTTTCTTTGGCACATATGGATCCCTTTCTTGGTCCTTGAAATTTCAAAACCCAAAAAATATTTTAGTTTCCCCAAGTCCTTGATTCTGAAGGTTTGATGCAGGGTACCTTTGGTCTTATTGATAATCTCCATAGAATTCCCTGATAGAATAATGTCATCTACATACACAAGCAAAGCAGTGAAAGTGCTAGAAGTTTTATGTATAAAAAGAGAGTAGTTAGAATTAGATTGAGCAAAACCAAGGTTTAAGAGGAAAGAGGAGAGTTTAGCAAACCACTGACGGCTGGCCTGTTTGAGGCCATATAGGGACTTAGTTAGTCGACAAACTTGTCCTTGTTTGGGAAGTTCAGCCCTCGTGGAGGTGTCATGTAGACTTCTTCATTCAAATCTCCATGTAAAAAGGCGTTATCAACATCAAGTTGATATATGCACCAGTCCTTAGCAGCTGCTAAGGCTAGAATAATCCTTACAGTTGTGAGTTTAGCCACAGGAGAGAAAGTATCAAAGTAGTCTATTCCCTCTTGTTGGGAATATCCCTTCGCAACCAATCTAGGTTTATGCCTCTCAATACTCCCATCAGAATTATACTTGGTTTTGAAAACCCATTTGCAACCTATGGGCTTCTTTCCATTTGGGAGATTGGTGAGATACCAGGTTTTGTTGTTTTCTAGAGCTTGTATTTCCCTGTTCATAGCATCCCTCCATTCCTTAGTTTTGCTAGCCTTAGTATATGATTGTGGTTCATGGTTGGCAGTGATGGTGAGAGTGTAGTGAAGATGCTCCTTTGATAAACCATCATAAGAAACAACAGAATCAATAGGATAAGCAGTTTTGTAGTTGGCCTTAATTTGATTAGTAGGCTTAAGCTGACAAGAGTTATTGATAGTTAAGGAACCATTAACCTGGTAGTCCTTTAGATAGTAAAGAAGCTTTTTGTCTCTTCTGGATCTTCTCAAATCCTGAATGCTGTCTTCTGTGTCACTCTGTTCATATGCCGCATGGTCTTGGTTGTCCTGAGCTTGGGCAGGTTGGTTCATAATCTGTTCAGGTTCAGTCTGCTGTAGATTGGAGCTATCAGCTGTCCTGTCTTCTTCATCATCAGTAGTACTGTCATTTTCTTGAATTTCTCCTGCAGAATTATCAAGAGCAATATGGTCCTCCCTGATATTGATATGGGAGTCATTCAAGAAACTAAAATCCTGATTCATGTGATTATTTTTCTCAACAATGGTGGTTTCCGTAGAGCTGCAGGGAAAAATGGTTTCATAGAACAAAGCATTTCTACCTATAAAAATCTCTCTAGATTTTAAGTCAAGCAGGATGTATCCCTTTATTCCATTTTTAAACCCAATAAAAACACATTTTCTTGCCCTAGGAACAAGTTTATTTCTATTTATATCAGGGGTAGAGGCAAAACTTAAACATCCAAAGGTTTTCAAATCAAGATAAGTAGGAGATTTTGAATAAAGCATTTCATAGGGGGATTTATTTTTCAAAATAGCAGATGGTATTCTGTTTATTATATGAACAACATGATTAACAGCATAAGACCAATAGCATTTAGGTATATTAGACTGGAAAAGCAAGCTTCTAGTAACATTTAAAATATGTTGATGTTTTCTTTCA
>Ga0214543_1013120_pt1 | contig 10586 bp, 7 predicted proteins | sample CNSS2metaG_FD_160094 | JGI IMG/M metagenome (GOLD analysis project Ga0214543, IMG submission 160094) | Root nodule microbial communities from cowpea collected in UCLA plant growth center, Los Angeles, California, USA - CNSS2 | ecosystem: Host-associated > Plants > Roots > Nodule | place: USA...
ATGCTTTCTTAGACTAATGGATACTTTCTTGGAAATAATTCTTCATATATTGGTGGTGAGCATGATCAAAACATTGGTTCTTGATTTTACTATGATTGTCATCTCATGGGTTACTTAAAAATTTATTAAATATTTGAATAATAAAAAAAAATAATAATTGTTTTAGGTGGGTTGGTGAGCCAACCCACTTAACCCACCAACCCGTGGTGGGATGAGCCGGGTTACAAAATTTCTGGCTCACCAGATAGTGAGCCGGATTGGGTTCACTCATTTTGAACCCGACTCGTGTTGAGCCAACCCGTGTGAACCGGGTTGACTTACTTTGACATGTCTAGGGACGGATTTATTTGTCATCTCTATAGTTAATATTTCAAGATTTGATTTAATCAACTCTATTAGGAAAATCTTTTTTAAACATATATAATTATCGTTCGTATAATTGATACTCCTCTTCTTTATTTCTTTACTCGATTGTAGTTCGGTTCGGTTTTGATAAAATTGCATTGGTTGTAGTCACTTTCATAAAAACATTCTTAACAAATGTTAAATGGTAATTAAGTGATTATATATATAGCAAAAAATATGGTAACTGGGTATAAAAAATAATTTATTGGTAAAAGCTATTTAAGTGATGTAAAACAGGTGTTTCAATGTTAATGTATCAACTGTTTTGGTATTGGATATATCCCCTATCTATATCCCCTTTCAACTTTTTCAATCACTTTCTTTATTCATTGCAAGTAGACATGTTTATGAATTTGATTATCTGCACGTGAAATTAAAAACATCTATCTTTAACGATTACTTATTCTTTATCAGAAAAAAAAAAACTTAATTTGTCTAATTTAATATTCTCGGTCAAGATATCAAATCGTTCAACAATATCTTCCTAATTAGATTGATTATCGTCATCGTTATTCTTCTTGCTCTGATTATGTCACTCTCGTATCTTTCTACGCCGCGGGGCCATGGAAAATTGATTTCGAGTGCCCTAAGCAATGCGATGAGACTAATTAATTAATCTGCTTGATTATGTTGTCAAATAGTGAAGTTTATCTGAGCACATTTTTCAAATTTTGGTGAACATAAGCAAATAAGTTGAACCAATCACGGAATTAATTGACAAGAGGTAAATAAAAAGGACAGGAAGAGAAAGACAAAGGGTTTTTGATTTTAGTTTTGGAGGAAGTGGAGAATAATGAACCAATTGCATGATTTAATTTTTGTTTTTGAAGTAATTGATAATAGAACCCGAAAAGTCTTTGAAGTGTGTGGAGAAAGAGAGAGAGAAAGGGGTTTTCCCGTGGGAAAAGCTTGGAGGCATTCAAAGAAGACACCTTAAGCTATAGGACAATGTTGTCAAAAAAATCGTTTTCCTTCTAAAACATGTTTTTGACACTTGTTGGTAGGTGCTACGCTACTTCCTACTGCCATGCATGACCCATTCAGATTCCTTTTCCTTTGCCAGCTTCAGACATAACCCCACTATGTACACACCACCATCACCACCACTCTCTTAACTTCACCACGTTCCCATGTACAAGAATGTTTCGTTTCACTGTTTTCCCGTGCCCCATCTCTGACCCCACATGCTTCTTCTTTCATCACTAATCGCTGCCTCATTTTGCACACGACAAACCTACACCAGCTTGCATATGTTGTCCCTTTCTGTCTTATCCACTTTGGCCGTTCTACAATCTGCAAATCAAACTCCAGTTATGTTGGATTATGTTTTATATGGATTATAGTTATTAAAAGATTATGGTTCTATATATATTTATTTATTTGTTATGTGCGGTCGGTGCATTTGTCATTTTTCACTAAAAAAGACCCGCCAGATGACTCATGTTAATCCAACTCAAAATTCTGGGTTCTGTGCAGAACCACCTAACGACAAGAAAGACCTGCCAAGCAACACGAGCTTGAATGGTTCGGGTTATGCAATTTTTGAGTCTCGTGGTGTTTTTGAGTGCACTATAAATTCCGATACATGAATGTGATTGTCCATGTTTGTAAATGGTGGAGAATTTATATTGCGATTGGTGATTTTGATGATTGGATGTTTATAGGAGCATGTGGGTTCAAAAATGGTGGGAAATGAATGTTAAATCCGAATTTGGATCCAAATGATTAGATGATGTAATTGAAGGTGTGTGCATGCTGGAAATTTAATTAGGAGTGAAATTGTATTATTGGATGACTTAATCGCACTATGGGGAAATTTTGGCGTTTCTCACAGGTTCAGGAAATTCTGGGAAATGCCCGGAATCTGATGCACCGCCTAGCGGCACGTTCTTGCCGCCAAGCGACAATTAGGAACCAGCAATTCTGGGTTGGTTGTGTTGTGCGCACATTTGAGAAATCTATTAGGGGGTTTAAGTGGGTTTTGAAACGTGTAGCGCCTGGTGGTGAGGGATGACCGCCAAGCGATCTACAACACAATTTCGCCTGGCGATGCTTAGGCTGCACCAGGCGATAGTGTAGGAGCAATGGAATTTTGTGGTGTTTGTTGCATGGTTTGGTGTGATGGTCTTGGCTTGTGATGTGCTTGGAACTTTTTTTTTTTACGAGCGGTGGTTCGTAATGGATTGTGAACATGTGGTGATCACGAGTGGGTGGTCCGTGATGATGGGAATCTTGTATGAGAATATGAGCGGGAGGCTCATATTGGTTAACTCCACTCTATTGTTATGAGCGTCATGTTCATAACGGGATGTTTCCACATGTGTTGGATTACGAGGGGAGGTTCGTAGAGGTTAGATCATGAGTGACAGGTTCATGAAAGCATTAGAATCCCTAAGACTAAGGTTGAGTGTGTGCTCGTCTCATATATAGGTTATGAGACCGGGGTGGCGTGGTATAAAGGTTTTGTTTTAAGTGATAAAATGATTAAGTTAAAGTGCTCTGGGTGAGGGTTTATGATATGACCTTTGCATGCATGTTTAATTATATTGAGTCTATCTTTTTGTTTGTGTTTGGCGATGATCATGTACCTTGTCACACAGGAGCATATGTTGTTTTAGGTGATGTTGGGGATGTTTAGAGTTGGAGTGGGGACTAGCTGTTGGGGTTTCCTTTGAGGAACTATTTTGAGTATACTGTAATTACGTCGGTTTTGAAACTCGAATTTTGCAATGTGTTATATTATGGATTTTGAACTTGCGTGCAATTAATAAAGTTTAAAATTTCTCGCGTTTTTGGAAATTATTATTAAATACTGAGTATTTTAAATTATAATTTTTTATTATTAAGTAATATCTGCGTAGGATGTTACATCAAATCATGCAATTATCCTCTAATTTTGAGCAATATCTCATGCACTAGTAGAATTTTGTGTTTCATGGAAAATTTCTTGTGGATTTCTTACTAAAATTTGTAGGAAAATTTTTCTTGCCAATTTTTCTATGAATTTTGATCAGTAAGTAATACTTTCATAGATAATTAGTAAGCGAGAAATTTAAAAATTTGCAGGAAATTTCTTGCAAACGTTTTTATGAAATAAGTGAACTAAAAATTTATCCTTAATCCTTCACAAATGCCGATAGAACATTCTCAAGATCCAAATAATAGTATAATGCTTTTTACTATAAAATACATGCTCTGTTACTTGAAGACACAAGCGCTTTACTCACAACTTAACGTGTTTTCCTTAGTGATGTTTGCTATATTTATGTGAATCTCACTTAGAATTTTATAATGTAGAATAAAGAAAAATTTATCAAAAGAGCATTCCTACACTCCTTAAAATAACAAGCCACACAAACTCCATGACCAACTCTTTTCAAATTTCCTAACGTCAAGAAATCCATAACAATAAGATGCAAATAACCTAAAAAAATATATAAAAACTGAATGAATCACCTAAATTCCATGCCTTAGATTGTGAATATCCTTCTTAATTTTCCCGTACTTCATTATGAACTTCATTGCAATGATCTAATAATAGAGAATAATAATCGCAAAAGATCGACTTAGAAGAATCCGTAATCAGAACAATAGCTTACTTGGCCTGTGTGCTTCTGCCTTCCCTTGTATACCTTGAGCCTTTAGTTGATGGCAGGAAGCATGTCGATCTAAGATTTTTAACAACGACAAAGATGTGGGATTCCTTCTCGTGCTTGTGGCAGATGTACTTCTCATGATCGGAGATCACAACGTCAAAGTCGAAGGCTCGTTCCTCTCATCGAAACCTAGCTTGAAGACGAAATAGCATGACGTGTCGAGAACCGACTCCACGCACTCTCGCACTGGCCTTAAACTAAGGTCCCGCAGTGATCCCGACGAGCTACGACGCGGATCCACCCTGATCAAGTCTTGTCTGACTATAATCCATTGTTGCACTTTTAACTGCCGTCAACACTTAATTTCATTTGGATGAATGAGTTTATTTTTGAAAAGAAAAATAAAAGTAAAAAATGTTTTTTAGTTAATGACAAATACAAAAAGGTGAAGTAAATTTTTCTTCAATGATTTTTAAACTTTAATTTTAGTAAAAAAAAAATATAGATAAAAAAAGAAAGAAGAAGGAAGAGTCCAATTTATTTTTAATTATAACACTCATTCTTATGAGCTTAACAACCTAACATATTTTGGTTTTCACTTTTTGCTTTTATACCCTTTGCTCCTAATAGAGAAAATAATGATATAATTCTAATAATTAGAAACAATATATTTTCTAATGGTTAGAATCATTGTTATTATTGATGATGTTTAATATTGTGATATGAGAAGGTGTGATTTGATTTTCGTGATGTGCTGCCATGATGACCAATTTCTATTTTATATTGTTCATTAGAATTAAGGCTAGAGTACATTGATATTGTAATGTGTGGAGATAAATAGATAGACTATCATATGAAAAGGGATCGAAAAAAAAATTCTCTACATTTCTCTACTTTTTTCCCATCACCACTCACTACAAAAAAAATTGATTTTCATACAGACAAAATATGTATGTAAAGTCCTAAATTCGTATGTAATTGAACAACTCTGATGGATAACATACGAAAAAGAATCCGTATGTAAAATAGGCGTCGATAATTTTATATAAGAAAATATTTTGTATGTAATGTTACATACAGAATAAATCTATATGAGACGTTATCCACGAAATAAATTCGTATATAACTGATAAGGACATTACAGAAGAAAATAAATTTGTATGTAATAAATATAGATTTTTCCTACCAAATAAATCCGTATATAATTAATGAGTGACATTTTTCATGAATAGATCTGTATGTAACATCTGTTTATAATTTTTTTTCTATATTTCTGTAACCCAAGTGCAATAGAGTTAAAATAAAATAAACTTTAACCAACACTAATTCAAATGATGTTCAAATTAATACACATAACAATCTAAAAAAATTCTAATACCATATCCAAAATCAAGTCATAACAACATATAATCCAAATAAATATTAATAGAAAAAAAAACAATATGATTGAATGCATAATAAATAATATTCTCAAACATATGTTTCAATAATATAATTCATACTTCATAATCAAAACATTTATCTTAAAGTCATAATAATAAGAATAAATCTATCAAAATTAAAACTAAACTTTATGAACATTTAAAATTATTTCTTACCTAAACAAATATTATTCTTTTGAAAGATTATCTTCAACATGCAAATAATACAAAATATATAAGTTCAAATATTATAAACATCTTATAAATATTTATAAAAACTAATTTATGAAAACCACACAAATTTTAGCAAATACCAATATATAACCCATGGCTGATTTAGGTTTAGAGCATCTGACCTTTCCCCTTCATTTTTAATTCTTTGCATGCTTTCTTCATGTCTTTTAAATATATGTGTAGCAATTATTTTAACCCACTTTTAACTAATTGTTTTAATTATTATTAGATCATTTTTTTATTTTTTATAGTGATGTAACGTGATAATCTAATAGTGATCGAAGTGATGAGTTAAAAATAGGTAAAAAAAAATGAGTTAAAGAATTTTTTTTACCTGGTTGAATCATTTTATGTATGCATGGGAACTTCGACCCAGCTTGATACAAGTTCAAACGCATAGCACAAGACTAGTTTTTCAAGTGGCCCTTTGAAAGTGTATTAAATTTTGTGGTATTTTCATGTTCCTTTATAATTGTGATCGATGACCATGCCTGCATCATCCCATCTTATGCTCATACACACTTAATTGTATGAGCATAAGGATTTACACATGCACCCGTGTATATTTTATGTGAATGTGAAATATATAAGCAATTTATTTTATTATATATATTTTGGATTTTGATATATATAATAAATATATTTAATTTTGAAATAAATAAACATTTAAATTTTAGTAGTTTAGTATTTTCTGACGAGTAAATTGATTTAAGAAATTGACATCTTTTAATAGATAGTTCTTGAAAAATATTATTTGATATTGTTAAGTACGAGTAATATAATTTTATAGCACTGTGATTTCGCTTCTCGTGAGTACATTTATATGAAATTTTATGTGTGAATGAAATAATTTAGGTTTAATTATTTCAAGAATAAAATTTAATTTTATATATTGTATTCTTGACTTTTGGGTTTGAAATTTTTGTACAAGTTATTTGTTATTTTGGTGACCGTGTTATGCTCTCCCTAGTAGCATATATCTGGTTAAGCATGAACGATATAATTTTATATGATTGTAAACTCACCTATAATGGGTATAGTTAAGGATGCCAACGGGGCGGGTAGGGTACGGGTAGTAACTCCCCCGTATCCAACCCGCTGGATAAATATTCACCCCGTACCCGTACCCATATCCGTCGGGTATCCGTTATGCGGGTACCCGTCTATTTTTTTCATATCCGCGGGTATCCACGGGTACCCGTGGGTATTTACAAAATTATTTAAAAAATAAATATTTAATCATAAATTCAAATAAAATAAAATAAAATACATCACTGTCATCAATTTTAAATCAAGTTCAAACAAACTCAAGTCCATACAAGTCCAAATAATTATAAAAATAAATATAATTAGTGTTTTGCTCAATAAGCTCACTTTCTCCGATTGATTCCTGAAAAATAACCAAATAATAAACCCATGTGCCAAGTATTCTTATTTTGATTCCATCATTTGACAACAAGCATATCATAAACGTCACCGTCTATATAAGATTTGATGTATATGCCCAATTTCAAAGAAGGGAAAAAGAAGAATGTCAAAGGGTGTACTTGGAAGAAGACAACGTACCAATACTTGAAGCAGGAAGAATGAAGACAGAAGAAGATAAGATATGCAGCTTAGAAAATATTAGATCAAAATGTTTTTTACTAATATATATATATATATATATATATATATATATATATATATATATAAGGGTATTTTTGTGAATTAAAGTTTAGCGGGTATGGGTATCCACGGGTACGGATACTATGATACCCGTACCCGCCCCGTTAACATGCGGGTATCAAAAAAACCCATACCCGTGGGTAGCGGGTATCCAATTTTAATATTCGTTTCCTACCCATTGCGGGTTTTATCCTTGGATACCTGCGGGTACGAATATTTTTGACATCCGTAGGTATAGTTATATGAAATTGTGTGTGAATGAGATAATTTAATTATCTTGTTAATTAATTTTATATTACATTAATGTCAATCATGCCCTATCAGTATGTTTGTGTTAATGTATTTTATTTTATCTCTTGATACAATGTACTTTGAACTTTATCCTATGCCAATTATTTGTCTTATACCATCGTTATTAGATTTCTTTATGACATGAGTTGTGCATTTCATTTCTTTCTTAATTATATTTCTTGTTTATTATGATTCGGGACCCTTAGGTGAGGTCATAGTGGATGAGAAATTTGGTATTACAGACATGCTTGACTGTGTATTTAGAAATATTCATTTTTTATTGCACAATAGTTGTGCATCTTAAATGTCTTTGTGTTGTTTTTATATAGGTTTCTTTGTCTATGCCATTGACTTGAGTCAAAATTTTGGACGAGACAAATTTTTGAGGATTGAAAAGAATCTTTTGACTTGTGTTTGGTAATTACCGATATCGACTCTTCTTTAAGAGAAAAAGAGCCTCTAGCTCTTACTCTTGAGTCCACTACTGTCTAGAGAGCTTCTTGTGAGAAATTGGAACACTCAAACAGAGTGTGTCTGGTGGTCTTGAAATATACCATGAAGAAGTCTATATGGTTCAACCTGATGGCTTTTGCTAAATAAGGCAAATAGTAGTTGGTTAGCAGGTTGAAAAAAAGTCTATTTATGGGCTTCGACAAAGCTTCTAGACAATCATATTTGAAATTTAAACGGATGGTCACTTTTTTTGGCGTCAAGGAAAATGCCTTAGATCAATGCATTTACTTGAAGACTAGAGAGAGCCATATCGCCATCATTCTTATCTTAGATGTTGATGATTTTTTTTGCTAGAAGCAATGTTGAATTTTAGACTGAGACAAAATTTATGTTAAATAGCCACTTTGATATGATAGACCTTTTGTGATGCATATGTTATTTTAGGCATTCAGTTTTTTCATGAAAGGCCATGTGGCATTCTTGGAGAAGCTCTTTTTTGGAAGAGTGTTAAACAAACTCTTACAACTACTTCTACTATGGAGGCAATATGTTGCTTGTTATGAAGCACTTGTCAAGTTGTGTGCCTTAAAAGTGTGGAATAAAATTTGATTTATGACTTTCAAGTTATTGAAAGTATTTCTAGGCCACTTTTAATATATTGTGCTTTTAATACATTGTGTGTTGTCGTGCATTTCTCTCAAAACCACAAAAGCTCTATTTGCGCAAAACTTTTTTTATGCAAATTTTCTGTTTGTTAGAGAGAAATTTTTGGATTTTCATATTCAAATTAAGCACACTACTGTAGTAAATATGTTAGCAGATCCATTAACCAAAGACTTAGCTAGTGAAGTTTTTCAAAATCATGTAACTCATATGGTGTGTTTAAGTCTTTTGATGTATTGGGTCAGTGGGAGTGTGAGATTTTATACCTCTTATTATTATGGTTTTCATCAGATGTAAATTTATCAATGACGTCATTTTCATCACATCTCTTTTAGCATATTAAAATTTATGAACCATTTTGGGATCACATATTTATTATGTTTTGGTTTTATTTTAATTATTATCCATTATTTATGAAATCTAAGCATATGGTATGTATCCTTATTCGATATTATCTTTATGATTCATGCTTATATTTCTTAATTGGTATTTGTACTTATGTTGGAATTGATATAAATAATTTCTTTATTAATGTTATCCAAGTGGGATATTGTTGTATTTTATATAGTTTTATTATATAAAGTTATTATTCTCCATTTTGTTATTATTGTGGATTAACATTAATCAATAAATTATATTATTTGTAAATATCAATTATATTGCACAATTGTTATTAATTTGTGGATAATAAATATTGGGTTTCTGATGAATAGTCTGTGATGAGTTGGATTGTTCAATGAACAGTCTGTGATGAACTTAACAGATCAGTAACCCACCCGTTGAGAGGTTCACGGTCTCTCTAGTAAGGATATAAAATTGATATTCCATTAATCAGTTTTTAATACAGAGAAAATGTGCTTTTTTGTGCTCTTCTTTTTATGCACTTAGTCTTTTGACATACCCTAGAAAGAGAGTAGTATTATCTCACACGTAAACCATCCTTAATCTTTCATTGATTCTATTTGGAAGATTAGATACCACTCTTCCATCTATATTATTCTTAATTATTGATCAAGTATGCTTCCACGTTCTACTATTGATATTATGAATTGCTCTTAATATTTGAGGATAATTTATTGTAAGTATGGTTTGATGCTTCTTATGATATTTTTAAAATTCATAATCTAAGAGCCAATACACGATGAAGGGTAGGTTTTTTATGAATATGGTCATGGCAGAGGCACATGAGGTATCTCTCTATGTAGGTGTGGGTGGTCGAGAGCTGAAGAATATGACCAATGTGCGGGTGGCAGAGAGTTGATGAATACGGCGAACTTCTTCTCTGTGAGGGGGTGCGAGTGAGCGAGGCAAATTTGTGTTCCTCTCTTCACTTAGCGTAAGGAAAAAAGTATTTTGAGTGGGTGAGATTTGTAGATTTAGGTTTCAATTTTTAATAATTATATTTTTCAAATCCGCGTGTAAAATTAGTAGGTAAATTTTTTATTTTCTTTATCTAAGGATCTTGTCTCATTATCTATAGATAATATGTTTCACAAAACTTTCAATTCTAACGCGTAAATTATACATACAAGTTTTACGTCCAAAAAATTGGTAGCAAGGTTGTTTTGTCTTTCATACAAAAAAAAACCCGTATGTAACTTAAATTTTCATATTCGTAGGTAAAATCTGTATGTAATGCTTAATTTACATACAAATCTAAATTCGTATGTAATTATCTGTAGATATATTGGAATTTTCTTGTAGTGTACTCACACATACACACTTCCTCTTTATCTCTTTTTTTTTCAATATATACATACATATATATATATATATATATATATATATATATATATATATATATATATATATATATATATATATATAGAAAGAGAAAAAAAAAAAAAAAAAGAGA
>Ga0214543_1013121_pt1 | contig 10585 bp, 11 predicted proteins | sample CNSS2metaG_FD_160094 | JGI IMG/M metagenome (GOLD analysis project Ga0214543, IMG submission 160094) | Root nodule microbial communities from cowpea collected in UCLA plant growth center, Los Angeles, California, USA - CNSS2 | ecosystem: Host-associated > Plants > Roots > Nodule | place: USA...
GCGTTTTTGCCGTGGTTCTAGAACTGAAGCATATTAAATTGACTCTAAAAAGGGTCAACTTTTGGTCTCGGGTGTCGACTGAAGTAGAAACCCCACGTTCTGCCTCGATTCTTCTGAGAACCGAAGCCATATGATCGCTTTTCTGCCTCAGGTTATGTAGCAACCGAGGCCGTATGTCCAAATTTTTAACTAGTTTGTTAACTAGCAGGCCGTCTGTCGACTGAATCTTTTGAATTTTTTTTGAATTTTTTTTTGAATTTTTTTTATTTTTTACACGTGTCACTTCACAGTTGTGCCACATGTTACACTTTGACACGTGGCACAGCTATGAAGTGACACGTGTAAAAAATTCAAAAAAATTCAAAAAAATTCAAAAAAACCAAAAATTGACACGTGGCGTTGACTTTAACATCGTCTGGTCAAACTAACGGTGAGGACCAAATTGAGTCATTTTTAAGAAAATGAGGACCAAATTGAGACAACGAAAAACTTGAGGACCAAACTGAAATTTCATGACAAATAGAGGGACCAAAAGAGTAATTTAACCTTAAAACTATTGCAACAAACCTTTCAACCTATAAAAAAGCCATTCAATAGATTAAATGACACCATTAACCTATTGAAAAACCATTCAACAAATTAAAAGACACAAATAAAACCATATACATCTATATGATGAACATTGGTCTAACTATGAACTCCAATGTTCAAGCTTGTTTTCTTCATGAGTAATCAAGATATAACACACACACATTGTGAAACCTTAGAAAATGACATTTTAGAAGTGATGGAGGTTGAAAAATAGTGAGACTCAATTATTCAAATATTAAAAGCTTTTATTATAAATAGAATCGTTCTAAAAGAGTTTCATTATTTTAAAACACACAATCTCTCTAGAAACCACTTTTCTATAGCTCTCTGACTTCTCTCTAGGAGTTCTGACTCTCTAATCATTCGATTGAAGAATCAAGACCGTAGGATTGATCCTTTCGGCAAGCTCTTCAAGTTAGACCGATCAAGTTTTCAATTCGCGTAAGTTGAGTTTCTACCATCTTTTTGGTCTATTTTTGTTTTTTGTCGCATGTGAGCCTTTTTCGCTTGCATGCATCATTTTAATCATTAGTATGAGTCTCTGTTGATCAGTGATCATACCGGTATGTCATGATCATTCTTGTGATGTTTCTATGTGTAGATAGAGCATCCTTTGGAGTTAGAGGCCTTTGACGTTTATAGAGCGACCTAAGCAGGATAACTGGTAAGGGAAACTAATAGCTTTTAGAGTTAGTGAGCCATATCTTGTATGATTGTGAAGTATCTGATATGTTATGATGAATTATTGATGCTTGTGATTGTAGTATGTTGATCTTTTAAATGATTGAATTGAAATTGATTGTATTGTTTGAATTAGGGGTATTTGAGAAAGATGGATTTATTGGATCATGAATGTAATTGGTGCGACCTACTATAGTTTAAAACTCTTTTTTACCATTGTCTATAGTAAAAGTACCAATTGGAGTAATGAAATAGGTTCAGATTGCTCAAAAACCTTAATTTGATGTTGTTGATATCTTATACAACACTAAGCCTCACGTGGCAGCGCTGAGCACTCGTTTTTGCGAATCAATTGGCATTGAGCTCTATCAAGAGGCGTTAAGCGCTGGTTTTGCGAATTGATCAATGCTAGGCGAAACTTTATGGGACTGAGCGCTACACAGTTTTCAACACTGGGTCTTATTGGTAAAATGAAGATTCCCGCTTTGTTAACCATCAGATTAAGCTGAAATTTTGATAGTTGATCCTAGACACGTGAATCTTCATTTTGACTTGTGAGCTCTTTGTTTTGAAGTCTGTGGTTAGAGAAATGGTTTTCATAGTTTGGATGTATTTCATGTATAGCGCCAATTGCTCTGTTTTCCTGTTTTGGTTACTTTGGATGTTATATGTATACTTCAACTAGATTCTATAGTACTTATTGCTATGAATTGAGATAAAAATGTTATTATGGGTATATAAGATGATAATTGGTATGAAATATTGTGTAAGCATGCCAAGTTAAGATGTTTAAAGAATTTCATAAAGAAATTGTGTGTAGAGGTTTTAGCACTACAAAAAAAAGTCTTATTACTATCATTTTTGTTGTCCTTTTATTTGTATTTTATTTGTATTTTTTTATTTTATTTTTGTTACTATTTATTATTTTAAAAAAATAATAAAAAAACATATTTGAAAAAAAAAGTAAAAAAAAGGTGTGGAGCATTTAATTTTCTGTTGCCCTCAATTGCCTAGCTTTCTTTATTTGGTACCCTGGACATTGGCTGAGCTGCCGCTACTTACCATAAAAATTGCATCAGTGAGCCATGGTGATTGACCGAAGATGAGCGGATTGATTGAAAAGAAAAAGTGGCTCTACTGGAAAGAGAGCAATAAGAGGAAGCAATCGCTACTTCCCACCTTACGTCTCTAGATCATGAACAAAAAGGGGGAAAATTTCTCAAGGCTTGGGGGGATCTCACAGAGGAGCTAACTAGCAGGAGCGAACACAATTTTTCTTGGCTCTAAATATTCAGACCAGAGAAAAAACAAAAAGTTGGAAAAAGCAGATATATAGAGGTAGGAGAAGGAAGAGCACACTCGGGGGAATTGGCACACCAGGAGCTTCAAGAGGTATGGTTTGTGCCTTCATGATCTGTGTTGGTTTTGTTCCTAAGTGAACGTGGTGGTAGCTCCTGGTGTGGTTGGGAGCGTTGTGGTGGGGCTCGGTGATGCGGTTTCCAAACCTTGGTGACTCGCGTAAGAACAAGAATGAGAAGCTTGGGGCACAGCAGAGGTGATTTGGGTCGCGAAGGTCAGTGGTTAGGTTTCCATGGTGCTCGCGTGTCCCAATCGCGGTGGTCAATACGGTGGCGGCAAGTCTTGGTTGGCTACGCACGCAGAACACGAGAACGAAGTAGCGCTCACGAAGAGGAAAAAATGAGGTCGAGACGGTGACACGAGCGTCGACAGCTCCGTCGATAGTGACTGTCGTCATCATTGGCGTTTAAGGATGAGTAGATGCGCGTCCTAGGGGCTGGAGTCGACTTATTGGTGTCAAGAAGAAGAAGGAGCTGCTAGGAAGGAGAGCTCTAGCTTTAGTTAGGGTTTTGTTTTTTTAGAGAAAAAAAGAAAGTGGCCTGCCATTTCTTTTTCTTCGTGCACCCCCTTTCTTAATCCCACACCCCTTCCCTGTATTTCAATTGGGCCCGTTTCACTGTTCCTCATGCACTCCCCATTTTACTTACCCACACGCCCATGTCTTTGTGTGTTATTTTTGTTGAATTTGTTTCCTTCCTCGCACACCTCCACAATTACTAATCTTGCACACCTGCACACACTTTTCACTCCTATTTTGGGCTTGTTTTATATTTTACTCGTTGCACCCTCATCTTTTAATACACACACCTCATTTACTTCGTACACCTCCCAGATACTCATGCACCCTATGTCTTTGTCTATTGTTTTTGGGCTTGTTGTTGTGTTTATTTTGTGCACCCCCACTAACCACTCATGTACCCCCGTATTTTTGTTTTCCATTTTTATCCTTCTTAAATAATTTCATCCTTTTATAAATTTATTTTTTTTATTTTTTTTAAAAAGAACAAACAAATATATTTGAAAATCATAAAAATTAAAATATAGAAAAAAATCAAAAAGTTCTCTTTCATTTTTATTGTGTTTGTCCGGCCGCTCACGTCGTGTGATACTTTCTTCCAATTAATTAAAAAATACTAACGTTGTGTGACACTTTCTTCCAAATAATTCAAAAATACTAAAAAAATGATTTTCTTTCTCTTTTAGTGTCTGTTCGACCACTCGCGTCGTGTGACACATATTTTCAAGTAATTCAAAAATACCAAAAAAAAACTATAAATTTTCAAAATATAAAAAACGTCAACATTTTCAAACAAAAGTCTTTTAAAGAACTATGTGATCCTTAATTCTCCACTGTGAGATACGTAAGAGCAAGGTCAGTCCTTGTCAGGTTCACCTCCAAAAAAGTCACATCACCTTCCAAATAGCTTTTTTAAATATCTTTTAAAGAACTACGTAACCCTGATTTCTCATTTTGAATGAGAATACGTAGGACCAAAGTCAATCCTTGTCGGGCCCAAAAACTTTTTTAAAAAAATTTTCTTTCTTTTTAATATTATTGTTTCATTATTTTTGGGGAAATTTAACATTTTGAAAATCACATCAATTTTGCATTTTTAATTATAGGAACCGCCTTCGGGTGGGCACTCTAGGGTGCTAACACCTTCCCTATGCGTAACCGACTCCCGGATCCAAAATTTGCTTTTTCGCAAACTTGTCTTATCTTTATGGTTTTCCATAGTTTTCCAGAATAACTATGGTGGCGACTCCAAATCTCTTTTTAAACCCGTTTTCTTTTTTGGTTCGTCGTCCCGTCGCGATTCTGGTTGCGACAGATGGCAACTCCACTGGGACACTAAACAGTCAAGTCATTTAGTTAGATATGTGACCTTGATGTGGTTTTTCATTATGTATTATTTCCCCTTTCTTTTTATTTGTATATTCTTGTCTCTATTTCTATTTGTATATATTTGTCTCTTGGAATGATTGTGTGTAAATTGTTTATTTTGTTATATATATCTGCCTGGGAAATTTTCTGGTTGCTTTGCAGGTGGGTTGGGTATGCATCATTGTCCCTTCACACACACATTATGCATATCATGAGTGGGGCCCTATACCCGGGTCTGTGTAACTTAGAATTAGAGGGGATTGTGTAGTAGTGCCATAGTGGATGAACTTCCCAAGTGGTCATTGTGAGAATCCCAATTAGAGTTTGTTTGCTTCTTTGGTACTCTCACTTCTTGTTGACTACCAACTGCTGTGAGAAATGCCATGGAGTGGGTCATAGCTCTAATGACCTTGACCATTAGGTACTAGGAAACCATCCTTGTGAGTGCATGTACTTCGCCTTAGATCTTAAGCGTCGAACCTTCGCTAAGGCACAAAGGGAGATGTGTACAGTTTATAACTCTAATTTGTATCTTCAGCTTTTGTCTATGCATCTTGTACATATCACCATATCATCTTCTACATCTTTTTTTATTTTATTTTCTCATTCTTTTCTTTTTTCTCCATACTTTTTCATGGTTTTGTCGCATTTTGTTGGTTATAGGTAGCAAATTATAAAGGTGTGATTAAGTCCTCAAAAAGAAAATGGAAACTAACATGGGATTTGGAGACGGGGAGCATTCAAGTGCAGACACTTTGAAGAAAAGGATATCAATCAAAGCAAAGGAAGGTAATCTGAGTGGCCTCCGAGAACTAGTGAAGAGAATGAAGTCGACCCAGAGGGATGCATTCAGGGGAAAATATGGGAATTTGTTAAACTTGTTAGAGGGGGAGGTCCAAACATCAGCGATTACTGCTTTAGCACAGTACTATGACCCACCCCTAAGATGTTTTACTTTTCAAGACTTTCAGTTGGCACCAAAAATCGAGGAATTGGAGCAGATCTTGGATATGTGTAACACTGGTAAATCAAACAATTCCTATTTCAATTCCATAGCAAGACATAGCAACACATATAAATGTCAACACATAGCAACCCCATGAAATCATTGAAATCATGGCTCTGATACCAAATGTAAAGTCCTAGCCGAAAATTACTATTTAAAATAAACAAAAATAAATTTATAATAAAACAACCTCATTTATTATCCAACAATTTTCCAAAAACGCGGAAATATTTAAAACTTTTATTAACGTACAATAAAAGCAATAATCCAAAGTTTATAAAACGGAAATAATATCAAAGTATCTCATGAGAGTTTACAAATTTATTTTTCTAAACAAAATAAATAAAAAGACTCCCATGCTATCCCCGCTCCGAGTTTATGCATTAGTCTGCTCACCTGCACCAACATCTGCTCCCATGTAACAAGTTACATGATCATCGCCACACACACAGATAGGGTGAACTCATGTAAATAAAAGCAAACAAATATCATAAATAAATACATCAACTCAAAGTTAACCCGGGTTAGTATTCTTCTCCCTTTTTCCTTACTTCTCCACTTCCAGCACTTGCATTAGATGTCTATCATTTCTATACCCTTTAGGTGAGATCAATGATCGATCTTTGCTGCACGAGTGTCTACTCGCCCCTTCGACTACAGGCCACCATCTGATAGTCCACACGTGGGAATAACTTTGCCATAGCATCTCACCGTGACACCAAGTGGAGTTCCCCGAAACAAACATAATTTGTAACTGTTCCAGACTACCAAAACTGTAACAGAATGCACTGAAGAGGGCAATCACCCGAACCTCGCCCTATGAGCCAGAACTCGCACACTCCACTAGACTTCCTAAACCACCAGGCTAGAACCTAGAGTGGTCACGTGTTACTCCAATACGAGTTACACTCGTAACTAGACCCCCAGCCAAAGCCTCGCATCATGAATATCACCTAAAGCTGTGAAGAAACCTTTCCTCACGCACTGACACTGAACCAAATCCGTCTGGCGCGCATCACATGTCACTAGGAGGAAACTAGGTCTAGACCGCCTGGCGGGCATCACACACCGCCACGCGCCACGCGCCTACAGAATCATCACTGCACCGTTACTGCCGGGCGGACTCCGCACTGCCACCAGGCGTCTCGCATCGCTACCGCCTGACACACCGGTCTCGCGCCGCTAGGCCCCACTGCACCATCAGGGTCTCTGTTGCTCCATTCCGCCTGGCGGAACCCTCCCCACCGCCAGGCACCCTGCTCACACTGTGACCACTGTCACGGGTTTGTGTTCCGTCTGCTTGGCGGCTCGCTCGCACCGTCAGGCGCCATACCAATAGCACAATGCTACTGGTTTTTGGCACTTAAAACAGATCCCAATGGACCTCAAATCATACAACACACCAAATTATAGCACCAATATGGTTTTCCAGTCATACAACTATAACTAGAGTACATCACACCCATTTAAACATGCCATCAAATCAAGTTTTGTAATTATGCACACATCTTTGTCAAGTCAATGAGTCAATACTCTCATGATACAACCACATTCTTTTTCAGGTGCTAATTGAAACATGCTTTATCACACTCAATGATACAAGTCTCACAGTTCCGCAGATGAATACTAAGATATCTCATACCACCTCACATACTAATATTGCATAATCTAAAGAACAAACATCTCACTACAACAACCAATATATATATATATATATGACAACACTCTAAACCATTCATCTCACACCAATTGATCCCATAATCATTTCAAAATATCGCCCATACTAGATCCCTATTTTCCCATACCACACCTTATTTATAGTCAACCCAAATAATTGCATGCCATAGTTCTCTTACACACATCACCCATAGTCCATAATTTTCTCCATTTTAACATTTTTTTCCATTAAAACATCATGCTCATCACAACACAAATCATGCATATACGTAAGCAATTCCTATATGAGCCATAAGCATCCTTTTACTAATTCCAGCACACGTTTGTGATCCAAATTACGAATGGTTATTTCACATGATCCAGGTTTATTTATTTTCCATAACCTTTCTATGCAAGCATATACACAATATTTCAACATGCTCATATATGGCAACATATACGTACTTTACATGTAATAGCGTCAATTTCATCAAAATTGTACCAATCATGTACTTAGAGCATGCATAATTATTTTTTATTCCCAACATAAACCCTAGCCCCAAATTTCAGATCATAAATCATACATCCCAACACAACCATAATATACACAGTCAATCGTATTCATAAAAATTCAAATTCAAGCATATAAACATCACGACCACATCACAGGTACCCCAAAATGTCAAAAATAGCCAAAGACAGTGTATCGATGTTCGGGTCGCCTGGCGGTTCATCCTCTGTCGCCAGGCAGTTCATGGAGGAAACCTAGAAAATGGGTTTGGTGCTTGTGTCGCTTGGCGGGTCACGCGTGACCACCATGCGGTTTTTGGAAAAATTCCAGAAACCCGATTTCAGCTCTGATATACACATTAAATGCCATCCCAACCCATCATACATCACGATTCATTCAATAAAAATTAAACAATCAATAGGAACTCCCATAACCTGGATTCCTTGCTTAATTTGATAAATTCTCGTCTCCTCCTTTGATCAAAGTATGGCTTTTCGTCCCTCACTCAATTCAGCTCCTGGATGACACTTTATCCCACGCTTTCTCTCTGGTTTTTCTCTCCCAAAACGTGCAGTACCAATCCAGGCCAACAAAACCCTCTTCTCCCTTCAATTTGCCTTTTAATTACGTCTTAATGAAGGTTAATTAGCCAAAAACGAAAATTGGTTTTAATGCTTGTGATAAGTGCCATTCAAGACCATTATGGGGTTGTTTTTCAACCCCTTTGGCTGCCTTCACGCAGCTGCTAGGGTTTCTACCCCTTCCCATCCTTGCCAAAACCAACTTTAGCAAAAATAAAGTTTTGGTTTAGGTTCTCCAAGGCTTGAACCCACCACCTTGCCAATGCCAAATTGATGCTCAACCATTCAACCAAATTCATATTTCATGTTAACTAATATAATTCAAGTATTATATTATTTCACATCATGACTAACATATATTTAAAACAATAACAAATAAATACACACAATTGGCATACATAGGACTCGAACCCAAGCCCTCTCACACAATTAAGTACTCTCAACCACTTGAGCTAGTACTTTTCCACGTCATGAAGGTTAACATTTAATGCCATAAAGGCTTCTCCTACCCGCATTTATTAAATAATTATTTATTTAATTATTTAATTTTAGTGGGTCTTACAATATGCCTCTCGAAGGCAAGGCTCTATATAACTACCTCAAACAATATACCCATGTCTTGACACTGTCTGAAATAATGGAGATACACCCTATGAAGTTGGAAAGCGAATTCACAATTAAGGGTAAAGCAAGGGGCATTCCTCAACAATACCTCGAGTGGTACTTGCATCAGTTAGCTGCGGGGGAAAATGGGAAACATTTATAGATGTATTGGCTTTAATCCTCTATGGTGTCATGCTTTTTCCTAATGTCAAGAATTTCGTTGACTGTGCTGCCATGAATGCGTTTATGGGATAAAAAAGTCGTTCTGAAAACCCTGTAACTGCCATTCTAGTTGAGGTTTATGGGACTTGAATTAATGTAATGAGCTTAAGAGAAGGAAGATGGTATGTTGTTTACCGGTGTTGAATGTATGGTTCATCTCTCGCGTGAGTAAGTGCACTTTAAATGCTACATGTCCTGTGGAGGAGATACTACAATGTAAATCGGAGATAAAAGGGGCCAATGAATGGGCACAATTCTGTGCAAGCTTAAGTGAGGAGAAGATTAGATGGTGTGCTTCTTGGCAGCAAAGATAAAATATCATATACCATTGCGACAATTACCCTAATGTGCCCCTCATGGGTATCCGATGTTGTATTAATTACAATCCTTTGTTAGCACAAAGACAATTTGGGTATCCTATGAAAGGATCGCCAACACCTGCATCTCTCGCCACATTGCGAATTTATTACGAGGAAGGGATTTTTGCTTAAGTGCTTCATCAAATTAGGGACGCTTCGGGCAATATTGTTCGCGTAGAGGGGGACCCAAGATCATGGACTGTTGATGAAAGAATTCCTTACAACCAATGGCTCGCAATAAGGGTTAAGGCACTCAAGTTGCCATTCAAGTTTATTTCTCCGAACTCGAGTGGTGAAAAGAGGTTGTTGAATGTTGAGGTTCAACAAGTGAAGTTGCTAAGGGCAGAACTAGAGAGGACGAAACAGGAAAATATCACATTGACCAATGACCTTCAAAACCTGCAACAAAATTATGCAAACCTCAGACATGATAAGATGGAAAGCGAGTGGACGTATGAAGAGTTGATAAGAAAGCAGAAACAAGACCTAACATCAGTTAACGCTAAGCTGAGGTGGAAATCCATGGAGTGTGGTATAATAGAGATATCAGAGCGTGTTAGAAAAGACTTGTGTGATGAATTCAAGAGGGACAAGCAAGAGGCACTGGAAAAGTTGCGGGACATACATATCAAACTTAGTAATGCTGAGCAGCGGGTGAAAGAAGTTGTGGCGAAACTAGAGAAGGAACGTTTGCATCAGGCAGAATAAGAAAAAAGACATCGAGAATTGATGATTTAAATGAATGAATATGTCGTGGAACAAGGACGAATTACAGAGCACTGGAAGATATGTTTCTCGCAGCTAGCCTCCCTTGCTAATGGAGCCATCAAAAATGTCCCTAAGTTATTAGCTGATGTTGAGTCTGCAATGCCGATTTTTAACCCACCTAAGAGGATTGAAGCTTTCCTCAACCACTGCAAGAAACTGATGGAGGAAATGAAGAATGTGATGGCTAGGGCTCAAGATAATTAATCATGACTTCCTGTGTTTCAAACATTGTGGACTTAAATGTTATGGATGTTTTATTGTATGGATCACATTGTTGATTCTGTTTTGTGCTAGTTTCCATTATGCTTGTGACGGTGTTTTCACAACTTTATAATTTCTAACTAGAATTGGTTGCATTATGTC
>Ga0214543_1013127_pt1 | contig 10580 bp, 5 predicted proteins | sample CNSS2metaG_FD_160094 | JGI IMG/M metagenome (GOLD analysis project Ga0214543, IMG submission 160094) | Root nodule microbial communities from cowpea collected in UCLA plant growth center, Los Angeles, California, USA - CNSS2 | ecosystem: Host-associated > Plants > Roots > Nodule | place: USA...
TAAAATATATAATCTAAAAAGTTAATCTTTTTAATTATTTTTATTTTATTTTATTTTTTTAAAACGGGCCAACGGGCCAGGACGGGCCAGCCCGTACTTTGGCCCGTCAAGTTGACGGGCTGGACGGAATGGGCCAGAACGGGCTGACGGGTTGAAATCTTCAACCCAGCCCGTTCCTTTTAGCACGGGCTGACGGGCTGGCCCGTTGGGCCCAGCCCGTTTTGCCACCCCTAATATTTGTGTGTCCACTTTGCATTTTTTGTCTTTTGTAAAGCATCTCCTTTTATCTCTATTATCCTCGTTGCATCAAAACGAGAACATCATATTCAAGCGTGGAACTCACCATGAAACTGGAGGTCCCTGTACCACTAACATGTATATATGTCCAAAAACCTGGGTGTTTCGACCTAGTTATCAAGACTATACTTAGACTTTGATATTAGTAACGAGTCTTTCGAAAAAAAAATCATAGGTATCAGTCTAATTTATAAGAGATTGATATTTCTGTCGACTCAAAACTTTTATCCTCATCTTACAAATCAAGTTTTTAAAGTTGAGTTAAATTTAAAGTCTACTTTTTAACATGGTATGAAAGTCATTGTTGTTTTTTTTTTTATAGAATGAAGTTGTTTTACCTCTAGAATAAAAAAATGGGGTTAGTTAATGAAAAAAATAACTGAAGATGTTAAAGTCGTCATGACTCATGACGACTTTTAACCTGATGTCGTTACCATGTTAACAATTCCACTTTGCTTTTTTTCATATTTACAAGGAAACCATTAACACTCTTGACGACTTCAAGTTAGAGGTCGTCATGAGTCATGATGACTTCACCTTGATTTGTAATTTTCTAGTCAGCTAACCTCATTCTGTAATTTTGGGGGTAAAACAATCCCATTTTGTAAAAAAATAGTCATTGTTAGAGTCTATTCTAGCGAGATTTGTTGTTTGTTAGACATATTATTCCATCAACTATCGAATCACCCATTAGTGTCAAGTCTCACCTAGAGATGTATATACTTTGGTGTGAATGAATGTGTTGGAAGTTTTACATTGACTGGAAATAAGGCCAATTTAAAATGTATAAGTAGGTACAAACTTTTTATAAATCAGTTTTGTAGGGTTGAATTGGACTTGAGGTCCACTTTTCAAAATTTTACGAGTCCAGATCCTCTACTGATTTTTTTGGTGTTGTCCTCTGCTGAACATTAAAAATATACTGTACTGATATTTTAAATATTTTTTTAATATATTTTAAAACGTCAAAAAGAGTGGTAATCAATGTATTATGAAAGTACAGTAGAGGAACAACACAAAAAAACAAGCAGAGAATCCAAATTCAAATTTTACTCTATGATCTAATTATAAGGCCGTATAGGAACAATTTCATTGCTATTTATGAACAAGTCAATACACAGGATATAAATTGTGCATATTTATAAGATTGGTACAGAGCTTGGTATTATTAAATGAACATGTTGGAGGCCAAAGAGCTTTTGCAAGGTGAAGAACAAATATTTTATCCATTTTTTAATCTCTACCATTATTATACAAACAATAGTTACTCATCGAACCAAGCGAAATGATCTGTCTGCCATTCACGAATGTCACTACCTTTCCACCTTTGGCTTGTCGTTACATTTCCATTTAGAATGCCTTCTGTTGTTGATAGGACAACATATTTATCCTATGATCAAATTGAAACTATCCAGTTTCTTATTTTGTTTAACATTTGTTGTCTTATATGACAACATAACAATTCCAAATTCTGCTCATATACTACATATAAACACAAGATTGTTTGGAATTATACTCAGTTATCTGTTAAGCATGGGAAAGTTGAGATTTTTATTGCTGCAGATTTAGGTGGGCAATGAAGGCCATTTTCAGCACGAGGTATAAAAATTAACGTGTTGTTAATATGGACCAGAAAGTGAGAAGAAGCGTAGCTAGGTAGTAGTGGCGGACCAATCCATCAATTCAGTTTTTTCACACTGTGATTTTGTTCAGTTCATACTTTGAAAAGTTGCATAAAATGGTCGTTTTCGATCAATAATAGAAGGAGTAGTAGTGGCTGGTGAGCCTCTCAAATTTCAACGCGTGAAATTTCTGAGATCCAAGACCCTCTAGAATGAGATGTTACTTTAACACTATGTGCATTATAATAATGAATGTTATTTGTGGAATGAGTTCTTAAAAGGCAGGCTCCAATAGGTCAATTTTATGTTCATGATGGGTGAATCTGGCACATGAAAACTGACGCAGAAGGTCTGAAAAATATGTGTGTTGTGTTGGTTAGGTCTAAGTCCATTGACCAATACCAATACGTGAGTTGAATCCATGTTTGAAAGTGTCACATATGGCACTTTGCCATAGTGGTGGAAACCTTCGCTGTCACGTATCAAATTAATCGTGCAAAGTGCAACCGTGTAGCTTTAGAACATGGAGAGCTTCTATAGAACCGTAGACTTGAGCACTAATTTTTTTCCAACACATTTTTAGCATTCCACGTGTAACAACAATGGTCAAACAAATCATGTTGTCATCTATGCATGTACTGTTTATAAAGTTACAATATCTGTCAATTGTTTTTGACTTACTTCAACAAGTTATGGAAATAAGTCACAAGTTAACCTTATATGAAACCTATTTCTTCGTCAATTACAGAAAAATAATTTATGTAAATACTCAGAAGATAAGTAGAACAAGTACACACACTGCATATTTGGGTTTCTGTCATCACATAACAGGTCAAAAACATGGTTTCCCTTTCATTTCATGTCTTGAAATGTTGATGAAATTCATGAATCAAAGATATAACTTTTTGAAGTCCAAAGGAAGGCCCAAAATGCTTCCAAACAGTACATGGCACTTATAGTTTTCCTTTTGGGCCTCTCTTCTTTCTCTATCAAATCAAAGATTCAATCCGATGTTGGTGGTGTTGCTGTTCTAAGGAACATAAAGAAAGCTGAAATTCAACTATAAAATCAGGACAAAACTTAGATACAACAGGGTATGCTATGCTTTATTATGTCTTGTTTTTACTGTTTGTAAATAGTTTCTAAAAAACAGATGTATGGGGAGAAAATGTAAGAATAAAACATAAATAATAGAAAAATGAAAAGTAGAAATTAAAACAACACTATTTCACATAAAATTTTAATTCTGATACACCTATGAAAGATTTCTTTTTTCTTAAAAGGACAAACAAGCAAACAAATGCATCCCTAATTAATCAAGGAACTAACTACTTTCTGTGACATTAATGTTCAATTTCCAACCAAAATAACATCCAATGGCATATATATCATACATAGTTATAAACAAATGATGTTTTCAACACGAAACTGTGTTAATGCAAGCAAGAGTAACATCAGCATTCAAAGATTCATTTGAAGGAACCTTGAGGACCCCAATTAGGCAGTGAACAATCTGAATTAATACTGAGATCCTTGATAGTTCTGCTTGATTTTATAGGCACTGAAAGGCCCTTAAAGCTTGGAGATCTTTGCTGGTTACCACTAAACTTGGCCATCCTACCACCACTAAGAACCTCACTGTTAATGGAAGATGCAATGGATAGCTTTTTCTTGCATGGTGAATAGCTATCAGAATTCATGTCCACATTCCCCCCTGTCCTTATTTTTGGTGAGCTTGTTGATCTTGCTTTTGCTTTTGCTGATTCTGTTGCAGCCATGTATGCTGGAGTTGCAGGAGAGCTTGAAAATGATTGGTCTTCTCCCACAGAACACTGTCTCCTATGAGGAAAAGATCTTCTTGAACCAAGTGTTGGAGAATCCAATCCTTCAACTGGGTTTTGCCTGTTAATACTTCTCACCTTAAGTTGTCTGCTTCCATATTCTTCCCCACTCCTAGCATGAGAGCTAAAAACTGAGTCTAAATCTTCAAGTTCTTTACTCTTTGAAAGTTGTGTATCCACCCACTGCTCTAGCCAGTATCTCCATCTTCCATTTACTTTACTTCTTTCTGACTCTGCTGACCTCTGTATGGTTTCTCTTGGTTAGTTTCAAAACCTTAATGTGCAAAAGAACAAGGTAAAAACAAATGAAAGAGTACAAGCTTACTCTATGGTTAAATGAGTATTCTTTTATTCTTTCTCTCTTGAGAACTGTTTCTTTCATGCTTATGCAAGAGGTGTCTAACTCTTCCTTTGATGGAGTGCTCTCATCACACTTTCTTTCACTGTTTGAGTCCATCTGAAATGAGAAAACCATGTTTCAAATTCTACAATGTACAAGGATATATATATATATATAGTAAACAGCAACAACATAACTGATAAAAAAGCAGAATGTGGTTGTAGCAGTTTGATAATTATTAACAGCTGCAATATGATGCTATGGTGTAACCTGTTACACTCACCCTAATTATCTTGTCTTTTGAATCATGCATCTCATCATTTTCATTGTAGTCACATCTCCCTTCAACCATTTGGAGCCTCCTTGCACAGACCTGTGATTGGATGCTCACAATGGACTGCAAGCTCTTAAGAGTACTCATAGCTTGGCGTCTTACTGCTCTGCCACGAATGATAGCTTGTAGTTTCACTATTCCCTTCAATGCCCTCAAAGCCTTCCTTGCCTGTAATTTCTTATCAGTCAGTGAATTGGAGAACACAATGGCAGAGAATAGAGTAAGCTGAACTTGGTTTCTTCTTCCACTTATTAGTATTAATTTCTATCACTACTAGTACTTTTTTTTCTTCTAATTCTAGTTATTTCATGTTAAGTTCATATCTTTCCTCATGTGAGGACTGAAGGAGAAGTTTCTTAGTTAATCTGAACCAATCAGTGAGGATTCTAGAGGTAAAGGTTATGCAAAGAGTTCTTAAGGTGACACAAATCAAAGAAAATGACTTGGACAAACTCACTCACCAGGTAACCCCTAAATGCAGTTTGAATTCTGATAACTGCAGCAGATTCTTGAATGTCCCTCTTGCACTGGTATGTGAATTGAGGAGCAGCATTACTAGTTTTGAGAGGTTGAGATTCTTCTGACTTTTCCTTGCAAATAAGGGAAGATTGTGAGACCCCAGTGAGGCGAACAACCTCAACAGCAGCATGTGCAGCAGTAACAGCAGCTTCAGCAGCTGCTGCTGAGGCAATGGCCACTGTTAAAGCATGTTTGCTTTGTTCTTCCTCTGCTTCGCTTAGTGTTGTCTCTTTAGATGGAAGTGGAGCTGTAATTGAAGGTAATCTCTTGCTCTTTAGCCTTCCAAATATCCATTTCCTCCTTTTATCCTTAAGAGAAAAAAAAAAGTTCTGTGTCTCATGAGAAACAGAATCTAAGTCAAAGACTTGATTTTAGAAAACAAGCTTAAGACTTACCTTATCTTGTGTGGGATCCCTCAAAAAGAGCCTCTTCACCAGACTAAACCAGCTCTTCTTCTTGGCCATTTAACAATATCACATGGGTCAGCTTCAATATCTGTGATCTGAAAAATTGCCCATAAGCATATCCTCTTCTACACAATATATCTCGGTGTGTGGTTATCTAAATCTAAACCTCTACAATCACTTTTGAAGAGTGGATGTGTGAAACGTACGATTGGTTGGTGGCGAGGCATTGATTTAAGTATTGTAATTGTACAACTAAAACGTTAGACGTGTCCAAAAAGACGAAACAGTTTGCAGAACTTGTCGTAGATTTAGATTCTTAGTTGAATAAGTAGTGACAGCAAAGTCCAAACACATGTACACTAATCAGAACCTTGATTTCTGAGCAAAATTAAGCATGAATGCACACAAACCAAGATAGTTGGGATAGATTGGGATATATTAGGAATGTAATGCAGATTTGGAGAGAGATCCAAGTTAATAATCACTTACCCATTTTCCGGAATCCCATAAAAAAGATTAGTGGCACCGTTTCAAAGTGCATTGCTGTCATTCATTATAGTCAGATGCAATAGCCTCGAAAGCAGCAAACATTCTTTATAATATGAGTTACCCAAACCAAGAATGTGGATTTCATCAGTGAATGTGCACAAAGACCAAGACTTTTTCCTCTAGAGGAGCAGAAATTCCTATTCCTGGCTAGCACTGAAACCCTCTTGTGGAGTGGCTATGACTTTTATGTGGGTGCAACTGCAATCATTCATAATTTCCCTCTTCCTCAATCTTCATGATGAGTTTCTCCTGTTCCAAAATGTGGGGTCTCCAAGAGAGAAAGTAAAGCTCAAGATAAAAGCATAGTTAGCCACTTTGTTTTCATTAGCCATTCCTCTTGAGCTTCATGTTCTGATTTTTCTCTCCATCTCTCTTTTTTCCAACTGTAGCAGACATGTTCATATGTCTGTTGGGTTTGAAATGACAGAACTGCCCCCTGTTGATCTCTGATATCATCACTAAACACCAAGCAAGAGACTACCCTTTTGTGGTTGTGAATTATCTGAGGGAGGGTAGGGTCAGAACTTCATGTGGTATACGTATGAATACCATATACTAACTTGTTATAGAAAAAATGGATAGAGATAGAGATCTGAATGTGTGTATGGCATTGGTTTGCACCACTTGTCATTTGTTTGTATCATATATCATACAAGTTTGGCCTAAACATAAATTCAGCTTGCTTTTTGTATGTATGTAAATGGAAAATGTAGAGAGAAAGAGTTAAATATACGGTGAGAGTTGATTTATTTGTTTGATCCTGAACAGGTAGGCATGTGTTGAGAGTAGTCACATCATATGAAGGAGTGAATATATATATGTACGATTAAAAGCATTATTAGAAATGTGGCATGACAGTGTTAGAGAAGCATTGGGAGACATTGTTGACATTGTTACAGGTAGGAGTGGGGAAGTGCATAATTGAGCAGTGTGGAGTGTGGACACAGTGTGTGCAAAGGGTAGGGAATGTGGGGAAAAAAACAAACTTGATTTGGTTTATAAGGAGGGAAGACAGCTGTAAAAGGACCCAAAAAGAGGGATTGTCATAATACATTCTCACCTCATCTTTTGAAAAAGAGTGAAGTGAATACAGAGACTTTGGTTTGGTTCTAGCTGGAGAAGCAAAAGGAGAAAGTCTGACATAAGAGTTTACTTATAAAAAAAAACAGCGTTGAATGCGGATTTTTAACGGCTAAATTTTAACAATTTTTTTTTACAAAACTAATAATAACACACATTTTTTAAGTAATTTTTTATTTTTTTTTATATTTCAAAATTATTTAAAAAATATCGTCTCAGATTATTAGAAAAGATGGTCAAAATTGTTCTATGAATAAGTAAAAAGATGATTGTCTGGTGGAAAATAGACTAATCATGCAGGTTTTGTTAGCATTGTCGATAAGGACCAACTCTCTAACTCTGCACCATTAGAGCGAGAGGTTTCGGATGGAGACGCTATTTGAGAAACTAAAGAGATCAGAACATGAATGGTGAATGGTGGATGTTGAATGAAAACAAACAAAATTGTTTAAGACTTTTGTTTTTTTAAAAAAAAAAAAAAAAGGAAAACGAAAATTGTGTTTGACCTAATTTTTAAGACTTTTTTTCTTATCCAAGGAAAAAGCGAGCCGAACAAATTTTCTCAATAAAAAAGTAGTTTTAAAAATGTTAGAAAACAAATTTTAAGAAAAAACAATTATAGTTTATTGTACAGAAGACTTTTTACCTATATTATTTTATAATTATTTTTGGGTATTTGTAGGTCAAACATAATTAATTATAAGAGATATTAATTTATATGTCTCCAAAATCGTTGACGTAAACTTATGTTTCTTGGTTTACTAATAGACATAAATTTACAAATATTTATCAATATATAAAATATATAAAGAGTACTTTTTTTGTGTTTATCATTCATAATTTTAATTTTATTTTTATATATAAAGATGATTTCCTTTTTTGTGTCTACAATTCAGAATTCTAATTTTATCTTTTAAAATATAATTATTTATTAAATTTTTTAATTTTTGAAAATTGACTGTTATTTTTACAAATTTTTTTATAAAATCGTCTTTACTTCTTCTCTTTTTATCTATTTATCAATTTTTATTCTCTCATCTTTTCTGATATATTTCATTTTAATTTTAATAAATATAATTTTATTTTATATATTAACTTAATAACATTACAATGACATCACATACTAATATAATATCATCCATACGTAAAGAATGCATACATACAAGTGCGAAAGCGCATGTGTTTAGGCTAGTGAAAAGAATATGTTTGTTGTATTTATAAAAATTCAGAATTTCAATTTTATCCTTTAAAATATAATTATTTATTACATTTTTAAATTTTTGAAAATTGACCGTTATTTTTACAAATTTTTTATAAAATCATCTTTGCTTCTTCTCTTTTTCTTTATTTATCAACTGTTATTCTCTAATCTTTTTTGGTATTTTTCATTTTATTTTTAATAAATATAATTTTATTTTATATATTAACTTAATAACATTACAATGATATCACATACTAATATAATATCATGCATACATAAAAAATGCATATACACAAACACGAAAAACGCTTATCTTTACGCTAATGAAAAGAATATGTTAACTGTATTTATAAAATACGTATGTCTATTACATAAATTACTAGTGTAGATTTTTTAGTTTTTATTTTTTCTATTTTACATCAAATTTATGTTGTATATTTTAAGAAACATAAACTTACGTTTTTCACAAGTATATTTGAACTATAACATACATAAAAAATCTAAAATAATATACATAAATTTATGTGTATTGTACACTTTCTATGTTGGTTTCATAATTTGAACAAAATGTGTACTTTATGTAGCGGCGACCATCATAAAAAAGACCTTTGCTCCACTAGTAACATATTAATTAATCTTAAAATTTTACAATTTTTATTTACCAATCAATTTCTTTATATTATATTTTATGTTGGATATTCTATTATTCATATGACATAATAATATTGTAAAGTATTTCAAATAAATTTAAAATAAAAAAGATCACATTTCAAGGAGACATAATATTTTTATTGTATTAATTAATTAATATTTTAATATGAAAAAAAATAGTGTCCATCGGTTGTCAATATTATAAAATGTATTATTATGACTAATGAAATGAATGTTGTACAGTAATATCATTATGCGCAATAATTAAACATCGCTCACATGTGTATGAATTTTTTAAATGTCTATATTTAAATTTTAAAAGTAGTAATTAAAAAGGTAAAATTAAAATAATAAAATGTGTATATAATTATAAATAAAATAAATTTTAATTATTAAAATAAAAAGTATTATAATTACTATTGTATAAATACTATTATGGATAATTATTTAAATTTTTAAAAAAATATTAAAATAATAAAAGAATAAATAATTATCTATAATAAATAATTATGTAATAAAAAAAGTAGTAATTAGCGACAACAAGAAGGTCTATCCTTTTGTAAATATAATAATAATTAAAATTTTATGTAATAAAATGGAAAAGCTGCACAAAATCACTGTTACTGAAAATAGAAAAATTATAACATAAACATTTTATTTATTAGATAATATATATTTTTTTATTAATAATTTTTTTCAAATTTTAAAGAATTTTTTGTTTTGTTAAAATAATTTTTGTTATTTTTTGATTATTAAATATATGCTGATATTTAAAAAAAATTCTAAATTTTTTATATATTTTCATTTTATCGTACTTTTAATTATTAAAATAATAAAAATGAGTATAAATATAAAAATGAGATTATACGTATTGTAATGAAGATGATGTAAAATTTGATCACGGTTGAATTTGGTTATGAAAATGATTTTTTTCTGTAAAGATAAATATAGAATACTAAAACCCGTCCCCTGTTTAGAATACAGATTCAAAAGCAAGCTGATAAAAAGAAAAAAAAAACAGATTCAAACAAAAAATACCCTGGGAACAAAAGGTCCTCCAAATTGTGGAGCTCCATAAAAAATATTTGTCTACTGTCTTTTATTTCAATTTATTTGAGAAAATCTTTGAATTCTTTTCAAATACCATTTATCTGAAAAAATATTTTAAATTATCATTCAGATTTAAAAAGTTAAAATTAAGATATTTTTAATGTTTAATATTCTGATAAATTTACACTTCATAAAATAAAAGAAATTACAAACTCCATCTATTTTTCAACAAATAACAATTTGAGGTTCATCTATGACTAATTGAACCCCATTGTTTAATTCCAAATTTCTTAACATGCAACCCAATTGATTTGAAGGATTGGTTACATGCACTTTTTTCAAGCCACTCAAACACCACAATTCCTTTTGGAGATCATCTAACATTTTACACTTGTTGATGATGAGACTCTGAAGCTTCAACATTGCACCATTTTCTAATTTCCACTTTCCAACTCTCATATATGTCATTTGAAACACTTCCAGTTGTGGGAAGCCACCTCTGGTGCAATTCAGGTCAAAGGAATCCCCAAACGTCATTGCATCTCCCCAAAGTCTCAAAATTTACAGCAAGTTAGCTTCGCGTGCCACAAGCTGAGATAAGTGATCCAAAACAAAGGAAACTACACTCTCTGCCATTCCAGCGGAACGTGGTGTAGATTTTGATTTGATGGAGAAAGAGGAACAGGGAT
>Ga0214543_1013131_pt1 | contig 10579 bp, 2 predicted proteins | sample CNSS2metaG_FD_160094 | JGI IMG/M metagenome (GOLD analysis project Ga0214543, IMG submission 160094) | Root nodule microbial communities from cowpea collected in UCLA plant growth center, Los Angeles, California, USA - CNSS2 | ecosystem: Host-associated > Plants > Roots > Nodule | place: USA...
TGTTTAATATATATATATATATATATATATATATATATATATATATATATATATATATATATATATATATATATATATGATGAGGGGGGCTCATATGTGATGACGGGTGAGAGTGGCATGATCTTACGTGAATATTGCATGAGTGGTTAGATATGTATGTGATCACAAATCGGGCATGAACAACGATGAACCTTGGTGATTGGTAATTTTGTGGCATGATATTGACATGAGGGGAGATGTTTCCTCAAGGTTGGTGATACGAGCTGGTACTGATTAACATGTGATATATGGGGGTTGTTTATGGATGTTGGTATGAATCTTCCATGCATGGTGTATGTGATTATTCCTAGATGATTTTATATGTTGGTAAGTGGTCAGTACGTAAACCCTTGGAGTCTCTAGGTGAGACTTCGGGGTCGTTCTTCAATGGTCAGGACGTAATTTCATGGTCCCTGTTAGTGGGTGTCTATGGTGGTGCCCCATTTGTATAACTAGGTAAGGATTCTAGGTAAGGTTGCATCCTGACACTCTAAGGGGTCAGTTAGTCTCACCTAGAGCGGACTGACTCCTGTGGTGAGAGTAGCAGGAGGCCCGAAATTCATTAAGGGCTAACCTTGTAGTGAGGGAAAATTGATCTATCGTAACACTTGTAACACATAGCTCGGGGGTGAGCAGAGGTATCCACCACAAGTGCAAGCATCCGCTGAATCCGACCAAGTTATATGTATCCGGATGAGTCGAGTCGAGTCGTAGTGTATTGTTTGGAGGGTCGTAATATGCTTGTGTGACGTATGTATGATGGACTGTGAATATGTATCTGACTTCATTGATGAAATGATTTTATGCTCTAGCTTACCCTACTTTTGTTGTGTTGTGTGTTCCTGTTGTGTGGTACTCTCTTTCGCGATGATCATTAACTTGTTGGTGTGAGCAGAGACGAGGAACACCCGTGGACAACAGGGAGGTGATAATTCCGCTGCATAGTCCGCGTGGATTGGACTTTAGTTTTCTTTGGGTTTTTCTTTAGGGTTATGGCCCATGTATTCGTTGTTCTTGGATTTGTATACTTTTAGTCAAACTGTTATCCTGTTCCTAATGGCATCATGGTGTGCCTAGTTTTTGTAGGGGTGGTGTTAAGAACCCCAGGACTGCGTTGTTATACTAATTTATGTGTGGCGTTTCTTTTAATTACGCGTATTAATTAAATGGGACGTTACACTTTCAAGTTGAATATATAAATTTTTTATTTTTTCTTGAATAAAAAATATATAATAGCATTTTTAATTTATATTTACTATATTTCACAATAATATATGCAAGATTACTAAGTCAAAAATTTCCAACTTATTAATCTATTAAAATATCTTATATGAAACAACAACTATTTTATGCTATATATTAAACATATTATAAATTGTATGACACCCATTATTTAATTTTCCATTTAACTATGAATGTAAACAAAATTCAGTTTTCTATATTAAATTCATCAAATAAAAATACATGAGTAAAAGTAATTAATTAAATTAATTCGCCGGTAAATAGAATATATATATATATATATATATATATATATATATATATATATTATAAAATAGAGTATTGGCTTCAATTTTTCTCTTTATAAAAAATAAACTTAAAATATTTTCATAATAACAATTCGTCCGTGTAAATAATATTTTCATAATACAGAAGTAAAGTAAAAATTATAATAAAGTATCATACTTCAAATAAGTGATGATATGACTCTTATTTATAATCTTGATGAAGTAAGGACGGTTGAATTAGTGGAATGATTTTGTAATGCAATTTTTCAAATTTTATAATTAATATCCTTTTATTTTATTTAAATACTATATATAATGAATTTGAGTCAAAATATTATAAATTAAAAAATATATAAAGTCAAGGTTGAAATTGCATATAGATATAAAAAACAACTTGCATCCAATAGAAGTTGAACCTATACCTAAGGTTTAGGGTTTTCATGAGTTAGAACGTTGCTAATCTTTTATTGATATCATTAACTATGTAGTTTTTAAAATTGGGAACCAACTAGGTTCCATATCCAATCGAACATTAGTTTAATAGTCAAATTTTTAAGTTCAAAAATCAAATCAGAGTCTTAAACTAGCCAAACCCATTTAAATTCAAGCAAAGCTCAAAGCTCTGTTTCTTAAGAATATTTTTTATTTTAATTTGATCTAAAATACTTTAAAATAAATAAGAAAAACGCATACTAAAAAATTGTCCATGGATATACATTTTTTTAACAATTAATGTTTTTTATTTGTAGTAATAATTAATTAATGTAGTAATAATTTGTAATTGTTTTGATTTGTTGAGAAAATAATTTTGGAAAATGTATAAGTACATGTTTAAGTAATTTAAGTTAATTATTATTTTTGTTGTTGAAACTTTGTAAAGTAGCAATTGATATTACGGTTGATTTTATAAAATAAAATATTTTTAAATGTATTATTTTATGTTTTTAAATTATTCAACAATAGGAGATGGAAAATCATTAATTAAGAAATGAAAAATATATACGTATAAGGTAATTTAGTAATATTTTGTACCTGTTGCAAATTCTTGAGATAATAATATTTGAAAATGTATATGGTTAAATAGTTTAAGTTCAATATTATATTGTCGTTGAAAGTTATAAAGTAGGAATTTTCTACCAGTGCATTTTATTTAAAATTAGAAAATTAAATTCAATGTATAGGTTATTAAAGTTATAGTTTAAAAATATAGGAATAAGTAATTGGACCAAAATTTATTGTTTAACAAAAAAATATTAATTTGAATTTATTTAACGAAATTAATTTGAATTAAATTTGATAAATGTATATTAATATAGTTAAAGAATAGTTAATAGTAAAATTACTTTTACACTATGAAAATATATTTAAAATCGAAATGGAAATAAATAACAATTCTTGAAAAGCAAATATACCTAATAAAGTTGACGTAATTGAAAATAAATTTAAATAGATGAATTACAATATTCGTCTAAAGAGATAACATGTATATATTATAGTAAAATACATTAATTAGATGTATATATTTATAAAAAATTACCTTACAAGAGAAAAGAAGAAAAAATGAAAAAAAAAAGGGAATAAGGTAAGAAGATGAGAAAAGAGGATAAGGTAAGATTACTTGACCTACATATAATCTTGACTTTTAAAATTCAAGATAAGATAGCAATATTTTGAAGTTATAAATACATAGACATAAAGAAAGAGAGAAGGAGAGAGACAAAAAGCAAAACAAAGATAAAAAGAGAGAAACATAGAATCAAAGGCAGTGGCGGAATTTGGACAAAAAATGTAGGGGAGTCAAATAGATTTGTTATATATAATTTTTTTTAGTTAGAAAAAAAGCTCTTCATCTTTTCTCTTCATTTTCTCTGCTTAAAATAAGCACACATAATAGTAGAATTTTTAAAAAAATATTACTATCATTCACTATTATATCATGTTATTGTTTTATGATACCAAACCATGAATACCATTTTAGATAAACCCTTCGTACCTTATCAATTTGATTTTGTGGTATTGTCAAATTTGAGACCGTTTTTCTCGCGTTGTAATGAATTTTTAAATTCATTATATTATAACTTTAAGAACTTTAGATATTTGTTTTTTATTGTCTTGAATTCTTGGTTCTCATAAAACCTACCTCTTAAAAAAAAAGAGAATCAATTTTTTTACTTTTTATCATAATCTTTCTAATATAAATTTATCATCTCTCACCTATCTAAAAAAAATAAAATTTATATTCAGAAATCACAATCATCACAATGCAAAACATAACAAAACTCATACCACTTTAATTAAATAAGCAACACCGTATGAAATTCAAAACTTTTAAAAAAATTTACCATAGGCAGCAAAAAACACAAAATCCGTAAATTTCACAATTAAAGATTATAATAATATGGGGAAAATTATAACTAGGGTTCATACCAATTTCATAAAAGAATCCCTAAAATCATAATTAGGGTTTTATTAATTTAGGATCAACTTAATTTGGGATAAACATTCTAAAAAAATCATAAATTTAACATACATAAATCATAATAAAATATTAACCTTGATCTGAGAGATCATGCAATAATGTATATTTCAATCTCATTTTATGTGTTTTTCAACCTCTATTTCCCAATCTATCTCTTTGTATTTATTTCTCTTCACACACTTTCATCATAATTTACATGGTGGAAAGATCTTATGGCGAAAAAAAAAATCCTAATCTCTTTTATAAATCAATGTCTCCATTAAATTTTTTTATTTTATCTTTTATTATAATTTTTCATAATATAAACTTAATATAAATAATATATAAATATAATTTAAAAATTATATAAATACATATAAAAAAAATCAAAAGAAAAAAAAATGGGGGAGCCACAGCTCCCCCCTGTCACCACATAGGTCCGCCAGTGATCAAAGGGGAGACAAATACAAAGATAAAGAGAACCAAATAAATATAATTTAACTCCAGTAACAAACTGGTCCATGCTTTTCATTTTTGATTTAATATATCTTTAGTTACATTCAATATTGTTTGATCACTAATTAAATTTTCAATAAATACTTACAACATATCGAATGACAAAATAATATTTTTTTACTATTATAACACAATTAGAAAGGAGTGGAGACATATGACTATTAATCTTGACGAGTCCATCAACTCAATCTTGAAGAAGAGGAGAAATCTTCCAATCTCTTATATGGTTATAGCAATATATACCTATTGCAACAAATTTTTCACTAATAGCGGTAGACAAGTCGCAACCATGATATTGATCATGTCTACTCTGAAGTTGCACAAAGGTTAGAAGATGCACAATCAAAGGCAAACACTCATACAGTGCTTCCTTTTGACTCGAGGAGTACCATATTTTTAATACAAGAAGCACAAAATCCAAGTGACATATATGTTGGAAATATTTTAATATAATTTAAAAATATATAATTAAAATATTATCCTACGGATACTTGTATTTTTTATGGACTTTTAATTTTACAAGTAAATGATGTTATTTTTTGTTAACGACTATATTTTTATTATGAATTAATATTTTATTTAATCACTTATTACAATTGACTCTTAAGTCTCTTTTTATTACCTATAAATACTCCATATTTGTATGAGAAACAAAAAACAACAAACACTAGAGCTCATACAAAAGTGTTTTGTATTCTTCTCCATATTATATTTTAAGACATTAGTGTTCATAAGGTTAGGAGATCATTAGTTGCACTCAATTGATGTGATAGGTTGTTATATATTGGGAGAGAAACGCATATGATTTTGTTTTGGATGTGCGTAAGGATGTTTTCTCTCTCATGACATCACTTTGTCTGCCTCAACCCAAGATATTTGTACTTCTTTCCTTATTTATTTTTTATCTATTCTTGTTATAAGAATCGTTGGGTTTGATTAATATTCTTTTATTCATATATATGTCTTGGTATTATTATTGCTTTAATAATAATTATATTATTCATATTTTTTTATTACTAGTATGTTATTTGTTTAATCATTTCTAACATTCTAGGAGAGAAAAATATTTTTCATTTCTAACATTAAAGACAATATAGAGCAGAAGAATGAAAACATTCTTTATGAACTATTGTGTTTGTTATAATTATAATTAAATCAGTCTCAACTAAATCTAAAAATTTAAATTTATGTGTATAATTGTTTTTATTCCTTAAGTAACATCTTCATATCGTGCTAATCTAGTGCAGTGAAAGAAAAAAAAATGCTTTGATATGGTAAGTGTTATTCTACAAATTCTAACTCATTTAAATTTATATGAAGTGAAATTTTATATTTTGTTTATCATATTCTCAAATAGAATTCCTTGCAAGGTTGTGATAAAATTCTTGTGAGTTACAAAAAAAAAGGAGAGCCACATTTAAAATATTTCAAAGTGTGGGGGTGTCTTGTAATGGTTAATATACATATTAATAAAAAATAAATAAAATTTCTTGGTTATATATTCTAAAGTGAGTGAGAATATAGTACTATTTTGCCTTCTAGTGATAATGTTATTTGTGATTCTTCTAGTTATGGCATTCAATATGTCTAATTTCTTGAGATGATTGAATGATATATTAATGTAAATTGGATATTATTTATGGTGACACAAATCAACTACTGATTATGGTTATGTTTTAACCTTGGATGGAGGTGCACTATCATGAAAATATGTTAAAAAGTTGTTATTCTGTCATGATCTATTATGCAATCATAAATTGTTTTTATTTCAATGCATCATGACAATCAAATTTTAATATTTATTAAAGTTTCAAGTAAAAATGTCAATGAAAAATCAACATACGAGAAATATAGACAAATTTATTAAAAACTTAACTATTCATGATATTATATCTCTTGACTTTCTCAAGTCAAAAAGAAATATTGCAGATCTGCTTATCAAAGGGTTGATGCATCAACAAGTACTTGAGTCGTCGAGGGAAATGAGACTAAAACCCATAAATAAGTTGCGACAATAGACACCCATTTCTACATGAATGGTGATCCCATGGAATGAAGTTCAATGGGTAACAACAAAGTTGTTGTTAACTAAAGTTCACCAACTAATTTGATTAAATTTTGTCTCATTCCTATGATGAGATGTACTATAAATTGTGGCAATAATTAGGTTGAAGTATCTGCATTATTATGCTTATATATATATATATATATATATATATATATATATATATATATATATATATATAAATACCTCTTAATAAACCCAATGAAAATTATTGTGGAGGTCTGAGTCACAAACCACCCTTTGAGGGTTTAACTAGTGAGTGTGATGGTGGGGTTGCCATTGTGAGACCTGGACAAGTCTCTAAGTCACACTCATAAAACAAGATACATGCAAATGACCGTAATGTGAAACCACTAATTAGAATATAAAATGAACATCGATATGTGTTCTTTACTAAAATCCGGTCATAGGGGATGTAGCTCAGGACAATTAAGTCTGCATTTTCTCATGTGGAAGTTTATAAGCACTAGGTGTAAGACTCAAACCCGGAAGGTTCTTTATACTGAACTACAATAATTTATTTTAAAAGATAATACATTTTCTTTTTATTTTATTTTTTAAATTATGTGGGAGATTGTTGAAAATATTTTAATATAATTTAAAAGATATATAATTAAAATATTATCCTACAATTACTTGTATTCTTTATGGACTTCTAATTTTATGGGTAAATGTTATTTATTGGTTAACAACTATATTTTTATTACGAATTAATATTTTACTTAATCAGACTTATTATAATTAACTCTTAAGTTTCTCTCTGGTACCTGTAAATATTCCCTATTTGTAAACAAAAAAAAAAACAACAAACGTTAAAGCTCATATGAAAGTGTGTTGTATTCTTTGTATTCTTATCTATATTATCTTTTAAGACATAAGGCATTGATGTTCATAAGATTCAAAAATCCTTCGTTGTACTCGATTGATATGACGGGTTGTTATATATTGAGAGAGAAACATATATGATTTTGTTTTGTCCTATGCAATAGGGGCATTTTCTTTCTAAGGACACCATATGTGTGTCTCAACCGAGGATATTTATATTCCTTTCCTTGTTTATTTTTTATCTATTCTTGTTATAAGAATTGTTGGATCTGATTAATATTCTTTGATTCATATACATGTCTTGGTATTATTATTGCTCTAATAATTATTATTATATTATTCATATTTTTTATTATCAATAATGTTATTTGTTTAATCATTTCTAACAATATGACCATCAGGGAGATTTGCAGTCCGCTTATACGAATTGTGGTTTGACTGTGGTAAATTCAAAAAAGTACACCTACCATGTGCACACATGCTTGTTGCATGCAAATATTTACACCACGATTTTGAAATCGCACCTATGTATAAATTGGATCAAGTCTCTCAAGTATAGGAAGGCTTATATGGTGAACTCAGAAATGGAGATTATTGACCTCCTTACACGGGTGACAAATTATGTCCAAATCTACAAATAAAAAGAACATCCGTCAAGTCGGATAGGAACAGAAATTGACTTAACAAAACAATATATGGTGGGTCCAAAAACTGTTCATACCGTCAAACATTAGGACACAATAAAAGAACATACATAACTGAGATATCCCCTTCTAGCTATCGATTATGTTTCATTTACCAAGGTGTAAATCAAATCATTAATTCAAATCATAAATATACATTTGCTAAATTTATTTCAAATCAAATCCCTTCATGCTATTCTTTATTCTTATTTTACTATACATCTACCAATAACTTCAAAAAAAAACAAAATTTTATGACTAAATAATTGATTTCTTCTAATTATTAACTTTAATTTAATAACCAATAACTTCAAAAAATTATCTAATTTAAATTTAAATTTGATTTTGATTTTGATTTTTTGAATTTTTATTTTTGTTTAATGTTTTACTCTTAACTAATTTATAAAAAAGAAAAATTTACATTACACTATAAAAGTTTTAAACTTTTAATTAATCATTTTTAATAAATAAATGTATTTCAAAATATTTATTAAAAAGAAAAGAAACAAAATGGTATAATCCTCAAACTTCTTAACATTTAAACAAATTTTAAAAAGTTGCAAAAAGAAAGGTCCAACTTCTATTTTTATATTTTTTCTAAAAGTAAAACTTTTTGAATAAATTTTGATACATTTTTTGTATTTTAAAAATTCAATACATTTAATTAAAAAATTGATATTTTGTTAAATTTTTAATTCCTTTTTTAAATAAAACTTTTTCTGAACAAATTTATATTTTTTTTAAATATATATAAGTTTAAGTTTTTATTTATAATTTTAAATTATGTTTTCTTAAATAAAAAGTTACTTTTCCAGAAAAAGAAAAAAAAAACTGCATTGAATTCGGGATACAGGATCCGAATTCTAGCAGTATTTTGCTTTCCAATGCACAAAATACTCACTTGGAATTTTGTGTGGGTGGAACAGAAATTCTAACTAACATATTAAAACGGTCAATTCAGGGAAATAAACTGAGTGGTCTAGTACATAGATAAGAAAAGTGGGTTACTATTGAAAAAAAAAAAAAAAAACTTTTTTGGTTTATGCAGTTTGCATTTATTAGTATAATTGTTAGGTATCTTTTGAGGTAATTTTTTTAGCACTTCTCTCTTCTTTTTACATCTTCACAGCCATGGAAAAAGTTTAATTTTTTTTATAATTTATAAATATTTTGAATTATATAATTTAAAAATAAATTTCACATAGTACAATTTCAAATTCAAAAAAAAATATTTTGAATATAAAAATTTATTATGAATTATATAATTTACAATATTTTTTAAATTGCATAATTTAAAAAAATATTTTAAATTATACAATTTATAATTTGTTTTTTAATTATATAGTTTAAAAAATATTTTAAATTATACCATCTAAAATATATTTATAAATTACGAAATATGAAAATACAAAAATGTAAATATATATTATTGTTTTAAATTACATCATTTAGAATATATTTATGGATACGTTGCATGAGTACAACAGATATTTGGAAAACAAACACGGGTTGTGTAAATCGTAATTCTCCTATTTGGTTCTTTCTCAAGGTAACTACTTCCTGCATTGCATAATTTTTTCTCCTCCCATCAGAAACCTGCCCTTCCGTAAAAGGGGAGGACATTAAATTTTTGGTCAAAGTTCTGGAATTGTCTTTTATAGGTTAAAATATATTTTTTTCTAATTTTCATCAAATGTTAAATCAGTTCTATGTATAAAAATTAAAATTTATTTAAAATAAAATTAAGACTGATTTGATAAAAATTAAAAAAATAAATATTTTAACTTTTTTGTATTTCAAAAATAAATTTTGAAATTGATAGATACATGAAGAAAATATGGATGCAGAAAGTAATTGTCCTTTCTTAAAAGGTAGTGTTTTATAGAAGGTGGCCCATTCAAATAAGGAATTTGTTATTCACAATACTTGTTTAGAGGTTTCTTTCTACACCTCCTAACGTTTTTTTTTTCTATCTCTAAATGTTTTCAAAATTTCCTAAATGATCGTTGATAGGATAGCTCTAACGTAGAGATGGCAAATAAACCCGTTCCCGTGGGTATTGCCCGAACCCGTCCCCGTTTTGACGGGGAATCCCCGCATTGACTGAGTATGGGTATGGGTATGGGGAATCCCCGACTTTTTCAGTTGGGTATGGGGATGGGTATGGGGATATACATATACCCGCCATAATACCCGTCCCTGTCATATCTCCATTCTCGTTTAAATTATTAAAATATTAACAATTAATCAAGTAACCCCTATATATATATATATATATATATATTCTATTTTTTATTTCTTTTATTTATTTTATTTGTCATGAAACTCATTCTCATTCCAATATATTTTGTATCTTATCATAACCTTTATGTAATTATGTTAAAATGATGTATGTTAATTAAAAAAAAAAATTATGCCTCACATTTGAATATTTATATTATTTTTTAATATTTTTATTTATTATAAATTTTCCTTTCACATTATA
>Ga0214543_1013136_pt1 | contig 10574 bp, 8 predicted proteins | sample CNSS2metaG_FD_160094 | JGI IMG/M metagenome (GOLD analysis project Ga0214543, IMG submission 160094) | Root nodule microbial communities from cowpea collected in UCLA plant growth center, Los Angeles, California, USA - CNSS2 | ecosystem: Host-associated > Plants > Roots > Nodule | place: USA...
GAGTTGGGTTGATGAATTAAAACAAAAAAGAAGAAAAGTGAATCCTTCACAACTTCATTCAAGTCAAAATTTATTGGAGTCATCAACTTCAGTTCCATTAGAGTCATATTCAGTACCTTCTCTATCTTAACCCTTTCAAATGAGTTTCACTAGCATGCTTATGGTGTGTGTATTTATTTAGAATTTAACAATAACTTACAACAATAACTAGCATGCTTATTGAAGTTACTAACATACATCTTATTTTATTGTTTCAGGATGTCCAAGATGGCTGCAATATTGCATCAAATCAATCATTAGAATTTAGTTAGGTCACTTTATTGTCATGATTAGTTGTTTGTAAAATATGACTTTCTTAATGCTTTTTAAGTTCTGGAATTTGATATGCTCTTGTAATCAACTTTGCACCATCTTTTGTATAAACAAGAATGAAAAAGAAGTATTTCCAAGAACAACTTTTTATTACACCAATTAAATTGTACATTATTACAATACAAAGAAACTACATATTACAACAAGAAGTTTTGCTTCAAAACATAAACTAGATATTACAACAAGAAGCTTTGCTTCAAAAGAAAAACTACATATTACAATAGGAAGTTATGTTTCAAAAGTCATTCTTCTAAAGCTGCAAGGAAATTCTTGTATAGCTTCGGGTGGAGGAAGAATTCCAAATGCATAAGACATGTATTTGCTTCTTCACGAAAACCATGATTGTCTCTGGAGATTCCAATCAAGTAGCCATAACTTTAGAGCAGTACATTTTAGGTAGCATAGGTCTTTCGAAGGTGGAAGACATTTTAGCCCCCACATATTTGTTTTGTGTTCATCCTAATGTCAATAAAATGTTTTCAATCAAGATTGAAATGCACTCAGATCAACACAATATCAACTTCTTGCTGCACCGACCTTTCCATTTGAATACAGTAGTAAATCCTGGGAAAAAGCTTCTGAGCATGACTTTGAATCTGGAAAATAGTCTTTAGACCAGCATGTTTTGTTGTCAAAATAAACTATCTAAAAACTTAGACCAAAACACAATCACACTGCACCAAAACTGCACCAAAATTTCCAAGATATAATGAACCAAGTAATGGAACATAAACGATTTCTGAAAACAAACAGTAACGACATAGCTAATGAAATGAAAATTTCAATTTCTGAATCACCAATGTTTGTCAATTGAAGGAATAATTTTTGCACACGCAATTCCTTTAGTTTATTCTCTTAATTTGCAGGATTCTTTTTCCATTTGAATAAGGCATCATCATCCAACCACGCATCTTTTGTACCATTAGAAATATCATAATTCAAATAACATTCTTTGAGCAAATTCAATATCAAGGACATTACCTTTAGGTGTTCAATCGGCATACATTTCAATGTGATCTAAATTTATTTGAATGTCAACAACCACCTGCAACAAACAACCAAGACAACACACAATTAACAAAAGGGGAAAAGGATTTAGTGTTCCCAATTAGAAACACCTCTGTTTGCGAGTACGATAAAGTGATGGATGTTCATCGAAAAGGGAAACCAATTGGGTACAAAATAAACCTTGAGCAACAGTAAAAACGACAATGAAGTCGGCGTAGCCATCTGACGGTGCTTCCGATTACATTGTAGAGGCGCCGATGGTGGAGACGAGATGCAACGGTTGGATCCGTGAAAACGAAGAAGCCTTGTGGTGGAGACGAGATGTAACGCTCGCACTGCTGTTACTGCAATTAGTTCCAAAAAATACTGCTGGCCCTAAATCCATCCCCAAAATTCAGTGCTATCCATCTTAATGGTTATGAAAGCCATCATTGTTTTTTTTTCTCGCTTCATAGTTTTCCCAGACATAACCTAAAGCTATTAAATTTTAAAACTAAATGCAACCGTTTCAATAATATATTAGAAATAAATAAATATTTTATTAAATTCAAAAAGTGTAAATGACGCCGTTTTAAATAGCACAGTAGAGACTTAGCACTGCTTTTACAGCAGAGAAACCGAACTCTTGGGTTTAATTGTCAAATTCAATTTCCCACTTATCTCTGACATTTGATTAGCTGATTGATTGATGTTTGAGTAATTGGTAGAGGTAGAAGAGTGTTGAGTCTTCTAAAGTTTAGAATTTGTTTCATCTGCTCATTCCTTCGTTTTTCTCTCTGGCTTTGATGTTCCGCTCCTGTTAAGAAATCATGTATTTGTTTACCTTTTTCGTTTAATCTTTGTTTCATCATTAGTTATTTGTCTACTTTTGACGTTAAATTTTTGTTTCATCAGTTCATTCCTTTTTTTTATCATGCGCTGCTTTGTACAAATCTGGTTTTTTATTACTTTTTTTGTTTAGTCTTTGTTTCATGATCAGCTATTTTTCTACTTTTTTCGTAAAATTTTTGTTTCATCAGCTCATTCGTTCATTTTTTTTTTCTAGCTTTGATGTTCCGCTACTCTAGAAATCATGTATTTTTCTACTGTTTTCGTTCAATTTTTTTTTTCATGATCATTTCTTTTTCTACTTTTTACGTTAAATTTTTGTTTTTCCTACTTCATTCCTTTTTGTTTTGGGTTTGATGTTCCGATCGTCAGTATTCATGAGGTGATTTTTAACTTTTTTCCTTCAATCTTTGTTTCATGATCAACCTTTTTTTCTACTTTTCTCGTTAAATTTTTGTTTCCGCGGTATTTGTTGTTTTGATGTTTGATCTGCTACATTTCATTCGTTTTCATTTTTTATCACTTTCATATGTGTATTATACAGCAGACTGACGCTTTCTTCTACTCCTTTCATTTTCGTCTCTCTGTAAACATCAAGTATTATCTACCCTTCTTCCGCCTTATTTTTGGTGTTTTGTTTTTTTTTTATTTCCTTCATTAGACATGAAGTCCATATTTTTTTCTCCTTTTTCACTTTTCACATGTTTGAGAATGGGTCCTTGATTTCACCATTTTATTTTTTTATTTTGTTATTTTTGTTAACTTGAAATTTCTAACTCCAGGATATTTTTGTATTTCAAGTTTTGGTTTTGGTGTTTATGGAAGTTAAATGTTTTTATTTTTAGTGGAACATAAAATTCTTAGGGTTCAGGCTTATTTATTTTATTTGTTTGTTTTTCATGTCTTTTACGTATATGTTTTTAAAAAGTTATTTAATCAGTGCTTTGTTTTGATAAATAGTTTATAGATGGCTAGAAATTTTGATTTTATTAGTGGGATTGATGGTCAAAGAGAAACTCTTAAGCTTGCTATTAGGGTAACTGATTTGTGGTCTGTAAAGAATCGTGATTCTAATACACATATTGAGATGATATTGATGGATGAATAAGTAAGTTGTTGTCGTTTATTGTTAAAAATTTTATATCATTGAGTTTAATTTGTACTAACTTTATTTGATTATTGTATTCAACATGATATTATTCAGGGCTTGGTTAAAAAGGAAGGTTTTTCTTTGTGGGAACAAAAGTTGGTTGAGGGAAAAAGTTATATTATAAACAACTTCAAAATTTTAACTAATCAAGGACAGTATCGTGTATGTGATCATTCATTTAAGTTGTTATTTATAGGAGCTACGACCATCAAAGAACAATTACTTACTACCATTTCAATGAAAGTATTTAAGTTTAAGTCTATTAAAGATATTGTTGATGGGAATTTCGCTACTGATTTGTTGGTTGGTAAGTTTGTAAAATTAAATTTTGACTTACTATTGTTCTTCTTTTTATTTTCTTTCCTTTTTTTGTTTGGTATGTGTGATTAATTAACTTTCCATTTTCAATTAGATGTCATTGGTGTTATTGACAATGTTAGGACAAAGCCTCATTCCAAAAATGTTGTGTTTGATCTTCATGATCTGAGGTAGTTGCTTATTTTTTTAAATATGTGCTTTGATTGTTTTAATCAATATGTCAATTTTTGACCACAACTTTATCTATGTAGCTCTACAATTGTTAGTTGTACGTTGTGGGATTCTTACTGCAACAAATTTCTTAGTACTTGGAAGAAAAATGATCCATCTGAAGTTATTGTCATTATTTTGACTCTTTGCAAGATTAAAGCTGCATCAAGTTAATACATTGTTTTTTTTAATTTTCATACTGGGATGTTGTATATTTAGCTTATCTACTTTTTTTGTTAATAGGTCCATGGCCAGTTTGTATTTCTAATTCATGGAATGGCTCAAAATTGTTGTTTCTTCAAGATGCACCAGAAATTGCAGATTTCAAGAAGTAGTGGTCTGAGTACGTTTTTGTAATATAACTTAATCACTCATTTTATTATATTGTATTGTTATTTGTTTCTTTACATGTTGTTGTTTATTGAACATTATCATGTATATTCATTATAGTCGTTTTGGGAATGATTTCTCTCAATATAGTCAAGAGCTAACTCAAACAAGTTCCTCTACACAAATAAGTACGAACGATCGTTTTTTTTGTTTAAAGTTGTTGTCAAAAAACTTTTAGACATTACAAATTTGAAAGAGGTATTGTACTGTCTCAATACTGACTTTTGTTCATAGTACATTTATTGTTATTAGATTATTGCTTTGATTTATTTTTTTAAATCAGGAGATCTGTTGTGTTACCGTTGTGAGTATTGTGAAGTTCAATTTAGGAAATGATGGATGGATTTTTTTGGCCTGTAATAGCTGCAGGAAGAAAACCGATGAAATTGGACCTTTTAAGTGCAGTTATTGTGACTTTACTAACGATAAACCTGGACTTAGGTAAGTAGATGTCAATTATGATAATATTTATGTTTTTGCATACTTTTATGATATTAATGAAATTATTCAATTAAAGGAAATTACATATGTATAATGCAAATATAAGTTGGAAGTGCAAGTAGCGGATGAATCTGGATTCAGAAATTTTATGTTGTGGGATCAAGACTGCACTGATCTTATTGGAATATCAACTGTTGATTTAAGAAAAAAAATGATAGATGTACAACTATTGTGTTTGTCTTTTTTTTTGTTACACAAGTCTAACTTATCATATGTACTGAAATTAACTACAATTTTTATTTAATTTATTAGGAAGGTGAGGATGATCTTAAATGTTTCCCGAAAGATCTGGATGTTTTGCTAGGATTGTACACTTGCTTTTAGGGTGAGATGTCAACCCAAAACTAAATCTGCATATGTAATCAAGGTTTCAAGCGACCCATAAATTATTCGAAGCATTAAAAGTCAACTTGACCTAAAACCTGTAAGAGTTCCATTTTTAAGTTTATTTATGTTTACTATTGTTATTTTAAATCATTGACTTCAAATTCTTTGGTTTTATAGATTGAACAAGCAGATGAGATGTCTAGGTCTGACATGGCAACAGAGTCTCATAGTTGTGTGGTCAGTTCATATAATATAGATTTTATCATAGAAGTTTTCTATTTCTACTTGTGTATAAGCAAATTTTAAATTGTGTTTCATCATTTTTTACAGATGTCCATCAGTGCCATAACTGACCATGATCCTAAAGTTGATAAAAATCCTACCCCTTCAAAACTATTATCATTGGATTCTAACCTTGAGTTTGAAAGACTTGAAAATATTCCATAAGGCCAAATGTCGACCACCAAAACAACGAAGACAAAGAAGAAATTTATTAAGAAAGAAAAGACTTAAGATCAAAGAAATTATGCTTGTTTGCATTTTAACAATTATAACCTTATGTCTACATTATCCCAAGTTTTTGAGGTCACAACAAATCTCTTTTGGTATATGTATATTTGATTTGAAGTTATAAGACAAAATTTGTGTGACTGTTGTGATGGTCGAATATAAATGCAAACTACTGATGACTGTAGAACATTTGTAACTCAACCTTATTTGATATGGTTATTAATTTTATATGGACCTTAAAGCTATGACAGTTTATTAGAAAACATATCTCTCTGTGTCATCAACTAAAATATTAATGTATAATTCAAAGTAACTATTAATACATATGTTTAAAATCTTTCTTAAGTATATGTGACTTACTTACTCTTTTTGTAATGCTTCCATTTAAATCAAAAAGCTGAACTTGTCTTAACTATGATATTACTTATTCCTCATTCTGATTTTAAAATGACCTTTTTATTACTTACTTTAAAAGAAATAAAACGTTATACACATTGTTTTTCTAACAACACAATAATAATAATGACGTATATTTTTATATTCAATATGTATTTAAGTAAACACAATGAAATCATACTATTATGTAGTAACATGTATTACACATTTTGTACACCACAAAAAATATGTTATATCCATTAATAATCATAAATGTAACTTTATTTAAAGCATACACTACCTGATTTATTAGATTTAGTAACATTTTTCTATTACATTTATCCTAAATGTTACCTTATAGATAGCTATAGTAATACTATTAGAAAAATGTTACCATAAGTAATTAAAATGTTACTATAAATATTGTTACTATGATATTGTAACATTTTTAAATAAATGTTACTATAAATAAATAATTGATTTTCATTTTCTTAACTTAATTGTAAAATTTTAAAATATAATAATAAATTTATAATTAATTAATTTGATTGAAATAATTAATATTAATTTAAAATTTAATATTTTAAAGTAATAGTTTAATCTATTTAAAAGTAAATTTAAAGTAATATTATAATTTATTTAATAATAAATTTAAATTACCAACGTGGTTTCAAATGTCTGCCATTCCTATTCACATTGTTAACAAACCTTTTTAGATAATTAAATTCTACGTGGTTTCAAATTAGTTTTAAATTAATATTTTAATTCATTTAAAATTAAATTTTAAGTAATAGCTTTCATATGTCTAGGTTAACAACGTTTCCAATCGAACCTCTCGCGTGTTCCTATTTCACAAACTCTCCAATACCCTGTTTTATTTCAAACTGTGATTCTATTCTGCTACTTTGTCTCAACAATATTTTTTGTGTCATAAGTATTCACAAAAATTCACAAATAATCTGTTTGCTCGAAATTAAACAGTTGAAAATTGTGTCTTCAAACCCTATCAGGTTCGATCGTTGAATCATCTGGCCGCCATTGCCATCTTCAGGTAATATTATTTTTTGCGTAAAAGTCTTCTTTCGACACATCTGTTTTAATTTCGAAAATTCTAATCCTTCTTCTTCGCAAGTTCCTTTCTGATTTCTTCATTTTAGTTTTAATATATCTCTTTATTACTAATAAATTAGTGATTCATTGGTTTTAATTTCACATTAGGGGCAAATCGGTGAAGACATCGCAAATTAAGGAAGTGTTCTCCGCGTTCCTGAAGACGTTGTGAAGGTGAGTGAAAAACAAACCTGTGTGTGCTTTGTCTGCTAGTTTAATCTCAGTTTGTTTGAGTGGAAAGTTAAATGAATTATTCAATTAGGTTTTGACATGTTCAAATAAGTTGTCCTTTTTGTGTTTCACTATTGGACATAGGGAAGAAGTAGGTCGAGAGTACCAAGTAAAATCTAATTGTTGTCAATTTATCTCTATTTACCTTGTTTTACCCTGGAAATAGTTAGATTTTTTTTTGTAATGTAAAAATTATGAACTATTCTCTTTTAGCATTTAATTCTTCGAAGATTCTTAACGCACTATCTTCTTTACCTGCTGGGATCACTTCAGGTTTGTTAATGTATTAATTGTTTAAGAACGATTTTTTTTTACAATTATTTTCTATGCACATTTATACCTGAACATTATTTAATCTTTCTTCTTTTTAGATCCCAAAGTGTTGATTGATTATCTTCAGAGCTTGAAATCCTCTGTAGTGTCTTTAAAACAGCAGGTTTAGAATCTAGTTTTCCATTTTATTCTTTTTCAAAATAATTCATCATCAATTCATTCGGCTTCATTGTCCTTTATCACTCTCTTACTTGTTATCAAATTGAGAAAGCAAAAAGAAAGGAAGATGCATTCATGGTAACATTTGCCAAACGAGAAAAATATATGAAAGAGTTGAAGGTAATAAAACCTTAAATAAGGTTAATGTCTGTTACTGCATTAGCATGATTGTGTATATGCATCCTTCTTTCTCGCATCAACCATGAGCACCTTTAAGAAACTATACTATAAAGGAAGTAGAAAAAAAATATAAAGTGCAGTCTTTTGATGAACATTGCTCGTAGTTTTACTGGTTTAATAATTATTTACCATCAATATAAATTTTTTTATATGATCATTCAATCAAAAGTCAATACTATTGTTATGATGTTTAAGATAAATATTTCAAAAGCTATTGAGTTTGGCAGAGTAAAACTGATTTTATGCTATCACAGCTATTATACATCTTTGCATTAGATTATAACAAAGAGTGGTTATGCAGTTGATTTCAACCATTAACCACTGTACATAGTTCATGCCTTAAGTTTAAGATTATAACCAATTTATATTTCCAAAAATATCATGCTTAATATATACTTATTTTTCTAATTTACGGTCATGGAAGATCCTAGAATAATCATTCATCAACCATTCTCAAACTTATGTGTATTTATATAGGTTGGGATTAATGCTTATGGCACCTGAATTGCTTCTTCAAACTCTATTATTTTTAGACCCTTTCTTTGGTAATTATGAGGCATGGCACAGGATGGTTTGAAACAATTCTTTATTGATGTTGAACACATTTCTTCTTAATTTCAGGCACTCTATAGATCGTGAGGTTGCTCTTATGATGTTTACCTATCCTACATGCTAGCTGAACTAAGTTTTAAAGAATTTTAGTAACATTTTGTGGATAGGGTCAACATTTGACATTAACATGATGTGCTGATGTATCTAAATATTCTACTGCTATCCTATCTAAGTGGCATCTTGATGAGTTCAAATTTTTGCCCTTATTTAATATTTAAATTTGGGGATTTAATTGAATTTTTTGTGCTTAAAGATTGATTTAATTAGGATTTGTGATTATTGAATTTATTGAGTAAGTTTGGTAAAAGTGGCGTAAAAAATTGATTTTAGTTGCATAAAATATTATTGGATATTCTAACGTTTGTTAATGCAGTTGGAATTTATTTTTGGTCATTAATAGTGTGGATTTGAAATATTCAAAGTTACAAAATGAGTCCAAAATCAGCAAATTTTGGAAAAGAATAAATCAGGAGCTAAATACACCCCTAGATTTTATTTGCACACTCCTTCTAAAGTGGACCACCAAAAAACCTGTTCTGCACCCCCAGTTTTCACTAAGTTGCACCTCTTCTACCACTTAAACTCCACTCAACCAGATCATGCCATGTGGCAATCCTCAACTTTTAAAATTGGCCAACCAGAACAAGCCACGTGGCAACAATCCTTGCACTAACAAGCTGTCCAATGGAAGGTTGCCACGTCATCATCTTCATCCCAAACAGAAACCCTAATTTTCCTTAAACCCTAGCCGCCACCATGACCCACCATTGCCGGCAGCAAACTTTCCGACCACCGCCGGCCACCATTCACGACCATTCATAGCTGCCACCATCAACACCACTACACCTCTTCGTTCACGTTGCAGTAGCGCCGTCAGCTCAACCAGCGAACGCACCTCGCTGTCAGCCGCACCACCACCATAGATCTGCATCTGAACCATCTTCAACCTTCATCTACAACTCGCAAACCTCCAGCCACCACAGTTCCACCATCTTCCAACCTTGGGCCACCATGGAAGCTTGTTTCGCGCACCACCAACCTGCAGTAGAGCCACCACGTTCGCACCGCAGCAGCAGTAGAAGAGCCACTGCAACACCACTGTCGCCTACACCTTCAACCTCGCACCATCTCTACAGCAGCCACGGTAACCATCCTTCTCGCCTCCATCGCAGTTCCACCATTCACGCAGCTCCACCACCGTTCATGAACGCAAACCAGCAGTGGCCAACAGAGTTCACGCCTCCACCACCGCGCCTTCGCCGGAGAAGTCAGAGCAGCCGCGCCGTCACCCTCCATGCCGTCACGCACAACCAAGGGAGGTTGAAGAGTGTGAGAGTGAAACCCTAATTCTGGGGAGAGACTCTCCGCCACGTGTCAGGCTGCTATTGGACAGTCAAACTAGTCAACTGGTCAACTGGTCAATGCCAGCAGTCAACTCTGGTCAAAACTACAAAAATGGTTAAATAAGAAGGGCATAATTGGAAATTGGACAGAAATTAAGTTGCTAATTAATTAAATAAAAATAAAAGATTTTAGCAACCGACAGATAAAGCCCAAAGTCCAGTTGAAGCCTATATAAAGAGACTTAAGGGAGTAGAAGCGACACAACTTACAACTTAGACACTTAGAACTCTCTGGTTTTGGCAGACACCATCATCCATCACATCTCTCATTCTCTCTTTTCTTTTATTTTCTTTCCTTCATGATATATTATCATGTATTCCATCAAAGCCATGGAGGACTAAGCTTTAAGGGTTGATTCCACTGTAATTTCTTAATTGGATTCTACGGTTAGATGAAATTATGTGTTTGTTATTTTGATTATTGTTGTGGTTTTGTTTATCTATGTCCTTTGCTTCTTAATCGAATAGAAAATAATGATTTTAAATCTACATGCATGCTAATCATATGAGTTAAAAGGTTTTTAAATTAAATTGAGACTTTACTTTGATTTTATTTA
>Ga0214543_1013138_pt1 | contig 10571 bp, 4 predicted proteins | sample CNSS2metaG_FD_160094 | JGI IMG/M metagenome (GOLD analysis project Ga0214543, IMG submission 160094) | Root nodule microbial communities from cowpea collected in UCLA plant growth center, Los Angeles, California, USA - CNSS2 | ecosystem: Host-associated > Plants > Roots > Nodule | place: USA...
AATTAACATTCTTTTTTTTTTTTTTCTTTTTTTATATTTTTTAAGAATAAAAACAAAATGGAGTAAGAAAATAAAAAAATAAAATAAAATATGATGAAATTGAAATTGTAAATAAAATAAAATAATATAAAATAAAGTAACATAAAATAAAAATAAAACAACAATAAAAAAAACAAGATAAAATTAAAGTTAAAATTAGATAAAAGTAAAAATAGAAATATATATCTATATTTAATTCAATGTTCATTTTTTTTTTGTATTTTTCCCTCTTCTTCCGAATTATATATCTAAAAAAATCATAATATATATATATATATATATATATATATATATATATATATATATATATATATTAGTGGTGAATGTAAAACTCCATTTTAATAGCTAAAAACTACTAAAATAAAACATTTCATAATTAATAATCATAAAAAGGAGTGGTAACAATATAGAGTATGTTATTGTAGTTATCCCAAAATATAACTAATATCCTAACATGATATCTCAAAACTATACATAAAATATCTAACATTGTCTAGCTTCTCAAGCAACTAACTCCTAAAAAAGTGTCTTAACACATGCATCTTCATTTGCTCACACCAATAAGGTGACCATTGCAAAAGAGAGAAACAAACACTAACATTAAAACAACATACGAGAGTAAGCTAACTTGCAACAAAAACATCATATCTCAATTAAACATGTTGTATTACATATAAAACAATCCAAACAATTTTAAAAGCATAGCCACACACAATACTCTACCGAGCTACCACATACAAGGTTAATCCCTGTCACAATCATAAAAACCCTAGGGCTGTTTTGCTCAAAGCTAGCTAGATGTTGCCCAACGCCATTTCCTCGACCAGCAAGCCTAATGCGAGCTCCCATGATTTAATTCAAAGAAATTTTGGCCAACAACTCTGAGTGGAACCAACGTCAACCAAGTTAGTGAGCTCTCCAAATTTGGTGTCTATGATTGTGGTCGTACCCGACCAAATAAAACAATTAAATGTAACACTTAGTAGTTAAACCACTTCGTCTCCTAGTGACCAAACCTTTCATTCAAAGCTTTCTAGATTGAAATTCAACACAAGGGGGGTTGGCAGATTCAAATGCTTACAACAGATTAAATGAAATGCAATAGTGATTAAAACGTACTGACTTCCTTGATTAACACCTCTGCCTACTCTCAAACCACTAGACAATAACCCACGTAGCGAAAGTTACATTCCAGTTTCATTATGCAATTAAGCAATGCATACATCCATGAATTTGTGGCAGCCAAGCTACATACAATAAGCATGAACATAACCCAACCCAAACATATCCAATTAATCTATAAATTAAGTATAAACAGATGAACCACATACATTCCACGAATTTAAGATAAAGACATGGCATATTTCACAAAACAAGCATAACCTCAAAGCTTCATTGCATTTTTCATCAAGGAGTCAATACACGAATTTACCAAGCCATGAAAATGGAGTTAAACACTTCAAAATGGAAATGCACAAAACAGAACATTAAACCCTAACTTGGGTCTGGAAACGCAAATTCAAGAGCAAATGAGAATTCTAAAGCTTTAATGGAACAAAAATGCTTGTTGTGATATTAAAAACCGAAAACCCCATACATGGGTGTTGTTCCATGTTAATGTAATCAACAAAATGAAATTCCAAAGCTATCAAATGAGCTGAAAACACAAAACTCACATTGGGTGGTGTCAATAATGCATGAAAATGTTAAAAATGAGTGCTAAAATGTGGAAAACGAAAGAGACATTTTATAAAAATCACCATATTTAAATTTCTTTCTAAACTACTCTTTTACCTTCTCTTTAGATATTTGACTTTCTTATTCATCTGATTGAAGATCGGAGCACCCCATATAGGCCTCTTGGTATTGAGGTCTACAATTCTACCCGATTAGAATCTTGAACAGAGTAAGTTCGTCTTTTGCCCTTCTTCTTTGTCTATTAAGAAATTTGTTGCATATGGGGTGGTTTTGGCTTGCATGTGGATTAGAATTTAAGGACACAAGATGAATCTTTGTTCGATTAGGATTGTTAGGATATGTCTTGATCGTTGATCATAATTTTCTATGTTCGAGTAGAGCAACCTATTTGAGATAAAGTCGGTAGAGTTTGTGAGATTTGAACTTGTGGAGAACACCTTTTGGAGTTTAGGAGCGTCTATCCAAATAAGGGAAGCTAGTAGTAATTTTATACTTGGTCATATTTGTTTTAACTTGACAATTGAGATGATATATATGTTTGATTGGGTGATTTTATTTTATTATAAACTAATCAATTATGAGCAATGTGGAGTGTTTATAAATTCTAGGGTATGAGTTGATATGTTAAATTGTTAAATTGTATTAGTAAATTGTTTGAGTATAATGATCAGATTGAATTGTGTTTTAATGCTTAGACCATTGTTTTTGGGTTGTTTTAGCATTTTTTTTGTTTGTTTGTGGGGATGAATTGATTTGGCTATGATTGTCTAACTTGATCTAAGAAAGAACTAAAGTTGCATATATAATCAAGTTAGAGAGCCTATTCAAGTAAATTTAGGAGTTAAAACTTTGATAGAACGCTGATGAGTGCGTATTTTTGCCCTCAATTAATGTTTAATTCTGGGTATTTAATTGAATTTGTATGCTTAAAGAGTGGTTTAATTGATAGTTATGATAATTAGGCTATTTGAGCTTGTGTGATAAAAATGTCTTAAAAAGTGATTTTTAGTTGCATAAATTATTTTTGGATATTTTAACGTTTGTTGATGCAGCTAAAGTTAAGATTAAGCTCATTTAAGATGGAAAAATAAATTTATTGAAGTTACAAAGCACCTTTAAATAAGGCTGAAATTAGCAAGTTCTGGAAAAATCAAATTTGATAATTATAACGGGGCCAAATTAAGCAATTTCAAAACTTCTTCTGAGGTATTTTATTTCACATCAACACTGGATTAAAGGAATGAACCTTACTTGAGACAAATCAATATTCTAGAAATCAAGTTATCATGCATACACAAACGGAAAAGTTCTATTTTTCACACTTGAGTTAATCTTTTGAATTCACAAGACAACCAATTATGAAAGAAAGCACTCAAGTCAAATGTGTATTTTCTCAGCAAAATTCGCTTAAGTGTTTTTTGCTTGTGTTTTCACTCAATACCCATGCAAGTAAACACTCGTAATACTTAACAAGACTCTAATATTCACAAACTTTCAGAAAATATGCATTCAAAAATCATGAGGACTCTTCACAGGTTATAACGGGGCTAAGGCAAAGGTAGGAAAAATTTTAGGATTTTTTGGTTTTTTGAAATAGTAATGTAGGAAGAATAATAGAGCATAACTTCAAAAACAACTCCTTTTCGTTTATTGCTTGTTGCTCTCTCTCTTTTTTTTCTTTCTAGAAAGTAATTATTTCAACACTTTTTCATCAACACTTTCCTCAACCATTCCTGAACACAATCCATTAGCTTCTTCTTTCTTCCTAAGGGAGAATATGGTCTTTTTCTTTTCACGGTTATGCAATAAGCTTAAAACAAGAAAAAGAGGTTTAAAAGCTCAAAGGGGCTACCAATGGATTAATATCAAGGTGGGCTTATTTGGCCAAGTAGCTAAAACCAAGAAATGCCTCAGTCATATCAAATCATGCATATTCACCTAAGATGTAAAACAAAAGAGTCAAGCTAAATATTTGAGTATAAACAAAAATGAGCAAGTCACTCAAGAAAAAATAGGAATGACACATGGCAATTCATCCTTTACATTAAGGGTCAAGACTTACAAGGTCAAATTCTTTCACAAAAAGATGTAATCAAGAAATTCTCAAATCAAATCATTTAGCAAATCATAGAAACAATCCACTCATATCAACATGACTTTTATTTTTTCCAAAATTATGATCATCCCAATTATTGAATCAAATCCTAAAAATCCAATGTCATTATGTTTTATTGAAAACAGGGAAATATGTTTGGTGGATTTCTTAAGAGACATGTTGTTTAAAAGTTCCACTTAGTAAAGAGTTAATGCTTTCACAATTTTCTCAAAAAGAAATCACAATTTTTTTATGAAAACAAAAACAAAAATTGAAAAACACAAAAAAAATTCTACCTACAGTTTGTCTCCCCCACACTTATTTCAAAAAAATGTCCTTGATGGACTTATTTTGGGGATGAAACGAAAAATCTTGTGACTATTGGTTTAATCTGGCCATATGTCAAAATTTATTTTCTTTAATTTTATAAAGTATAAGTCAGCTTGTACAATTTTATTAAAGAAAACAAAAACACATATTTTTGAATTTTTTTTTTAATTTTTCACAAAAATCAAAAACAGAAAACAAATATGCATGCAATTTAACTTTTCTATCAACAATGATTTCAAAAGAATTTAAATCTAAGCTTTTTACCTGTTGCAGTAACCTTTCTTCTTTTTCTGCTGCCATGTCAACAAAGATAACCACTGAAATTTATTTGCCCCATTCACATCAACAAAATTGATGTGTGGAGTGTGTGGCTTCAACTCAATTTGAGCATCATCAGGTGCATTCGGATGGTTAACCGGATCATCAGTAATCCTTGTAATCTCATCTTGTGAGCAAAAATTTTCACCTTATGTTGTTAACTCTGCTGCTTCATCATTAACCAAGTCAGTTGCAATAGTAGATGCTTCAGCTGCATCTTCGAATACTATTGGCTCTTCAACTGCACTTGGTTCCTCTATTGTATTATCCTCACAACTTTGCTCTTGAAAATGATCATTTATACTCATATCCTCATCAACGGGTACAATTTTATATTCACATTGAGCAGCATCAACATATCCATCAATAAAAATGTTTGTGTGAGAATCTTTAATTTCTTCATCAGCAACATCTTTAGCAAAATTGATATGTCCATCAGTAGACATATTACTATGAAAATCAACATATCCATCAGTATATATATCAATGTGATGTGATTCCGCTATCAATTTTTCAGATTGATTCTGCAAGCTTTGTGTGGTGGCATTCATCATCTCTTTCTGATCTATCTGATTCATCTTCATCATTTCAGTCATCATTTTCATCATATCTTCCAAAGTGACCTTTCTCACTGTTTCATTCATTAGCTGACTCAAATCTTCAAACATTTGTTCAGCTCTAATGGCCAACTTCAGAAGCACATCTTCAATTTCATGACGAAGTTCGTTAAAATCTGGATTTTCAGGAAATCTCTGATGGGGTTGAAGGGTGGTATTAACAGTTACAAGTAATTTTATGAAGTTGTTCTTACTTGCATCCCTCAACATATCAGACAATATTTGTTTATTTTCGTACCACTCTTGCTCAATATTTCTGCATCGTTGATCAACTCGCAACCTTTCATCCATGGACTCTAATTTCCCTATAACTTCACCCATTAGTATCATAACTTCCATGTAGGATGGTCCATTGGTTGCTTCAACTTACTGTGGTGGTACATATTGTTGCTGAAAACTATTTGGAACATATGGTTGTTGAGGTGGACACTCTGAATATGGTTGTTGCTCATATCCCAAAAAAGATGATCTAGGATATAGATCATTAAATTGTCGTAAAGTTAACCCACTTATATCAGGTGCAGAAGTAGGTGTGACAATTTGTTGCTGAAAATCACGTGGTTGTTGTGGATAGCAATTGTAATCCATTTGAAAACTACAATGTTGATTATTTTCGTATGAAAAATTATTTTGCATTTTTGAAAGAGGTTTTCTAAAAAGAAATAAGTTGAAAGCTTGTTGAGTAGACTTCCAGGAAAGAGAGGTGCGTCTTAATGGATAACTTAAGTACCTTATCTTTCCTTAGCCAAAGTTTTTCCCAACTAGTTTCACAAATTTCCCAACAAAATTCCTCAAACAAAAACTATACTTAAAAAAAAACTAAATAAAATAAAATAACTAAAGAAAATAAAAAAAAAAATGTTAGAACAAAAATTGAGAAAAGAAAATGTTAGTGATAAACAAAAAATCAAAATCAAAATAAAATCAAAATCAAAAATAAAATCAAAAGAATAAAAATAAAAATAAGAACTAAAATGATAAAAATTCTAACCGTGTTCCCTGGCAACGGCGCCAAATTTGATAATGTTGTCGTTGGCGCGATCAAATTAATACTACTAAACTATAACAACTTCAGTATTGCTAAGATAGTAGTCAAGAAAATAGAAAGGGTAAAGTAACCCTAAGTCGTCTCCCAACGAACACGGAATTGATTTTTAACAAATTAGTTCTTATAAAACTATACGAATGAGTTAGTCAAATAAAATAAAAAATATAGGGTATTAAGATAAACAAAGATAGAAATAAAATTTAAAAGATAAAAAGAAATTAAAATAATAGTAAAGAAAATAGATTGATTCCATTGCTTTTTCAAAATAGATTCATCATCGGTTATCTAAAGATTATTGCTCAATTAATTATTGTTATAAATTTACAAATTAATCAATGTAAAGTCTCAACTAATTTGTTGGCGTTCTCACTTTTAACCAAAGTACAGTCTCAATTAAAAGTGAGAACTTTTAGATTATCCACAGTAAATTCAACCAAAGTACAGTCTCAATCAAATTTACTATGCCTAATCATGTCTATTCTTTTATCTCCTCACCAAATAAAAAGCTTAATTAATCAAAGTAAAGTCTCAATTAATTGTAGTTAGAGTAAATACCTTTAACCAAAGTAAAGTCTCAATTATTGGTAAAAACGCATTTAATCATATGAAAGTTTCTAAATAAAATCAAAGTAAACTCTCAATTCAATTTAAAAATCCTTGGACTCATATGACCAACATGCATATAGATTTAAAATCATTACTTCTTACGTGATTTAAAGATAAAAGACATAGATGAATGAAAACCTCAATAATAATAAAAAGAACAAAGAACTTAATTGATCTAACCTCAGAATCCAATTAAGAAATTACAATGGAATCAACCCAAGAAGTTTAGAACTCCATGAATGCAAAATAAAGAGAAGAATAGAGAGAAGAAAAGAGAAAAAAGGAAATGAAATTAGGCACCCCTAAGGGTTCCAAAACTCCGAAGTCCCGAGCTTATTCCCTTCTGCTTCTCCCTTGGTGTCTTTATATAGGACTTGGACTGGGTTTTTCAGTTGCTAAAACCTCTCAAATATCTTTTAAAATAAAGATAAAGATAAATATTTAAAGATATTTGGGGAGATCTAGACTATTTGACAAATATAGTTTGGTTAATAATTTATGATATAATTAAATAAATTAATTATTTAAAGATATCTAATAAATTATTAACAAATACTATTTGCATTAATTTTCTCAATAAGCCATTTTTAATCCCATAGTCCAAATTTGCAGAGACATCCAAAAATATCAATATTTACAATTAAACCCCTCTCCTTTGATCAGTCTTTGACTGTTTGACCAGATTTGACCAGCTTTGCTGCTCCATTGACCAATTTGACTTGTTGACCAGTTTGATTGTGCAATGAGAAGATGACACGTGGCAGCCTTCTCCTTCTCTCATATCAGAATTAGGGTTTCCTCTCACACTCTTCTCCCTCCCTTGGCTGTGCGGCTGACGGTGGCTGCTGTTGGATGAAGGTGCCTAGGGTTTGAGGGAAGAAGATGATGACGACGTGACATTACTTCATTGGCTGATTTTTGTTTGATAGGATAGTGACACATGGCAACAGATGGTTGGATAGATTTGAAACTTGAGGATTGCCACATGGCATAATCTGGTTGAGATGGGTTTAAGTGATAGGAGGAGTGCAACTTAGTAGAAACCGGGGGTGCATAATAGGTTTTTTAGTGGTCCACTTGAAATAGGGGAGTGTGTAAAATAAAAACTGGGGTGCAAAGGTGATTTTTCCAGAACTTGCTAATTTCAGCCTTATTTAAAGGTGCTTTGTAACTTCAATCAATTTATTTTTCCACCTTAAATGAGCTGAATCTTAACTTCAGCTGCATCAACAAACGTTAAAATATCCAAAAATAATTTATGCAACTAAAAATCACTTTTTAAGACATTTTTATCACACAAGCTCAAATAGCCTAATTATCATAACTGTCAATTAAATCACTCTTTAAGCATACAAATTCAATTAAATACCCAGAATTAAACGTTAAATGAGCGCAAAAATATGCACTTATCAAACGTTAAGTGGTACCATAACATAATTGGACGCCATATGAAAAACACAAGTTAGAGAGCACTAGAGGTTCTAGGTATCAGGCGCTTTTTTGGATCGTCAGACACTCTCAAGTAAGTAAGTCCTAAGGGGTTTAGCACCAAGCGCCACCCACTTAGCGTCAGGCTTCAATGGCTTAGCGTCGGGCACCATACATCACCGTTAGGCGCCACTTGGAACTCAGATCCAGGGGGTTTTCTTAAGCTTCTAACCCCGAGCGCCACTTACCAATCACTGGGTGCCATTGTGTTTTCCTATTCTAAATTATATTTGGAAAATTGAGATTCCTATTTTGTTAACCATTGGATCAAGCTACAATTTTGTCAACTGATCCTAGACATATGAATCTTCACTTTGACCATTGGGATCTTTGTTTATATAATTATTGTTAATATTGTAATTAAATGTTAAGCTAACATAATAAAAAAATAATGAATTACTAACATTTCATTTGAAATAAATAATGTGATTGATGTTATGTGATGAGTTTTGATTGAGATAAAATCCATAGGTATTACATGGTGGAATGATTTAAGATTATAGGAGAATGTAATGCTTGAACTGCTCGTAATGTAAATGAACTGAGAATATTTCTATGTTTGGTTGCATGCTTTGGGGTAATGTAGGGGTTTCCAAGGAGGAAATACTACATTGATCTTGTGTTAGGTAATGTATTAACGGTGTTTAAGGGGATTATCCTGACTCTTCTAGAATCCTACTCATATAGAGGAAGATGTCTAGTTGTGAAAGTTGAAGGAGGTTCTATATTTGTAAGTTTGGTGGTGAACCAAACTTGCAAGTATGGGATTAACCCCGTCATGCTCTGTGGAAGGGGGATTGCCCAACCTTGATATATAGTTATAGCTCCTATAAAGCAGGAGTGAGAAATGACAGATGCATAATCTCTAAATCTACTCAATACATATGTCTTTAGAAAATAGTCAAATATCAATGTTGTATAGTCATTTTAAGCATGCCTTGTTTACCTTTCATTGATGATTTTTTTAAAGGAAATGAACTTTATTATACCATATTTTAATTTGAGTAATATGAATTGTTATAATTACACTAGCTTACTGTAACGTCCTAGCAAGATATTACTTATTTAAAAAATAAAAATACTATTATTCTGCATTTATTAATAAAGTACTTTCCCAAAAATGTGGGAAAAATTAAAACTTTAGTTTATACATGCCTGTCACAACCGAAATTGCAACGGGATGACAAACCAAAAAAATATGAAAAATAGAGGTTTGGAGTCGCCACCATAGTTATTATAAGAAACTATGGAAAACCATAAAAAGATTGCAAGGTATACGAAAACATATTTTGGGTACGGGAGTTAGTTACGCGTAGGGAATGTGTTAGCACCGTACAACGCCCATCATAAAACGGTACCTTTAATTAAAATACAAATGGATGTGGTCTCTAAATGTTTATTTTTTTCAAAATAATAAAACAAGAAAATTCAAAAGATTTTGCAAATCTGATTTCTTTTTGAGAAAGATTAGACCAATCCCGAGGAGAGGGCCTGGATCCAAAGGACTCGGCGACCAGTACCATGTAGAGGGCCCCGATCCAAAAGAATATACATTTTGCAAATCGATTCTTTTTTAGCAAGGTTAGACCAATCCCGAAGAGAGGGTCTACATCCAAAGGATTCGGTGACCATTACCACATAGGGGGCCCAAATCCGAAAAGCATTTTTTAAATCTGATTTCTTTTTGAGAAAAATTAGACCAATCCCGAGGAGAGGGTTTAAATCCAAAGGATTTAGCGACCATTACCATGTAGAGGGCCCCGATCCAAAAGCATATACTTTTTTCAAATCATTTCTTTTTTAGCAAGATTAGACCAATCCCGAGGAAAGGGTCTACATCCAAAGGTTTGTGTGACCATTACCACGTAGAGGGCCCTGATCTGAAAAACATTTTGCAAATCTAATTTCTTTTTGAGAAAGATTTGACCCATCCCGAGGAGAGGGTCTACATCCAAAGGATTCGGCGACCATTACCACATAGAGGCCCCGATCCAAAAGTATATACTTTTTGGAAATATGATTTTTTTGAAAAAGAGTAGACCAATCCTGAGGAGAGGGTCTACATCCAAAGGAGAATCTGAATATTGATATAAGCGTAGACAAACACAACGTGAATGTCATTTGAAAAAGAAATAGTGTGGGCCCATGTGAAAACCCGCCCTTATTTTCCTTTTTGAACCTTCCTGATGAGTGCGTATTTTTGCCCTCATTCAGTGTTTAATACTGGGTATTTAATTGAATTTATGTGCTTAAAGAGTGATTTAATTGATAATTATGATAATTAGGTTGTTTGAGCTTGTGTGATAAAAATGTCTTAAAAAGTGATTTTTAG
>Ga0214543_1013141_pt1 | contig 10569 bp, 5 predicted proteins | sample CNSS2metaG_FD_160094 | JGI IMG/M metagenome (GOLD analysis project Ga0214543, IMG submission 160094) | Root nodule microbial communities from cowpea collected in UCLA plant growth center, Los Angeles, California, USA - CNSS2 | ecosystem: Host-associated > Plants > Roots > Nodule | place: USA...
TATATAAATATATATATATATATATATATAATCGTCGATGAAAACATTTGGGACAACAAAAACCATTCATATCCTAAAACATTTTGTTGTTCAAAAACTTGAAGTTTGTTCACAGGTCATTTCTCACATTCCCTTCCCGAGTCTCAACACAAACAACAACGATGGGTTTTCGTTTAAATACGTACTTAAGTTGTCTTTAATCCTTTTTTTTTTGTCTTAATAATCCATCAGTTGCCTAATTGGATAACAAAAAGGTTTTAGGCTTTTGTTCTGCACTTGGTATTCGAGGATTTCTTGAAGATATATGGGGTCGTTTTGTGCCTTTCTTTCCAACAATTTGATTAGAGCAGCTGAAGGGTTATCTGAAACAAACCTTTCTACTTGTTTCATCCAAAGGATCTTTTTTTACGACCGACAGTTTAAAATTAATTGCTTCTTGCTAGAGGAAGGTTATAAGTTATTAAAGGGATTAGGATTAGGAAGAGGGAGAGTGAGTTTAAGGTTGGAAAATGATTGTATTAAGAGGTTTTATCAGTGCGTGATCCTGGAATTTAACCTTTTGTACAAATTGTTCCTTTTTTGAAATTACTTTGTTTGCTGAAAAAGATATTGAGGCAGTAGCTACTTGGGGAGTGGAAAATCAACTTCAGAGCATGGCATATCAGTGTATCCCTTGTGTGAACTTATCATTGTACAATATTACCCTTGTTAACAATTCTTTACATAAAAAAGTGAGCCAAGGTTATGAATTATGAGTTATACAACACAATCTAAAGGCATCAGAACCATAAATGAATGAAAGAGAAAAGTAGCAAGGCACAAAAGTTAGAGAGACAGAAAATTGAATTGTATGAAGCAATTGTAAATCATTACAACGAGACAGAAGATTTGTGTGTATGCTCTATGGAATATGAATTTGTCATTTGAATGGTCATTCCCCCTCTTGATCTGAAGAAAGGGAGATCTCTACAAGTTGAGAAGACGTCTATGATCAAAATGTCTCCATTAATCTATGTTAGTGTCCAAAACATACTACTATTTCTCAATTGAAGCAACATATTATATTTTGGAAGACATCTTCACTGCAAGGAATTGTGAGGCCACCAATGGGATGATCATATCCAAACTCTTCCGCAGTTTGACTCAACAAGTCCTGAAATTGAGGTTGATTCAAGTATGACACGGGGATTACAAACCGCTTCATTTTCTCTCCAATGTAGACTGCAAGATAGCCCTTTGGCACATCCCCTGCTTTTGAAGATGCTTGATTTGCTGCAAATAATGCCTTTCGGATACCATGTAAACGAAAACCCATTGTTTTGATTTAGAATGGCAATGTTTTAAGTAAAGTCTTAAGAACAGTAAGCTCTTGAGTTTTGAATGCTCTAGGATGTGAATGATTTGTGTTGATCGAAAATGGTTAGGCATGAATATATATAGAGAAATGGACATATAAGAAACCATTGGCTGCATGAATTATTGCAGGAGGGCTATTCAATTTAATAGGAGTAATTCGACCAAGTGAAAGACAGGGGCACTTGGTGTTGTCTTTAGAATTTCCTCATGAATGAACGTAACATGTTATAGTGGGGCCACGATTGTTATTGATGTTGTTTCTCTTTTTAAGTCCATACAATTATTCAGAGCTTTCAAGGTGGTTGCTACCTATCATCTGATATTATTTGATGATACATCAGAGATATATATTTATAAATAGAACTGTCATCTCAAACATTTGAAAATCTGAAGCTTATCCACAATCTGATTAGCTTTATCGCAATGCACTGACGAACAATAGGTTATATGAGGTGGCTAATTTGTCGATCATTATTGAGGAAGGTGAGCTATGCACTTCCACTGAGTTTGCTAATCCCTGAAAACGACTTCATGCGAACATACCATATGCGATGTTGTTTTCCTGAGTCATAGGTTGATTATTATGAAAGTCCTCAAAGACAACACCACATGCCATGTCTCTTATTTGGTCCCATGTCCCTCCCTCACCAATAATTCAAATAACCATAACCTTTTATCTATATATATATTCACTAATTCAAGCATTTAGGATCAATACAAATCATTCACATCCCGAAAGCCTTCCAGATTCTCAAAACTTCTCTTTGAGCAGTTTTCTTCTCAATTCAATTGAACAATGGGTTTTCGCTTACCTGTTATCAGAAAGGCCTTATTTGCAGCAAATCAAGCATCTCCAAAAGCAATGGATGCACAAAAGGGTCATCTTGCAGTCTATGTCGGAGAGAAAATGAAGCGGTTTGTGATCCCTGTGTCATACTTGAATCAGCCTTCATTCCAAGACTTGTTGAGTGAAGCTGAGGAAGAGTTTGGATATAATCATCCTATGTTTGGCCTCACAATTCCTTGCAGCGAAGATGTATTCCGAAGTATAACTTCTTGCTTGAATTGACCTTAAATCTCACACTTTAGGATACTGACATAGATTAGTAGAGGCATTCTGCACAACACGCGTCTTCTGAAATTGTAAACATCTACCTTTCGGGAAAGGGCGCAAAGAAAAGTAATGACAAAATCGTTGTATACAATTTTTTTGTTGACCTAACTTGAATTCAACCACTCATGCAGTTCCTCTGCAGTTTCCTTTTTATTTCAAATCTTCACTTCTCTCTGTATGACTTTGGTTGGATTCTGTTTAAAAGCAATAAGAAGAAAATTATATGCATAAATTTTATCAAGAAGTATACATATCATCATTTTGTGAATTTTATGAAGGTATATATTTTATCAAGAAACAAACGAAAAAAGCACGAGGTACTCCATGTTAAAGCTGGTGAAAATAAGATAGTGCTTTACATTAACAGTTTTCTTTTACGAAGGCTTTCTCTTATATCACGAATGGCATGTCTCATTGTAATCCTATGTCTTCAGAAACTATGATCTTACAATCAAGAAGCATAGCATTAAAGTTAACAAACCAATAATTGATGTGATGGTCTGGTTACTACGCAAATTAAAGAATTGATGCATCTTGGATTTACTTTGTTAGAAGATATGTGAATGGATGTTTTCCTTGGGGTGCTTACAGAAGGAACTAAGATTAACCTTGAAATAAGAGCATGTGGTATATTTCTTGACTGGTTATTAAACTTGAAATAAGTGAATTCATGTGTAATGACAAAACTCATAAATATAATGATCTATGATCTCTCCCTGTCAGTTACCTTCAGCTACTTGTTACATTCCAGCTGGACTCGAATATAATGCGAAGAAACATTTCTTAAGCATGTTTACATTATGGAATATCAACAATGCATTAATAACCCTATGTTTCACTTTGACATGCCTCATTTGGTACAAGTGGAAGCTTCATATTAGCCATTGCTTGAAAAGGTGGGTTTACACATAGCTACTCACCTTACAGAGTCATTGAGGACAACACCATGATGTCCATAATCCTTAACATTCATTAATTTTATCTTTGAATTTGGTAGAATCTTAAAAGCTGTATATATACACTACCGTTGTCTTCTCAAACACATCTAAAAATGGGTTCCTATTTAGCATGTATTCCATCTTAGAAGACACTTAAATGGGCAGCTTCAATCTATAGTTAATGAGTTAGGAGTTTTGTCTGTTTTGTTAGTTGTAGAGTGCAAAGGTTTATTGAGTTACAAATGGTCATTAGTGTGTCATGTTTTGTAATAATTAGCAAAATTGAAGGCTTGAAGATGGAAAGCCAATATTGAATCTATAAAGTTCCCGTTATAGTTAGTGTATGAACAAATATTTGATATCAAAACTTGAGAACTCTAGTATTTTAGTGTTTGAGTGAAATGACCAACCTTACGAACACTGTGCCTCTACTTAGGTTGACAAAGAAAATTAGTTAACTCACCTTACCTTTTAAACACTCCGTCTTCTATCCTGATTTCTCCCTTTTGTTATTTCGTCCCGGTATACGTCCCTTTTTAGGGTCATATGTCTTGAAGTGATGTGCCTTACCAACGATTTGATTCGAGCAGCTGAACGGTTATCTGAAACTTTACCCTTCTACTTGTCTCATCCGTAGGATGTTTTCCTAAGACGGATAAAGTATAATTAATTGCTTGCTGCTACAAGAAGGCTATAAATTATTATAGGTACTAGGATTACTAAGGAAGGTTCCTATAATTTAGCCTTTTGGTACAAATTGTAGCTTTTATGAAATTACTTTATTTACTTATAGAAAAAAGGTTCTGAAACTCCTTTTCATAGCTAATTTGACTTCCTTTGACTAAGAAAAGTTGGTGAAAGATGTTTCTAGTCTAAAGATTAAAGGTATTGGTCAAATCATGAACGAATCAGTGATATATTATTAGATTAAGCAAGGTAGTAATAGAAATAATCTTAGGTTGGGTCTTTTTTCGCTCCTCAAACTATGAGCAATTAATATCAGACATCACATAAAGTCTACGTGGGTGGGAGGATGTTGTGACCCTAGACGCATTAGACGGTGTAACCCAATTAATGTCTCTTTGAAAGAGTTTTGATGATAACAAAAATTGTAATTTCAACCCCTATGTTAGTCTCCTAAAGTGTGAAATTTGTTATCCATCAGATTAAAACTAAAACAGAAAATACGGAGTGCTTTAGTGATTGAATTCATGGCATATAATAAAAAAGAATGATATACTTTGATTTTGTCATTCGCTTTCTTTTCCCTCTTTCTCCAGAAAGGGACACTTATACAAGCTAAGAGAATGCCTATTGTACAAAATTTCTACTCTAATTTATGTCAGTCTCCTGAAGTGTGAGCTATATTGTCAATTCAATGAAGAAGTTATACGTTGGAAGACATCTTCGCTGCAAGGAATTGTGAGGCCACCCAGTGGATGATCATATCCAAACTCTTCCTCAGCTTTACTCAACAGCTCTTGGAATAAAGGTTGGTTCAAGTATGATACAGGGATCACAAACCGCTTCATTTTCTATCCAACATAGACTGCAAGATGGCCCTTTTGTGCATCCACTGCTTTTGAAGATGCTTGATTTACTGCAAATAAGGCCCTTCTGATAATAGGTAAACGAAAACCCATTGTTGTGTTGATTTGAGAAGATAAAGTTTTCAAGAGATGTCTCGAGAATTTTGAATACTTTCAGATGTGAATGGTTTGTATTGATCCTAAATGCTTGAATAAGTGAATATATATATATAGATAAAAGGTTATGCAAAAACTTTGAATTGGTTACTTGAATTATTGGTGGAGGTGGTACATGGGACCGAATAAGAGACATGGCATGTGGTGTTGTCTTTGAGGACTTTCATGATAACCAAAGTATCATATTATCAAGTAGATAATAGAAGTGACCCACCTTCTGGATCAATGAAAAAGAAGTGTAATTTGATGTTGTCGACACTTGCTTATTCAGGGTGGTGGGGGAGAGGAAATTGATTGATGCAAATTCCAAGGTGTGTTTCTTGGTTCTCCTCTTATCACAGTGGAGCTATAAGGTGCTGTAAGACAGAGCCATAAGTTCTTGTCTCCTATTTGGTCTCCTCACTCCTATCATAGCCCTCCGTTAAACATTCAGATACAAGATTTCTCACATAATAGGTATGGTGTTTAAACACTTTTGCGTGATCGACACAATTGTGAATCATTAGGCGTTAAATTGGAATGTGTGGGACCATCCTATTGGATGACTTAAGAAAACATCACATCTGGTACGGTCGCAGAAGTTGTTTTCAGGGATTAGGAAACTCAATGGGAGTGCATAGCCATAGCCACCTTCCGAGATATGATCGACAAATTAGCCACCTTATATAACCTCATGTTTGTCCATGCATTGCGATAAAGATAATCTAATTTGAGATTATATATCTCTGGTGTATCATCAAATAATATCAGATGATGGGTAGCAACCACATTGAAAGCACTGAATAAGTGTATGGACTAAAAAATTGAAGCAACATACATGAGGCCCCACTATAACATGTTACCTTCATTCTTGAGGAAATTCTAAAGACAACACCAAGTGCCCCTGTCTTTAACTTGGTTGAATTACTTATATTGAATTGAATAGCCCTCCTTCAATAATTCATGCACCCAATGGTTTCTTATCTATCCATTTCTCTTTATATATATTCACAGCTAACCATTTAGGATCAACACAAATCATTCACATCCAAGAGCATTCAACGCTGAAGAACTTATTATCAGGACTTTTCGTAAAGCATTTTCATCCCAAATCAACACAATGAGTTTTCGTTTACATGGTATCCGAAAGGCATTGTTTGCAGCAAAAAATCAAGCATCTTCAAAAGCAGGGGATGTGCCAAAGGGTTATCTTTCAGTCTATGTCGGAGAGAAAATGAAGTGTTTTGTAATTCCCGTATCATACTTGAATCAACCTTCATTTCAGGACTTGTTGAGTAAAGCTGCGGAAGAGTTTGGATATGATCATTCCAATGGTGGCCTCACAATTCCTTGTAGTGAAGATGTCTTTCGAAATTTAACTTCTTGCTTCAATTGACAAATAGTAGTATGCTTTTGAACACTAACATAGATTAGTGGAGACATTTTGTACCATAGACGTCTTCTCAACTTGTAGAGATCTCCCTTTCTTCAGATCGGGAGAGAAAAGACTATTCAAATGACAAATTCATATTCTTTACTGCATACGGACAAATTTTCTGTCTCATTGTAATCTCTCTCGCTAACATTGGTGCCTTGCTATACTTTTCCTATTCGATTCATGTATGGTTCTTATGCCTTTAGCTTCTAACCATGACTATCTTTTTAGTCCAAAGTAAGTAATTTTTAACAAGTGTAATATTTCACAATGATATGCACGACCTATAGCAGCAAAAATATGTGCAATTGAAAATAGTATATACTAGTGTCATCAGTATAAAAGTGTGTTATCGCTACTAAAAATTTGATTTTCAACGTCAGTTAAGGGTATGGTTTAGTGGCGATTTTAATCGCCACTATTTTTATTTCCATCAATACTGACAAAGAATTTAACATCATAAAAGTTTCGTAGTGTCGTTTTATAATATAAGCTTTAGAATAGCTCTCATTAAGATTATTAAAGTCAGTTTTAACCGCCTCTAAATTAATTAGTAGTAATTATAACTACTAATAAACTCGTTTTTTTTAAAAAAAAAAACTTCATTTAATATTTAACGACAGTTATGACTACCAGCAAAATCGTAATTATTTTTTTTTAAAAAAAATCATCTGATATTTAGCGATAGTTATAATCGTCAACAAGATCGTAATTATCTTTTTTAACAAATTTATCTAATATTTAGCAACCATCACTACAAGAATGCACGGTATTAGCTTCCAAATTATGGCATCGAATGGAAATAAGATGCAAAATACGTCAGCCAAACCAACGCAAAACTGACGCTAACATAAATAATTATTAATTCACTAGTTTAGTAAGGGCTTTTGACCCTGGTTGTTTTTGTTATTCTGCCTCGGTTTTAGAACCGAGGCATATTGGGGTCAGGCCAAAAGGTATGACTTTTGGCCTCAGGTGTTAACCGGAGCCATAAAGCGCTTTTTCTGCCTCGGGTAACGTAAGAACGGAGGCCATAGGGGACATTTTTTTGGAACACCACTGCAATTGTAGTAAGTCGTTCGAGAGCACGGTGGAAATCAACAATATCCAAATTGAATGGCAATAAGCAAGAATCTCATATTTGCTTCCAAGAGTGCACCGTAAAGTCTAGTAAAATAAGTCCTATTTTCAGTTAAGGGTATTCCCTCTATCCCTTCAACCGTCCATTCAATCCTACCATTCTTCTTCAACACTACGCCAAAGATTTTAGCAATATCCAGAGAAGGAAACAGTCGCAGGATGGCACAGTGAAGCAAAGACGGAGGTTGGTGCTGTCAGCAGCGACGAGGAAGAAGAAGCGGCCTATCTCGCGCAGGAGAGGAAACGAGGAAGAAAGTCGTGTTGGTACAACATCGTCTTCGTTCCAGATCTGGTTAGCACAGCTTCTGCTACCCGACTTTGGTCCAACATCGCCAACGTGCCCAAATATGCCAACGTTTGAGCTCCTTGGTTTCAGCCCCTCTTCCACTTTGCATTTCAGCCACCCTTTTCAACAAACCCTAAAAAATACATATAAAATTTAATCAAGGAAATAGGAAATGGAGGTGCAGCGAACCAGCGGCGGCAGCAAACCAGCGAACCAGCGACGGCGGAGAGGTAGGTTGCAGGGAGAGAGAAGAGAGAAATGGAGTTGTTGAGAGAAATGGAGACTACGGTGGGGAAGAAGAAAAAGAAAAAAGGGCACGCATTTTGGCTAGGTTGTAGGGAGAGAGAAGAGAGAAATGGAGTTGTTTAGAGAAATGGAGACTGCGGCGGGGAAGAAGAAAAAGAAAAAAGGGCACGCATTTTAGCACCGGTTGTCAATCACCCGAGGCCAAATATGTGAGTTTTTGGCTTCGATTCTCCGCAACCGAGGCATATGCTAGCTTTTGACACCGATTTTTTATCAACCGAAGCATAACACCGTTTTTGGCTTCGGGTGTTCTGTGAACCGAGGCATAAAAGTTGGGTGGAATTGCAAAAATGCCATTGCGCCATTATATGCTTCAATTTTTTGATAACCGAGGCATATAAGGTGAGTTAAAAACAATAATCTGCACTAGTGATTATTAACTATTTGCACGAAAGAAGAAGTTATTAATTCAAGGTTCTCATCGATTTGGCCAACATAAATGAACTAAATCACTAGTGTCGGATGGTCGATGCATAACACATTATCGTAATAAATGTGCTATAGTCCAAAGGAATATAGCTTCAGAAAAGAGTGGGACACTACACAGGTGACTTTAATTTCTTTTATTTTCATATTATGATAAATTAGGTCTATTAAAACCGATATATATACATACATACATATATATATATATATATATATATATATATATATATATATAATTTTTTATTTTGTTAATAGCAAAAGAGCTGGGGTGGGAGACATATATTGATGATGTATTTTACCAAACTTATCTTTGCAATGGATCTGGCCAGTTTGTTGATGAAAGGTCTCAAAGAACACATGCAAGCAAAGACTTTTACTATTATTTCCTTTAAACTTAAATATCATAACATATTTAACTAATTTCTCATTTTTTTCATTAATAGAAGAAGTTTCAAGTAAACTCTTACAGGTTGATTTGAGCAAGGGTCATGTTTTTATATGCCATAGCATATTGATGATGCTGATCAAAGATTAATTATGAGATTGACAAGTCTGATTGTATGTCTATGAAATTTCAGATATGATATTGATATTGTTTATTTGAGATTGGGAAGTTGGAAGTGTATAATGCACTGGAAAATGTTATTAAAATTACCGACAAATAAATCCATTGCCACATTCGTCGAAAATTTCACCAACTAACGCAAGTAATTACCGACGGCTATATCCCTCGGTAATTGACGATAAATATATCCTTCGATAATTACCAAAGCGCATAATTCGTTGGTAAATATTACCTACGAACCTTTTACAGAAAAATATGAATCCATCTGTAATCTGTCGGAAACATAGTACACAAACGAATATTGGTTGTTTTCGATGGATTTGGACCGCCAATAATATCTATTTTTTTTGTAGTGATACTAAAATAAAGCTAATGTCTTAGATATTTTACCAAAAGTTCACATTAAATTCAGATATTCAAATGTTTAAAATGACTAATTGATTACACTCTATATCTAGAGGCAAACTGTTAGTTATACTATCCCAATCAAGTATATTAAATAGCAGAAGTCACAAAGATGGATGATACATTACATCCAACCCAAATGAATTAAAGAATTAGTTACTCCTATACACTATGAGCACTAGAAATATGAAGAATAATAGTGATGATGGATGACTCCAGCCTCCAACATGGGTCTCTGCCATCTTTCACTTAGGGTTAGTTTCCCAAAAGATACAGTATGTCCAACCCCAATGAATTAAAGAGTTAGTTACTTCTATACATTATGAGAACTAGAAATATGATGAATAATGGTGATGATGGATGACTCCTGTAACATCCCTATTTTTTTAATAAACTGTATTATTTATTTTAAATAAAACAATTAGAAAATCTTCTATTTTTACTAATGTTTCATATTTTTTTATGATGTAGTTTAAACATTAAAAATATATTTTATCATGATATACTTTTTACTTATTAAAAATAATTATAAGAACAAAACAAAACAAATAAAATATGTATATATATATATATAAATATATATATATATATATATATAAATATTAGGTAAAAATATTTTAATTAAATAGGTGTGTGTAAAAAAAAATAATAATAAAGAATCTTCTAAAAGAAAAAAAAAATAGAAAAGAAAAAAGAAAAAAAAGAAAAAAAACAAAGAAAAGAAAAGAAATAAAAGAAAAAGAAAGAAGATAAGGAGATTTAAAGGAGTTTTGTCTAAATACATGAAAGATAAGAATAATTAGAAGTGATAACCTTACATTTAATGCATTCATTCATTACTTGGCAAGTTGGCACATGCATGGCTTATAAATGGATGAAAGAAATGGATGATGAAAGAAAGATGACCTAAGAT
>Ga0214543_1013153_pt1 | contig 10557 bp, 6 predicted proteins | sample CNSS2metaG_FD_160094 | JGI IMG/M metagenome (GOLD analysis project Ga0214543, IMG submission 160094) | Root nodule microbial communities from cowpea collected in UCLA plant growth center, Los Angeles, California, USA - CNSS2 | ecosystem: Host-associated > Plants > Roots > Nodule | place: USA...
GCAGAGGCAATTTACTGCTCGTTGGCGAGTAGCGATAATAACCAAGAATGTTGTATAATTGTATTGGATTCCCCGATTGAAAAAGTAATTATTCCTATTTGATTTAAGCTAATGGTGGAATGCTTGTCGATTCTCATGGATTTAGTGGATTTTTACATGAAATGAATGTATTATTTGTTCTTATTGTAGAAATACGAGGGATAAAAACATATTTAATCTTATTCCTAAACTATTTTATATTTTGAAAATATAACATATAACATATTACACGAGACGAATATTAATATTATAATATAACATTTACTTATGTTACTGTCAAAAATTTATTAAAATTCACAAAATAATGTTATTCATTTATCTTCAAACGAATATTAGGGCCTAAAATAGTTATATAAATTTTAGAAGAAGGAAATTTGAATTAAATACTACTTTGGTCCTTATTTTCGTTGTGCTTATTCAATATGGTCCTTTATTTTTTCGTTAACATAATCATAATTTTCATCAATTTTGGTCAATTTGATCATTTCTTGTAACAACGTTTAAATAGTTAATGTATTAAATCATGTATGTCATGTGTCAATTTGTAATTTTTTTAATTTTTCATGTTTTTTATTTGTTTTAATTTTTTTAATTTAAAAAGAAATTATTCAAGTGTCAAATCAGCATCATCTGTGATTTTGTGGTTGTATCATAGCCTTTTGTTCAATTGAGTCTCTTATGTTTGTTGTTTTGATTCAATTAAGTCTTAATTTTTTTTAAATGATCAATTTAATATTTATATAAATGTTATACTGATATATTTATTACAATTAAATTTTTTATTAAATATTGCATGAATTCAATTATAAATGATTAGATTTAATTATGAATTGAATATAATAGTTAGATTCAATTATTAAATATAATATAATTATTAGAATATAACTATTAAATGCTTTATTATTATACATAAAAAATAAGGTTGGTTTAAAATTAATTCAAGAAATATTTATAATTAAATCTAATAATTAATAGTTGAATTTCATAAATATTTAATAAAAATGTCAATTTTAATAAAAATATCGAGTATAAAAGTTATGTAAAAATTAAATTTGGAGAGGGATAATTGCTTTATTTCAAAAAGAATTGAGATTAAATTGAATAAAAATAACGAATATATAGATTGAATTGAACAAAATGCAATAATACAATCACAAAATGACACAACACTAACATTCATATGTGACATAATGCTGACTTGATACGTTGATAATTTTTTTTAAATTAAAAAATTTAAAAATAGAATAAAAAAATAAAATTTAAAAAATAAAAAAAGTAACGAATTGACACGTAACATATATTATTTACATGACATTAATTATTTAAACACCGTTAAAAAAATATCAAATTGATCAAAATTGCCCTCTTAAATACAAAAAAGTAAAAAGAGGACTATATTAAACAAACACGACAGAAAATAAGAACCAAAGTGATATTAAAGCCAATATTTTGTGAAAAACAAAAAGCAAAACTTTAGAATTTTATAAAAATGAGTGAAAACACGTGTTGTGCAGCGCATGTATGTTCAATGTTTTATAATAACAAAAAAAATGAAGTTATAATTATAAGAATAAATATAAATAATTTTTCTAATTTAATTATAAATAATTTGTATTTATTTTACAGATGATTTTTATTATTTAATTTCAAAAAATAGTTAAATTAAAAAAAAAGGTTAAATAAAAAATTCACCTGAAGAGTAAAATTGAAAAAAAAAAGTGTATAGCAAAAAAGAATCTTCTTTATATAATAATAATAGTATAGATTGAAAAAAACAATTTCAATTCTTTTTAAGATGAAAGCCAAAAAAATTCTTTGGCAATGACGAAAAATTAAAACTCGTAATTTAGAAACAATATTTAATTTATGGTATACATATATATAGTATAAAGTGTTGGAAATAACTAAAGCATCATAAACTACACATAAGCCAAGCTTGCAATGAAGTTTGATTGGTATATTTGGTGGGGGATCGTAGACATCTTGCTACAGATGACGACAAGGCTTAAGAGATATAGCATCAACCTTATTGGTATCACTCATCACTGCCATTCTTTTTCTGAGTTTCATTTTCTTTTGGATGATATGTTATAGTGCAAATAGACCAAACTATGGGCCACTATGAACATGTGTAAAGAGAGAGAAAGGAACACCATTCGAACATGTTGCAAGCATATGATCTAGATGCCAGAAAAAAAATGCTCATAAAGTGACCTACACAATCTAATACTTATTTTTTCTTCTTGACTAGGCAATAGGTGAGTTGTGCATCTCAAAATGACAATTTGTGATGGATAATGAAGCTTTGGAAAAAACAACTTTTTGAAAAGAGAAGAATGGTGTTCCAAAGCAATAATATCTCTCATATACTATCTTTTCCAAGAAATGGTAGGCAAAAAGTATATCCAACCACAAAATTTTATACTCTATATATAGAGATGATAGAATCAATATGACACAATCAAAACTCTTGATTTTATAAATGTGTTGTATTGTAAATATATATATATATATACATATATATATATATATATACATATATATATATATATATATATATATTTGGATTTTCATATATCCATTAGGAATATACTTAAAAGCGATTTTTTTGTAAAATTGAGATAGCTATATTATAATGATTGTTATTGCATCATTGCTAAATTACTAGCTCACATTGTTCAATCTTTGATACTAGATAGTATTAAAAATATGAGGCTCTTAACTTTGTGGTCATGAGTTTGGGTTTCATGATAGACGCTAATGTTCCGATCTCAAATTCGATGATAGAATTGTTGTCAATCATGATACATTCGAGATATTGTCCGCTTTGGAGCCTGTTCGTAATGATTTTGTCCTTAAAATGTGTCTTGATGGGTTGAAGGAGTATTTAAACTGTCTTAGATCTCAACTTCTAAATGATATGAAATTATTGGATGCAGTAGAAACAATATGATTAAGATAATATATGTAAAAAAAATACCCATTTAATATGAAATATTGATCTAGTTCTAGTCTTATACTCAAAATTATGTTTTTTCAAAGTTGCATCACTTAAACTTACTTTACGAGAATTAACTAGAAGAAGCTAATTTGTTGAACCTAATACAAGAGTTAAAAGAATGTGTGATTTGTAGCTAACTAATTCAAGGGATTAATTGATTGAAGTAGAATAGGGTATATAATGAATTAAAAATATGGAGTTTGAGGAGTTGAAAAGCATAGCTTTATTTATGGATAGCTTTGTTTTTAATAGTATGATAACTGTTTCAAGTGGGGAGGTCCCTCCATAGATAGGGAGACAGTGATTCACGTAAGCCAAAACTCAAAACATCACAGCTAGAGAATCTTCAGAACTTCCAAAGATAATGATGTTTAGGTATAATAAAGATGGCTATAGCGGTCAAACTTTCTTTCGGAACGAAAATTTAAATGAAGTGCTTCAAGCGTTTTTAGTATTATTATTTTTTCATTAAAATTAAACTCTTGCTAGGTTCATTATCTTCAAATTGATAAATTTCAATTAAAAAAATATATAAGAGGAAGATGATGATTTGATTGAATAAAAAAGAATAAAAAGTTTAGAAAATATAGGTGGGATATATACATATATAGATAGACAAAAGCATTCTCTATAATGAAGTTTTCAATCTTGTCCTCTCTTTAAGGATGTTGTGTTCTATTTGTCTTAGTTGAAAGTTATTCATTCTTGCCTTCATTATTGGAAGTCTTGAACTTACATAAAGTAAATATTCCTCTTTTGAACATGATTTTTTTTTGCATACAAGATAATATTATTCTAAATCATTTAGTTAAATCATAGATGATTTACTATTACATGTTAATTAGGAGTTTTGAGTACGATATAGATATTTGATATGGAATATTGAATTGAGGCATGCTATATATGGCTAGAAAGAAGCATTAATGAGCACTTTAAAGAGGTACTTACAGTTGAAATGATAGCACTGATGAATTGGGCCACAACTTTAATGATTGTATATGACAAGAAACCATGAACATTAAGGTGAAGTTGTGGTTCACGAGAGCATAGATTGATATTGGAAGAATCTAAAGGCAAAGCAAGGAAGTGATATGTACTTCATTGGAATTGAGAAAGTTCCACTCCATCAATTGCTCTGAGGACATTATCATTACCCAAATCTGACCTAAGCATGGAGATGCACACAAGGGGACGCGACATCAAGGGTAAATTGGAAGTCTAGTGTTTTCACCATTGTTAAAACATTTTTTAGCATTGATTTTCTTATATTTTAATTGTGCATATAGTTGGAATATATTGTGATATGCTTTGAGTGTAAAATAATTTGGTATGATGATATAATAGTTTTCCTTTTTTAAACATAGAGTGAAACTAGACTTTTTGAAAATTTTTGTGTATTGTGAGTTTGTGTGTATAGAATTAGAAAGGGAGTATTTATCGTATGAAATTGATTTTTACCTGATTCTTGCTAATGAAATAACATAATTGATTAGAAATGACAAGTTAAACCGTGTAAAATAATAAAGACAAAAATTTCTCTATTTTTTTTTCTTGAAATTAAAAAAAAAACCTAAATCGGTAAACAAACACAATTAAACTAAACCAACTTTAGTCTTCGGCAATAGTGTCAAAAACTTGTTACAGAATTTGCAAGTGTACCAGATAGCACAAGTAGGGATGTCAACGAGACAGTTAGGGTATGAGTAGTAACTCTCCCTTACCCTACCCGCTGGATAAATATTCGCCTCGTACCCGTAACCATATCCGTCAGGTATCCATTATGTGGGTACTTGGATAATTTTTTAATATCCACGAATACCCCCGAGTGTTTACAAAAAAACAAAAATAAATATTTAACATATTTTAATCATAAATTCAAATAAAATAAAATACATAACATTCATAAATTTTAAACAAAGTCCAAATAACCTATTTAAATAGTGTTGAATGATAGTTTACAAAGAAATGATTTTTTTTAAACTAATTGATAAAAAAATAACTCATTCAAAATCAATATGTTAATATTTTAATCATGTTTTTTTTAATTTAAATTAGAGTATAGCGGGTACGTGTATCCATGAGTACGAATACTATGATACTTGTAATTTACAATATCCTTTTCCTACCCGTTGCGGGTTTTATCCGCAGATACTCGCAAGTACGGATTTTTTTTACATCCCTAAGCATAAGTAATATAGTGGACAAGTTCAGATATCGTATTCCACAGGGACTAATGTGGTCTAAATTAATTTTTTAGTTACTGATAAAGGGTGAGAATAACAAAACATTTGTGGGTTAAAGGAAAAATAAATGTAGAATATACAATATAATGGGAATTGACACAATGGAAACAAAGAGCTTGATTTAGAAAAATATGAGATAAAAGCTTCACCAGGATTGAGTTTCATGATTCCATTCAAAGCAAAAACACCAAACAATAATCTTCTAATTCCTACTCTAGCATTCACACCTTATGTAACAAGCCCTAATGTCTTCGTGACAAGTTTAAACTTTAATAAGAACCTTAATGTCTTAGACATTTTCTTATTGAGAGTTCGCATTAATGATCAATTCTGATGTTATGAATGACCAATGATGTACTCTATGTCTAGATGCACAATCAATTAGTTGTATATTCTAGTCTAGGTTCTAATATCATGTCCAATGATTAGAAACCCACAAATATGCAGTCAATAATTATCATGTAGTTAAAATAAGAATAGAACACAAAAGTGGTGGGAAAAAATTATATTGATTAATGGAATTCACAGAGAATTAAGAATACATTACACCCAATCCCCGTGAATAAGGGAGTTAGCTACTCCTAGGCATATGAAGACTAGACTGATGTTGAAATTGAAGGCCTTCATCCTTCAAAAGGCCCTTCTACCTTCAAGTGTAGAGATATCAAGTTTCTTTCTCTCCAAGTGTGTCTTTTTCCCTCTCTCCCCCAAATGGGCTTTTCCCCAAAAGGAGTGTTTATTTCCCATGAGGGTTGTTTTTCACTTTTGTCAAGCCCTTTATTTATAGATTTTTCAATTTGAACTTAGCCTGCAACTTTCTACTTGATCTTTTAATATCTTGTATATCTTGGAATATCTTAGATATAAATATCTTTTATTCTTCTGAAACTCAATATCTTTGAGATGTTCTTCAAATATTTTGACTCGTAATTTGAATAACCAACTTTGTGGATACCTGATATTGTTGATAATCTTTGGCAATTCAATATTTCACTTATTTTGTTGATAATCTTCCTAAATATCTGAGATTTTCACTTATTTGCAAAATATAATCCACACATTTATCTTTTCCACTTTTATTAAATAAAACCTAAAATATCAAATAAAATCCAAAAATAAAGTAACAATAAGATATAAAAATAAATAAATAAAAATATGATAATGCCAATTAGCAACCATCACAAAGCTTCAAGATCAAAGGAAGTTAATATAGGTACCAATGTAGAATATGCAAGGAGTTTTCACCCAAATAAAATTGAAAAAAAAATCAATTCTAATAATAAATTATGATGATAAGACATCTAATTTATTCATATTATCTTTAGTACATGTTGTTAAAGCTGACGAAAACACGAACAAATTGCCAAGGTCTGCCTAACTAAACATGACAAGATTCCATAGGTACTACATCATATAACACACCATCTTCATATTTCTGTATGGAAAGCTTGACCTAGATTGACAAATCCCCACTTTCATTGAGCCAATATAATTTGTAAGGTTTTGGATCGGGAGTGACAATCAATGCCAACTTGTTAATAAACCTAATAATACAACAGTTGCAACACAAACCACTATCAACAATTAGAGAACAAGTGTTTTCTAAAATTTTATATCTTTGATGAAAGATGTTCTATCTTTGAGTTGACTCTTGTTGACTAGGTTGATTGTCGAGGATTCTTCTAATCATAAGAAGGTCCTTATCACATGGGTAAGCATCTTCATTAGACTTATTAGACTCCTCACTAGAAGTCTCACCCACTCTATTTCTCATCTTGGCTACTGTAATAATGAACACTCTTAAGAATCATGGTCTTCTTGGTGGGGCATTGAGAATCTATGTGACCTCTACCAAGACATTTAAAACACTTAGTATCACTAGTGCGAGTGTGCGTAGATATGCCTTCCCTTAGGGTCTCCTTTTCTTTCAAAGTTTTAAAGGGCTCTTCTTTCAGTTATTTACCCTCCCTCTTGAAATCTTTCTTAGCATAAGAGCTAGAGTGGTCATTTCTAAAACATTTCCTCAAAATTTGTTGATTTACCTTTATACAAAGTTGAACCAAGTCATTGATATCTTGGTAGGCAACAATTTCACTTTATCTCTTATATTAAGATTTAAGCCACTAAGAAACCTTGCAATAGTTGTATCTTCAGACTCCCTAATCCCAACCCTCATCATATACAACTCTATCTTTTATCTATATTCTTCAACTCTCCTTTTGTTTTGATGGAGTTTTTGGAGCTTATCCATAAGCTCTCTATGATAATAAAATGGAATGTGTCTGCTTCTAAGGGTTCCTCTAAAGTCATTCCAATATTGGACTAGAGAAGTGTGATTGATTCTCCTATCCCTTTCTAGGGCAATCCACTAATACATAACATTACCTTCGAAGCTAAGGGTACCTAAAGGTACTTTTCTCTCCTCACTTATTTGATGGCAAGCAAAACATTGCTCAACCTTCATTTTCCAATCTAGATAAATTTCAACATCATGTTTTCCATAAAAGCGAGGGAGGTCTAATATAATGGCTCTTGGTTCCGTATGCTCTCTTCATTATCTTCTTGGTGGAGGAGGAGGAGGTTGATAGAAGTTATCTACTAGTCTACTATCCTCTTCATAGTGTGTGACTAGTGTATGAGTTTTGAAGTGTCTTGTGTGACTCCTACGAACTCATTCTTTTTTGTAACTTCTCCATATCTTTTGGCCCTCCCATTTCCTCCTCTAAGATTGCATAATATTTATCTCTTTGTTCTTTTTCTCTTTCTCTAGAGTACATTTCTTCTTCTTTCCAATGTTTTAGTGCTTTAAGTTCTAGTGTGCGTTGTTTTAAACTTTTTTCCTCATCACTTGAAGCACTACCACTTTAGAGAGAAGAATGACGAGACATTTTGATTGCTTTTTTGTTTTTGGTCTTTTAAAGAAATTTCAATGAAGAAGTAGATAACAAAATGCTTTAGTTCTCCTCCAGGAAAGAGAGGTGAATAACTTAGATTGCTTATGTACCAAGTCTTTCCTAGTCAAGGAAACTTGAGGCTTTTGCACAAAACTTGTTAAATGAAATGGGATCAAAGACTATTATGACACACACTAAACTATAAAGCAAGAATTAAAAGACTATATTCGACCTAATGCTAGAATTAGAAGGCACTTAGAACCTTCAAATTTACCCCAACTAAAAGCAATTTACTATAGAAAAATAGAGGTTCTAATTAAGAGATGAGGTTGAGCACCAAAGACTCCCTCAAGACGCCTAATTAGGCAGTGAAAATAAAGAAGAAAGAAATACAATTTTACAATTCAATTAAAATACAATCAAAGTGCTCAAAATGTAAAGCTTTACAAGTAACCCCTCCTTTTGGCTTCTCGATTTTGTCCTCACACAAGTGTATCACTCTTGCACTTTGTCTTGTTGATTTCACCAAAGAGGATTCTCCTTCAAGGCTAGGTAGTCCACCTCCTAGGATGCTACCTTAAGAAAGTTAGATCACCTCCAAAAAGGAACATTACACCCAATATGATAGCCAAACCAAATAGGCCAAGAAAGTAAAGCAAGAAAAGCACAAGAATTAAAATTGCTAAACTCAAATGAGATTAATTTGAGACATACTCAAAGATTATCAATAAAGACAACTCATTTAGCATCAAAGCTAACAAATATAGTTTTAAAACAGCAGCAAAATGACATTGAATAGTGGTGAAAACTACATCGTAACAGATTGCAAATTATAGATTATAAAATCAAAATGACTCATCTTAAGAACACTTTAAGTGAACAAAATGAAGAACATACACAAGAAAACAGAAAATGTTCACAAAATCACAAAATAGAAAGCCTAAAGCACACTTGGATGGTTCAAGATGAAGCAAATGAGTTGAACCAAAAGAAGAAAACAATATATCACCATTGCAATCTGTAAAACAACAAGATAACCAAGAAGCAAAGTAGAGACAACTCAGAATTGAAGAAGAAAAGTAGAACATGAACTAATCTCTTGAAGCTTCTTCAACCAAGGCTCATGATACCACATGATGATCCCACCTTCTAGCTTGGAGTCTTTGAAGAGATGATGGAGACTCCATGAATGGAAGAGATACACGAAAGCAATAGAGAGGATGAAGCTAGGATGAGGATTGGTTTGGCTAAGTGAAGGTTCCTTGAGAGAGGTGAGGCCAACTCCTAAGGAAATAGGCTAGAGTAGACAAGAGAGAGGTGTACTCTAAGAGGAACACAAACAAGAGGCATGTGCACATAATTGGGCAGCATTTCAGTACTCAAATTCAAGCTACATTTCATGAGGTAAGCTCCTATATTTACAGGAGAAAAGAAGAGCTAGGTGTCTACAAAAAGTGGAGGGAAAATTGGTCTAGAAAAGTTGAATTTTGAAACCAAAAGGGAGCATGTGAAAGGTGCGACATGCCACCTAAGCAAGTCACACACTCTTTGCACATAAGCGCACAAAGATAAGCTTGGTGAGCAAGCTAGGCGCATGAAGGATATAGAATCCTTGAGTAAGGGCGCATAGGACCCAAAGTATAGACTCATCTCTCTTTAATCTAAAATGCTTCTAAGACCCAAAATTCCTCCAGGGCCCAAAAAATTGCCAAAAAAGAAAAACCTATTCTATTAGGCCCAAAATACAAAGTTCAAAATTTAAATTCTAATATAATATTTACAAATAAAAAGTCCTAGGCTAAGTTTTCACATCCTCTTTAACCCATATGAACTTCAACTTGAACCTTACATATTTAGAGGAGACTCAATTTTCTTGTATCTTTCTAACCATTGCTCTACTTGTAGGTCTTTTGGCTACAAATATCTCATCAAAGTTTCTCTGTCTAATTTCATTGTTGAATACTCATTGCTCAAATTTAAGAAAACTTTAACAAATATTTGTTTCTTAGATTCGTATAACAAGACTATATATAACTGAACCTGAATTAATCCGTATTTGCATAACCCAAAAATAAAATGGTCGGATTAAATATGAGTACGTGAAATTTAAATTATAGTGGATTGGTCGTAGTGGATTCAAAACAGATGCAACTCGACCATTTCTCAAGCCTAATCTCGGAGGTATGTTGTGAATGAAATGATAAAGCTATGATTTTCATATTACTACAGATAGAATCTTTTAAAGATTTAACATCAACTTACAACCGGAATAATGAAAAGTAATTATTCATTATTTCTCTCCCTCGGTTTGAAATTGAAAAAATACAACATGTGTACAAAATGAAAAAAAAAAAAAAAACAAAAAAACAAAATAAAAATA
>Ga0214543_1013154_pt1 | contig 10557 bp, 8 predicted proteins | sample CNSS2metaG_FD_160094 | JGI IMG/M metagenome (GOLD analysis project Ga0214543, IMG submission 160094) | Root nodule microbial communities from cowpea collected in UCLA plant growth center, Los Angeles, California, USA - CNSS2 | ecosystem: Host-associated > Plants > Roots > Nodule | place: USA...
ATATATAAAATTTTACATAATTATTAATTTGTACTGTTATTAAAAAAAAAACAAATGAGCGATAAGGTTGCACAATAACTCTTATCTTATCTGTTCTGATGTAGCATTTAATGCAGAAAAAAAAAATCAGTAACCAAGCAATCAAAGCCAATCAAACGGGAATAGTATTTACAAACCTAGTTAAAACTAAACTATATGTAATCATTACATTGAGTCATATAAATAGGGGTGAGAGATAAATGGGTGAAAGTGTGAAAGTAGTGAAACGTGATAAAGGAAACAGATAGTGTAGGTGAGGTGAATTAAGGTTATTAGGAAATAGGAGGTGGAAGTGCGACAGAGAAAAACAAATATCATCAAAGCTTCAGTACAACCTTGGTATATTTTCCACAATAATTAAGGTAAGGGAAGGAGACATCTATCATTTTATCTTTTTACTATGATTATTTTTATCTATTCATAATTATTTTTATCTCCAGTGAGGTGTCCCTAACCTCATTCTAATTTATATTTAGTTCTAATTCCTACTTATTTATTTATATTCATCTTTAGTTATTTATTCAATTTATATTTATTCTCATTTACTTATTTATATTCATCTCCATTACGTACTGGTCCTTTTTAGTTATTTATATTTATTTTAATTATACATTGATCCTATCTATTTGTTTATATAATTATATGATTTAATATTGAATTAAAATTTATGATAAATAAAGATTTGATTATTGTAGTTGGAGGTATGACCTTGGGGATTTAAATGAGTTAGTATTACTCAAGATGAGATGTTCTTGAGTTACTTTGTTGGCCATGAGCTCATTTATCCTGACTAGTCACTACAAAATTAATCAATATCTTTATAAACGTATAATAAAGATCCAATTTTATAGTATTGGAAGAAATTTCATTTCATTTTATTTGATTATGATATACTGTATTTTTTTTATGTGATATTTGTCTCACTTCCCTATTTTATGATTGTGTGTAAAAAACAAAATTTTATAACATTATCATAGATGGCTGCTCTGAACACGCCTGATCCCTTCTTCGCTGACATTGGGGCTATTTTTCCGGGAAATGCATGGCAAACCAATGTAGTGAATAATTCTGTAACATTTCAGGGAACGGGAAACTCTACCATTACTTTTCTCTCTGCTCCAAACGCGCCGATTGTCATCGAAGGACAAATCGGAATTACCTTTTATCTACCCCCAACAGTCCAAGTGAATCCTTTCCATAACCTTTTCCCTCCACCTGTTTAAACCGCATATGACGGGGAAACTGTAAATAAATAACCCTTCTTCCTCTTCTAGTGTAGGAAATATAAAATGTATTAAACAATGTGGATATAGGAAGTATATAATATTGTAAATATATATATAAATATGAATATTTTAAATATAATTATATATTAGTGTATAAATTTTTGCCTCTAAATAATTATAAGTATACTGTAATAAATAAATAAATAGAATTTTCTTTTATCGTCACATTTAGGCCACATTTATTTAGTGTTGTTTAATTTAGTGTGGTCTTAAAGTGTCTGAATCTTATATTAAACAACTACTTCAAAGCTGTATTATTACATTAAGCTATTATACATCACAACAAGTATTATTTCATTCACTTTTAATATTAAAAGTACTTGATATTAAAAATATTTAGATGATAAAAGTGATAGTTATTTTTTAGAAAAAAAAAAGTTGATAAAATACTTTTGAAGTTTAACTTATTAAATGAATAAATACTTAATTTGATAATTTGAAATATTGAGATACTAATTAATAAGTCATTGAACAATTTCTTTTATGCAGTAAGTTTGTGAAAAGTTTTCTATTTTTTATCCAAATTTTTATTAATAAAACTCTTAACGAAAGTTTATATTAGTATTTAAATGTTACTCTTGTGTGACTCTTAGGTGTTAGACTTTATATATATATATATATATATATGAGTCATCGATAGTTTATTATACATTTATTTTCTTTAGTTTTTTCTCTTCTTGAAATTTTCTCGAAGAACTACTAATGTGAAGACAAAACCTTCGTCACTATTTCCCTTTCACCTATTGTCATACAAACCAACAAATTTTAAATCTATTTTTTGAAATGAAGGATTTAGGAAAAAAAAAAGTTAAATATGTTTTTGGTCTCTCAAATTTTAGTAAAATTTGTAATTAGTCTCTCATCGAAACTTTTGACCAATTTAGTCTTTCATTTTTAGAAATGCGTGAATTTAGTCCTTTTAATCAAATTTTGTTAAGTTTATTTGAAATTTTAAACGTGTTTTATGATAATATTTGAGTTAGTATTTAAACGAAAATGGGTCAAACAATATAAACAATTCAAATACTATCGTGAAATGCGCTTGAAACGTTAGATAAACTTAACAAAATCTGGTTAAAAGGACTAAATCCATACATTTCTAAAGATGAATGACTAAATTGGTTAAAAGTTTCGAAGAATGACCAATTCCAAATTTTACTTAAACTTTAGGGATCAAAAACATATTTAACCCAAAAAAAAAATCACTCAAATAGCACACTTCAATCTAAAAAATATTTAATATAAATTATTTGACTTATATTTAAAATCTTTAGCATAGCAACCATCTTTCTATCCACTATCCTATAATTGCACTTTTATAATTGATTGCTCCATACTAGGGATAGATATGAACTATTTTTTGATAGACACACAAATTTACTTTCAATGCCACAAAATTTTGAAAGGCACAAATACAAAAAAGCTATGATTTATATTTGGAATCTTGAAATTTTATTGAATATAAGGAGAAATATGAATGTTTTTTATATTGACATACAAGTAGTTGGTTACCTAAGGGAAAAGGAAGATTCATCAAAATAGGAGAAAAAGAGAATTTAAAGAAAATTGTAGTTGTAGTTTCTCCTTTTTCCTTTATATGTTGAATTCCATTTTTTATATCGGTCGTACAATTTTTAGGTTTTTTCGTGTTTTAGTGTTTCTTTTCAAGGAGGTAACAATTTAAATAATTGTTAAAAATTCAAATGTGAAAATAAATCTCATAATAGATAAAAATGAATAAAGTAAGCATTACATAAAAAAAATTATAAACTTATTATCTTAAAATTAAAAAATAGTATTAATTTAAAATAACATCACCACCACCACCGCATAAATAACAAAGAGATTAGGCTCATATCTCTTGTAATCTCTATCTAACGAATCTGACTAAAAAAAACATTTCATCGTGATAACTTAGATATATGAAAAAAAAAAAAACTTCGTAATCTTATTTGGGCAAAATAATTATTGATCAACCTATTAATCAAGACCTGAATCTTTCAAATGCCAAATTAGATATTATATACTATGGCGATCAAATTAAAATATGAAAAAAAAAAAACACTAACGACTGCAAAAATATTAATTGATACAATCATTTATCTAATCTTGAAATGATTTACTTGTAATATGCGCTCCAAACTATCCTAATTATAGTTCAATATTAAAAAGGGAAGTAAACGTAAATTTTTTTACAATTTAAACTTTAAACAAACAAATAAAATATGGGTTTGAACGTAAATTCATATATTGCTCTCTTCTTATTCATAAATCTTAAATTGTATTTTAACGAAATTTTGAACCCAATTAAAAAAAATATTTATTATAGTAAAATTCTTTTATCGAGAGATCATTATTATAACAAAATAAATAAGCAAACAAAACCTATATTAATATTTAATACATAAAATCATATTATTTAAAGGATAAGGGTGATTATTTTTAAAATTAATTATCATATTTGATAGAAGATACGAGAAGGAACAATATATATTCCTTTTATAGAAAGTGTGACTATGCATGTATTTTAAATGATCTTCACTCAACCAAATATAGAATCAATTATACGGGTTCTCTGAACATAATATTAAATTTTATAACTGGTACTTTGTCTTTTGAATTTTTATTTTTGAATATTATATGAGCTGAATGAAAACAAAAGATAGAAGATAATATAGTGAAGTGAATCAGATTTTCTATCGACTTTTATTACTTTCAAAATATATTAGTTTTAGTATATTAAAGATTTTTTAATTTATGTTAAAATATCAAAACCCATTTCCCTTAATATAATTTACAGAAATAAAGATAAAAAAAATTAAGGAAAAGAAAAAACGATTCGAGTGAAGGTGTATGGTAAGAGGTATAATAAACTTTGCATATAAATGCATCAATGACACTGATTTAACAGCAGAACCGACACGCATGCCGACATTGTTTATTTTTGTTTATTTGAAATTTCTTGTTCAGACGAAACATGGTTCTTTCTTCTTGTTCAGACCTGCATAAATTAATGGCCTTAATCACATGCTAGGATCTCATTCGTTGAAACTAAAATTGATGAAACTTCATTCAGTATGCTAGTATAATAAATACTCTACCGTGATTAGTTTCTAATTGGGTATGAAGATAAAATACTATATAGAGCTGACATAATTTTTCTTTAATATAAATATATAAACACAAATACAAATAAGAATAAGAATAAAACTTTCATAAAGTATTAATTTTAAAATTGATCATATTTCAAAATAATTTATGCTAACTATATTATTTTAACAATTTTGAGAGGATATTTTATATTTTTTCTCTTTCTTTTTTGTCATTAAAATTTATCATTAGAGTAGAGACTTGATTATAAGTAAACTTATCATTTGATTCTGTTTATTTTTTTATCTGCAAAGCATTACGTATTATATATGTATAATGGACACTTGCGATATGCCCCATCCCGCTTATAAAAGAGCGTATATAGTATTATTTACTTTAAAATTAAATATCCTTACTTATACTTTTGATACATGATATTGTTAGCCAGATTAATAACCCATTACATTTGGCGTGTTTGGACAAACAATAGTATCCTTACATATTTTACAGCAATCTCAACATTTTAACAAGAGTCCGATAGCATTTTTTCATAATGAGTGATTGTACTTTGTATTCCCTTGATACTAGGAAGGGGAATTGCTCCTTTGTATGCTCCTCTACATTTATTTGTCTTCATGACAACTTCTTCTGCATTTGTGTTTTTCTTTGTTGTTTCCTCAAGTGCCCTTGTACTATGCATTATTTTGCTACCTTCTTCCTTCTCACCTTTCGGTCTCGTGTTCTTGGTCTATATTTTTTATCTATAAAGGAAACCTTCCATACCAGAATATTTTCCAAGATTGTGCACATTCTATTAACCTATTTTTGACTTCACCTTTTAGTAATGTTTTTAAATTTTGTACAGGGTCAAAATGTCAGACTGAATAGGACATTGTTACTTTAGGTAGTTTATATTTCAATCGTAACCATGCATTCACTTGTGTCATATTGAAGATATCTTGTCCATTAACATATCTTTCTCTAAAGGTAACCATATTTCTATGAGTTCAAATTGCTCATACAATTGAAATCCACGTTCACTCCCTACTTTTGTTTTGTTTTCCATTTAATTCCATTAGGTGGAACTTTTGGAAGTGGACATGTGTTTGGTTATGATGAACTGATTGCACCTATACCATTACAAGAAAATTAATAATTACCGACGAATTTTTTCCGACGGATATTTATCCGTCGGTAATTGTTCATTACCGACGGATGTAGTTGTTGAGTTTATTGATGGGTCATATCCGTCAATAATGTAAGAGATGAAATTATTGTAGTAGTTTAGCGGCAAAATTACCAACAGACGTCACTATTGGTTTTATCGACGAACTTTATCCGTCTGTAACATCCGTGATGAAATTATTTAATTAGTTGATTGACGGACTAGCCGACGGATGTAGGCTGTCGGTAAGGTCGTCAATGAAATTAGATTTCAGAATTAGTTTTCCCCTTTCCAATTTCATTTCCCACCCTCATTTTCATTTTCCTGTAGTATACCCATCTGTCACACATATCCCAAACCTTTCTAGCTATTTTGTAGGAGAAGAATAACTGTGTTGTGTTATTTTCTATTTCACTGCATAACACATATAGACAATAAGCTAGATCACAACACCCATATATGTTAAGTTGTGTTTTGTTGAGATCTTGTCCAGAAGCACTCTCCATCCAAAGTGTTTTGCATTTGGGAGGGCCTTTCACACTAATAAGAATTAAATAACGTATTGTTTTCACCACTTGGTTCATCTTGCAAAACATCTCACTATGGTTTTTATGCTTTAATGTTTTCCATTTTGGCTTCACATACAAATAGAATGTCGTAAGCAAATTGCAAGAGGTTAACCAAGGTTCCCTTGTAACCCACTCTTACGCATGTATACAACAACTTCTTTGTTGCTTATCTAACCAACCCTGCCAACCCCTCTACTACTAAAAATAGAAAAGGTGTTATTGGGCCCTCTTGTCTCAAGCCTATTTTTGGTTGGAATTCCTTAGTTGGATTGCCATTTACAAGAACTGATATTGTGGATGATTTCATGCATGCTTTAATCCAACCTATCCATTTCCTATAAAAGCCTAGCCTACCCATCATATAAAACATAAATTCCTAGCTCATTGAGTCCGACTTTTTCACAGTCCACCTTCATTCTTGCTACTTGCTTCTTTTGTCTTCTAGTCTTTTTCACTACTTCATTAGCCATAATAATGTTATCTAACTCATACCTTTTCCCTTAATGATTGTTGATTAGGTAGAATCAATAACTTTTGCTAACACTTTTCTCATTCTATTTGCAACACTTTGGAGATTACCTTGTAAAATCACCCAACCAAAGATATTATCCTGTAATCATTTAGGTATGTCAGATTATTTTTTAAAGGTAATAATGTGATAAATAACACATTACAACCCCTAGGTATTTCTCTAGTTCGTGGAAACCATTGTACTGCTTGAGTTAGATCATAATTCATAATGCCCTAGTTATTTTTGATAAAGTCAAAACTAAACTCACCTAGTCCCAGACTCTTATCAATCCCACACTCATTAACAACTTCATCTATTTCTCTTTCCTCAATGTTACTAATGAATGTGCTACTTTCATCAGGTGTTATAGATGGGAACTCAATATTGTCAAGCACTATCTTATTGTTAACAATAGGAGTAAATCTATTTTCAAAAAAGTCTTTAACCATATCTTATAAAGCACCATCCTTGGATTCCATACAAGAACTTGAAGATGAACCTTTACAATTTAAATGATCTATGACAAGAACAAGGAGCAAAAGATTGGAAGAACAAATCTATTCAAGGTTCTTTGTAAGACCCAAGAAAAATTAAATAATTAAATAAATTTTCATTTAATAAATGAGGATAATGGGAATATTTATGAAATTTAATGCGAGTAGTTATGACAAGAAATAGTACTAGCTCAAGTGGTTGAGAGTACTTGATTATATGTAGAGGACTTGGGTTTGAATTCTGTGTATGTCATTTGTGTGTTATTTTAATTGTGTTATTATTTTAATAATATGTTTGATCATGATGCGTGATAATATAATCCTAGATGTGTAAGAATTTTCACGAAACATGAATTGATTGATTTGGTTGTGCATTTGTTTTGTAATTGTGTAGTTGTGTGTTTGGTGCATGGTCCACTATGCTTCAGATGATACTTTAAGTATGGACTTTGCTGGAGCATTCCTTGAGTTGTGGCTCAGAATGACATTCCTCGAGCTGTGGTTCAGAATGAAGGGTAAACACGTAGTGATCCTAGGTTAGGGCTTGGTAGAGTTGTGGTTCAGAATGAAGGGTAAACACGTACCAATCCTAGGTTGTGGCTTGGTGATTTGGTAACCAGTGTGAGTGTGCGAGTTGTGGCTCATACAGATGGTCTCCACTGTATTATGCAATCACAGGTTGTAGCCAATGATGTGCTAATCCTATGTCGAGAGTACGAATTATGGTTCGTATTGGGAACTCCACCTGGCATTACGAATTGTGGTTCGTAACAAGATAGTTCGCACGTGTATCTACGAGTTGTGGCTTATAGATGGTGGAACCACGAGTTGTGGCTTATGGCAGCAAATGGCATCTTAAGGTCATCATCTGTAGACGTAGAATATGGATAAACATGGTGGTGGCCATGCTTTATGGAATCTAAGGATAAAGTTTCTCTGATGAGTGTGTGTGTGTGTGTGTGTGTGTGTACACTTGATTTGTGATTATGTATATATTTGTGTTATTAGCTCACCCTATCTGTTTGTGATTGATGATGATCGTGTAATTCGTTACACGAGAGCAAATGATGTTGCAGGTGGAGCTGGTGAGGCATAGAGCCAAAGTGGGGCTAGCATGGGAGTTTTGTGTTATGGATTTTGACGTTTTTATAAACAATTATTTTACTGAATTATGGACTTGTAATAGTTTTTATAACTTTATGGTTTTTATCATGTCGCATTAATAAAAATTTTAAATTTTCCCGCATTTTGGGAAAGAGCTTTGAATATTAACTGCAGATTTAATATTACTTTTTTTTTGAATTAGTAATATCCGGCCAATATGTTACACTCTTGATGCTACATGCAACAGGACATTCAAAGGATATGAAGATCATGACTTAGAGCATATTTAAAGGATAATTAATTTATGTTTTTAGACTTTGAGCTTTCTTTTAGAAATTAGTTATGTTTCTTTTATAAATTAATGGATTAAATATGTTTTTGGTCCCTTAACTTTCAGTGAATTTTGAAATTAGTCCATTTTGAAACTTTTGACTAATTTAGTCCTTCATCTTTCAAAATACGTGGATTTAGTCTTTTTAATCAAATTTTGTTAAGTTTATTTGATATTTCAAACGCGTTTTATAATAGTATTTGACTTAACATTAAGGCAAAAATGTGTCAAACAATATAAACAACTCAAATTCTATCTTGAAATGCGTACGAAACATCAAATAAACCAAACAATATAAATTAATTTATATTTTTATGTTTTTGGGCTCATACTGTATTGTAGAGTTTACATGTTATGTGTCTATATATAGAAGTACGAAAATTGATGTAGACACTTTTAGTAATATATTGAATTTTATTTCATTAAAAAGAGGATTTTCTTTATTGTTAGCCTAAGTCTTAGGTTCTTATCAAAGATTAACATTTTTGTGGCGAATCTTCAATTGACTTATCAATATGTTATGTTGTGGCGTCCTTCATCCTTGTCTTATTCCGCATTCTTCTCTGATTTTTTTTTGTACCTCTGGAATATTCAAATTCAGAAACGATCATATTCTTTCATGGATAAAATCGTATCAATATCTTTTACCTTTGGCGATTCTTCGTACCAATTACATTTATTTCCATCCCTTTTAGCTCATTATTTTAATCTTCTCCTTCTAATCCTCAAATGGAAGTACTTAGTGTTAATGTCACAATGCTCTAACCAATTGGCCTTGACCTTTTGTTTCAGAATTAGACTTTCTTTGTTACAAATCATTTTTAGCTTACTAAGCAACTTCATACGCTTTAGCCTTGTATCTTCACCTAAGTCACTCTCATCATCTAACTTATCTAATTCCTTAATTTGTCTAACAATTATCTCTTTTTTTTTGTGTTTACAATCCCAAAGACTTCTTTATTTCACAAGTTTTTCAGTTTTTTTTTTAATTACTACCATTGGGTCCTCTTTTTCATTATATGTGGACCATCTCTCTTTTATCATGCCCTTAAACCTAACTACATTGTTCCAAGCATTATGGTACCTAAATGGTTTTGGTCCCCAGTCAATTGATGTCATTTTTAATATCAAAGCACAATGATCAAACACTTGTCTAGCCTTAACATATTGTTTGCATTTCGGCCCATGTTCCATCCATTCTAAGGATATCAAAATCATGTCTATCCTACTCTTAGCCTTACCATTTGGTTTGTACCATGTGTATTTTCCACCTATTAATAAGACATCAAAAAGCTCCAAGTTTTCAATAAAATCATTAAACCCCTTCATTTATATTGTTTCACTTACCCCAAGGTTTATACCCTTCCTCTCACTTGCTTTTCTCATAAAATCTTTGTTTGACTGATTAAAAATTGAAAAACATATGGTCTTGTTTTTTGCTTTGAAAACAAAATCATAATTGTGCTTTTGTTTTGAATGTTTAAGTTTATACTTGCTAGTAGATCATTAGTGAGTTCTTAGAGTTAGGTTTCCAATGTGTTTTGTTGAAGTTCATTTCATCTAATTCTTGATTCGTTAGGAATTTCATTCGACAATTTGCTTCTACTTTTTATATGAAATGTGTGGTGTAAGGGCTTGACCAAAACATGTTTGCATGTTTGCAATCAATTAAACACTTGGAGAGGAATTGCTTTGGTTTTTGTTTGTAATTTCTTGATTTTGAACATGTTTGCATTCAACCTAGTTAGGTGTCTTAGGGGAGCTTTTGGTGTTCTTCCATCTCCTAATTAGAACCTTATTTGATTAATAAAAACCTTTAGATGGTGAGTGTGTCGTGAAGGTTCACAAGTGCCAACAAGTCTTAATAATAATAATAATAATAATAATAATAATAATAATAATAATAATAATAATAATAATAATAATAATAATAATAATAATAATAATAATAATAATAATAATAATAAT
>Ga0214543_1013157_pt1 | contig 10556 bp, 11 predicted proteins | sample CNSS2metaG_FD_160094 | JGI IMG/M metagenome (GOLD analysis project Ga0214543, IMG submission 160094) | Root nodule microbial communities from cowpea collected in UCLA plant growth center, Los Angeles, California, USA - CNSS2 | ecosystem: Host-associated > Plants > Roots > Nodule | place: USA...
CTTCGTGGTGACGCACACCCAATCCATCCATCACGTCGAGAACAAAGTCGGCGGCTGGTACGACACGGGCTTGACCCCACGCGGTGAGATCGATGCCAGGGCAACGGCCGAGCGACTGGCGAGCATGGTCGGTGGCGGCGACGTCGAGATTTTCAGTTCCGATCTCCTGCGCGCCTCTCAGACCGCGGCGATCATTGCAAAGCACCTTCGGCAGCCCGTCGTGGAGACTGCGGATTTGTGGGAGATCAGCTACGGCTCAGCCGGCGGAATGCCCAATGATTGGTTAGCCGCGCGTCAGACACCGGCACCCGACGACAATCGCATGGACCATCGGGGCGGCATCGATGATGCGGAAACCCGCAGAAATATTGCAAGCCGTGTTTACCGGTGCGTGGAGACCATCGTCGAGCGCCCTTGCGAAAGGCAGATCATCGTAACGCACGGCTTTGCGCTGACATTCGTCATCGCCGCATGGATCAAGATGCCTCTCGATGACGCCGGCTATGTGAGTTTCCCGGCTCGGCCTGGATCCATTACTCACCTGCGTCAGGACGAGTTCTGAAAGAGCCGTTCGGTCATCAGTCTGGCCGAAACATCCCACCTAAATCTCGAGGCAATAGATGGCTGACATCCCCTTACGTTGTTCCGCAGTGTCTGTCGTTCTCCTGCGCCTCGTTGACGGTCAGCCGGAGGGTCCTGCTTCTTCTCAGGAACCACACCCTGGTCGGCGAGTGGTGCCAGATTGCAGGAGCCATCGAGAATGGTGAAAAAGCATGGGAGGCCGCTCTCCGCGAAGTCAAGGAAGAGACCGGGTTGGAATGCCGACAGCTCTACTCTGCCGATATTTGCGAGCAGTTCTATGAAGCCGACCGCGACGCGATCAGCTTGCTGCCGGTCTTCCTTGGCTTCGTGGAGCAGCAAGCGGACGTCGTCATCAATCACGAGCACAGCGAGTTTCGCTGGGTTTCGTTCGAGGAAGCCTTGACCATGGTTCCGTTTGCGGGACAGCGCCATGTGCTCAGGCACGTGAAGGCCGAATTCGTCGATCGAGAGCCCATCCGGCATCTGCTCATAACGCCGGCGAATGTCTAGTCCCTCTGATCAGGGGGCGTCGACCCTGTGCAGCCGTTGGAGATGCAGTTGGGCAAGGCTGCTTCGATCCCGAAGCTGTCTTTCGTCACCTTCGTTGGTAGAGTGAAAGTATGACATTAACAGAATATGTTTTTCGACCCGCAGCAATGAGCGACTTGCCCCTGCTCCGAACGTGGCAAAGCCCCCCACACGTTCGAGAATGGTGGGACAATGACGAGCCTTTCGACGAAGAAGAGTTGCGTGATTCCCGCGTTGCGAGATGGATTGTCGAACTGAACGGCAAGCCATTCGCATACATGCAGGACTATTCGGTTCATGGATGGGGAGAGCATCATTTCGGGCACCTTCCGCCTGGATCGCGCGGGATAGACCAGTACATTGGTGATCCAGCGATGATGGGTTGCGGCCATGGCACAGCCTTCATTCGGCAAAGGATGCTCGAATTGTTTGCCGCTGGCGTTCCCGTAATCGCCGTCGATCCGCATCCGGCGAACACAAGGGCCATCACTGTCTATAGGAAGCTCGGATTTCGGATTGCCGGAGCAGAACGGGAAACGCCATGGGGTCTCCTTCTGCCGATGGAGGCCCGACCACCCCGGCGTGGTGAATGACCGCCTCGTCCGCTTTTCGGCCGTGCAGTTTGCCCGCAGCGATCGGCGGGGTTGAGCCCAATCCGGTCCTTCCAGGTGTCGCCGTCGGCGGCACAGGTGGGGTGGTGAGCGGAAGTCCCCTCGAGGGCGATGAACGTCTGCAGTGCGCCCTGTTGTGGAAAGTTTGGACGCTGGTGTTCCAATCGTCGCTCCGAGTGGAACACCAGCAATCTGGAATTACATGCGGGCCAATTTCCGCGCGAGCGCCAGAAACCGGAACAGGTGTGGCGAGCGGTTGTCGCGTCGATAGTTTAGCGAGAGTTTGGTGCCCGGATTGAACCCTTCAAAATTCCGGTAGACGACCCCGGTCCGCTCGTTGAGGGCGACCGACTGGGGCACGACACACACACCCACGCCGACCGAGACGAGACTGATAGCGGTCAAAAAGTCCTGAGCCATAACCTGTGAAGCAGGGATGAAGCCGTTCCGCTTGCAGACGTCGAGGACGTAGTCCGCGTAGCTCGGCCTCGGTCGGCGCGGGAAAAGCACGAACGGCGTTTCTCGCAGTTCTTCGAGCTTCATCGGACCTTGGAAGTCGGCGTATACGTCTGGCAGCGCAAGGACCAGCGGCTCCTGGATCAACGTCTCGGATTTCAGCTCCGAATCCTCGATGGCCGGACGCGCAACAGCAATATCGATCTCCCTCTGGATTAGGGCGCGCTTCAGCTCAGCGTTGTTCATGGCAGACAGTGCCAACTCGATGTCCGGATTGGCAACTCGAAATGCCTTGATGATGTTGGGCAGGACTCCGAACGTGGCGGTGCCGACGAAGGCGATCCGCAGACGACCTGCAACCCCTTCGCCGATGCGTTTCACCTCGCGCTCCGTCTGGTCAACGCGCTCCAATATTTCTCTTGCCCGTTCCTGAAGCAGTTCGCCCGCTTGGGTGAGCCTGATCTGGCTGCGGCTGCGATCGAACAGGATTGCCCCGATCTCCTTTTCGAACTGAGCTATCTGGCGACTGAGCGGAGGTTGGGCAATGCCGAGCCGCGCGGACGCCCTTCCGAAATGCAGCTCTTCCGCCACCGCCAGAAAATAGCTCAGCCGTTTGAAGTCCATCATCGTCCGTCAGGCATGAGTCAGCTCCGCATGGGAGTGTCTCATAAGCTCCAGCGCCTCCTGAAAATAGGGCCGGAAGGCGGCGGGGTTCTCGCTCATCGGAAAATGTCCAAGATCCTTCATGATGGCAAGGGTAGCGCCGTCAATGGCCTCCGCGGTCCGACGGGCGTCCTCGGGTGTGCAGGTCATGTCGTATTCGCCGCACATGATATGCACCGGCGTCTGTCTCGTGTCGATCATTCCCAGCCTGCCGACGAGGCTGTCATCCTTCGTGTAGAAACTGAGATCACCGCGGAACACGCCCGGACCCGATTGCATGAACATCCACTGGGTGTTCCACCGTTCGACGGGGGGCGCCTGAGGCGCAATATTTGCGGAGACGAGGGCGGCGCCCATCTCGCCGCCGTGGGCGTCGGGACGATGAAACCAATCGATGTCATACCACGCTGGCTGGAAATCGGACGCCTCGACGGCGATGAAGCCGGCAAAACGATCGGGATGCAGCGCTGCCAGTTGCAGAGCGATCCGCCCCCCCATTGAGCACCCCGCGAGCAGCGGCTTCTCCAGGCCCAGCGCGTTGCAAAACGAGAGCACTGTTTCGATGTAGGTTCCGGTGGTCAGAAGGTATTCCGCAGTCTCGAATCCTTGCGGCGGCAAAGACTTGCCGTGCCAGGGCATGTCGAATGCCAGGAAGCGGTGCGAACTGGTGAAAACCTCGTCGTTGAGAATGAACCGCCATTGGCGCGTATCGGCCCCGGCCGTATGCAGGCAGACCACCGGACGGCCTCGGCCGGCTTCTTCGAAGTAGACCCGCAATGGTGTGCCATCGACGGTCAGGCGGATATATCGGCCGGTGATCGGCTCGATCGACGATGTCATTGGCTTTCCTCCCGCCGTCCCAATGCCATGAATTCCTTGAAGTAGCGCAGGTTTTTCACGAGCGTCAGAATATCTCCGTCGATGCGGCCATGCCCATATTTCACAAGACCGAAAATGTCATGGAAACCGGGCTCCGGTATCGGATGCCAGAATTTGGCCAGCGCCTCACCTTTGGCCCTGAGCGCGAAGCGCCAGGGCAGTTTCTTGCTTGGACCTTCTTTGATCTCTGCGACGCGGCCCTTCTCGAAGGTGAGGTAAAACTCATCCTGGTCGATCTCGATCAGCACCGTTTCATTGAACAGGCGCCCGAGGCGCAGGAGATGAGGCGTCGCGTCGAGTCTCTCCGCCATGTGATCGAGTTTGGAGCGATGTACAGTGTGCGGCGTTCCAGGCGTCATTTGCTTCCTGCCTTCCGCGCCATGAAGCGCACCTTATCTTCGTCGAGGGTCATGCCGAGCCCAGGGCCGCTCGGTACATGGATCTCGAAATCCTCGAAGACCAGCGGCGCCGCGACCAGGTCGTCCACGAGAATACGGGGCCCGAAGTGCTCGCTTCCCCATTCGAGCTTGGGGAGCGTCGAAAACACAGCCATGTGCGCTGCTGCGCCGATGCTGCTTTCCAGCAGGCACCCGCCATAAAGCTCGATACCGAATGCCTGCGCGATGCCGGCCGCTCGCTTGAGCTCAAGAAGCCCGCCGCTTTTCACCAGCTTGAGGGAATAAACGCTTCCGCAGGCGTGCGAGGCGACACTCGCCAGTTCCGTGTTGGTGAAGGCCGCCTCGTCGATGAGTAGAGGGATACGGGTCCGCGAAGCGACGCGCGCCATGGCGTCGCGTTGGGATGCCGGAACCGGTTGCTCGATCAGCGCCACGCCGAGTTCCTCGAGCGCGGGAAAGAGCCTGATGCATAGTGCTTCCGTCCATGCTTGGTTGACGTCGACGATCAGCCTCACGTCGTCGCCCAAGCCAGCGCGCAAATGTTGCAGGCGCCTCACGTCGGCATCCGGCGCGTTGAAGCCGAGTTTGATCTTGAAGTCCTTGTGCTGACGCAGACGAAGCTTCTCGCGCGCTTCCTCCAGCTCCTGTTCGGCGTCGCCCGAGGCGAGCGCCCAGATCACGCCGATTCTGTCGCGGACCTGCCCGCCGAGCAAGGCACTGGCGGGCAGGCCGAGCGTGCGGCCGACGGCATCAAATAGTGCCGACTCGACGGCCGCCTTTGCAGCGAAATTGCGCGTGGCCGCCTTTGACATGCGCACGGCATTGGCCTCGAACAGCATGGCATTCTGATCGGCGAGGGCGGGGGCGAGATATTTCTCGATGACCGCCTGTATTGACTCGACACTCTCCTCGGCCCAACGCGGCCCGCCGAGCGTAGAAGCCTCGCCGATGCCCGTCACACCGTTCTCAAGCAGAACCCGCACGAGAACAAATCCCTGATGGGCGATCTCCGTGTTCGAAAGCTTGTGCCGGCGAACGGTAGGAGCCTCGAGGATGGTCGCTGCTATGGACCGAATCCGCGTTTCCCGCGTACTGGCCGCGGAATGGTCAGGAGTTGAGGATGGTTCAGCGATGGCGAGGGGCATGTTCCTATTGCCTTTCGAGCTGATCCGCCAGAGACGCCGCTCGGCGGATCGATGCTTGAATGCTGCTGCGGTGATTACTCGGCGGCGACAGCTATGGAGCCCTTGGCCGGCTTGAGCTTGAAATCGAATTCCATGACGAGATCCGTATCCGCGCCAGCTCCGGCCTTGCCCATCTTGCCAATCAGGCTTTCCTTAACCGCGAAGACCGCGTCGTTGTCGAGATACTCGGTGTCCGCGTCATAGATCTGCGAGACAAGGCTTTGATAGCCATCCTTCTTGAGCATGAAGTGGATATGGCCAGGGCGCCACGGGTGGTGCCCCATATAGTTCAGCAATTCGCCGGCGGCGCCGTCGTAGGGGATCGGATAGGGAACCGGCCGAATTCCGACGAATTCGTATTCGCCTTTTTCGTCGGTCAGGAAGCGGCCGCGAAGATTGTAATCGGGCTGATCCGGATCCTGCTGTTCATAGAGGCCGTTCGGGGCGTCCTCCCAAACGTCGACCGTCACGCCAGGAATGGGGCGTCCTGCCGTGTCGCGCACCACTCCGCGGACACGCACTGTCTCGGAGCCTTCGAAGCTCTTCTGAACAATCGAGGCGCCCTTCGGCAAAACGGGCGGGTTTTCGCGATAGAACGGTCCGAGGACGGTGGATTCGCTCTCGCCATCGGTCACCGCGTGGTCGAGCATGTCGACAAGGACTTCGACGCCCAGGATGTCGGCAAGCAGGATGAACTCGTTGCGTGCGTCATCTGAAATGTGTCCGGCGCGGACGAGGAATTGACAGGCTTCAATCAGCTCCGCATGGGTGATCTTCGCCTCGATACAGAAGGCGTGGATGTGGCGGATGAGGCTTGCGAGAATCTGCCGGTTGCGGGCCGGAATATCCGGCGACAGTGCGGCGATTACGACATCCGAAATATTTTGCTGGCTTACGTTTCGCATTTTCTCCTCCTTGCAAATGCGTAGGTGGGCGGTTCCGTCCTCACCACATGAACTCGGTCTCGACCTCAAGCCTGTCGACTGAAGCAGCCTTTCGCGTATTTTCCACGGCGCCGAATTTGCCTTTGAAGAACAGCAGCGGTTCATCGCCGTCGCTTCTCGCGAGCGACTGGACACGGCCGACGAAGATCGTGTGATCGCCGGCGAGGATTTCGTCGTGGACGATGGCCGAGAACGTGACAAGCGCGCCGCGGATCACTGGAAGGCCATCGAGTGTGTCGAACAAATCATGCAGGTCAGCGTTTGGCTTGCCTGCGAAGTGCCAAGCAACAGAGTCCATTCCGCAAGCAAGAACGCTGACGGCGAAACGCCCCGACTTCTGGATTTTCTCGAGCATTCGCGCCTTCTCGGCGATTGAGATGGCAATCAGTGGCGGATCGAGCGAAATCGACATGAACGCATTCGCAGTCATGCCGTGATCGTGGCCGTCGCTATGGGTGGTAATGACATTAACACCAGTCGCGAAGACACCGCAGGCGTCGCGAAACGTACGGGGGTCAAGCAGTCGCATGGTGTCCTCCATTGTCACTGGACGGTCGAAACGGCAGAAGCTCCGACCATCCTTCCAGCCGTTCCGCCTCCCGGAAGCGCCCTGCGTCTCTCAAGGCGCGAATGCGGGTGCTCGAGACGACCTCGCCGGACTCGCAGCATACGGCTGGAAGGATCCGCGTGTCGAAGTAGCTGGCGAGCAACTCCGGATTTCCTTTCTTGCAGGAACCGAAGCGGAAGTCGGAGCCGATGCAGATGACCAGCGGCGCGATCCGACCGAGATCCTGAATGAACTCGGTGGCTGTGCGGGCCCGATAGCCCGCATCGAAACGGGCGACGACGATATGGTCGGGGCGAAGTGCGCTTATCCGCGCGACTTTCTCGCCAATCGAAGTGAGCGGACGGGCACCGCACAGCAGAGCCTTGGGAGGCGGATCGAACGTGTAGACGACCGAGGGAACCCCGAGTCTTTGCGCACTGAGCACGGTCGACCGGATCAACGCCTGGTGGCCGCTGTGGACGCCATCAAAGGCTCCGATCGTCAGGGCCGACCCGGAAAGCGTCAATCCGGTGTCGTCGTGAATCTGCGTATGAATGCGGGGGTGATGATCCATGGTCTCCTCCCATGTTCCCAACCATGGCGACTTCTCCAGTGCCATCAATGACGCAAGCCTAGCGGCTGATGGCACACGCTGCGATGCCTGAACTGGTATCGCATGATACCTATCAATCGCTCTTCTTCAGCGCATAGTTTGTTGCCTCGGAAAGGGAGGAGGCGCCCTTTCGGATTTAGGCGCCCGCCGGGCAGGCAGCTTGTCCGGCTAAATGGAGGAGTGAACCGAAATGAACAATCTGGCTATCGCGTCCGAGGAAAAAGAAACCGCGACCGACGCTTACACGGGCTCGGAGTTCCTGGAGAGCATTCAGGACGGCCGCGAGATCTATATTTACGGTGAGCGCGTCAAAAACGTCACCGAGCATCCGGCATTTCGGAATTCCGCGCGAATGGTGGCGCGCTGGTACGATCGGTTCCACGAAAAGAAGAATGAAATCGGCGTGCTGACCGATACCGGCTCGGGTAATCTGACGCATCCCTTCTTCCTGGGATCGAAGACGAGCGAGGATCTGATCAAGTCGCGGGACGCGATTGCCGAGCTGCAGAAGGTCTCCTACGGGTGGATGGGCCGGTCCCCGGACTACAAGGCCTCGTTCTTGGGAACACTCGGTGCCAATTCGGCCTTCTACGGCGAATATGCCGAGAATGCGCGCACCTGGTACGCCCGCACGCAGGAGCGGCTCGACTACTGGAATCACGCCATCGTCAATCCGCCGATCGATCGTGACCGCCCGATCGAGGAGGTGCGCGACGTCTTCATGCATGTCGAGAAGGAGACGGACAAGGGGCTCATTGTCTCGGGAGCCAAGGTCGTCGCGACGGGTTCGGCTCTCACGCACTACAATTTCATCGCCCACTATGGCATTCCAATCAAGGACAGGTCCTTTGCGCTAATCTTTACCGCGCCAATGGACTCGCCTGGCATCAAGCTCATTGCCCGCTCGTCGTACGAGTTCAATGCGGCCGCGACCGGATCGCCTTTTGACTACCCGCTTTCCAGCCGCCTGGACGAGAACGACTCCATTCTCGTCTTCGACAAGGTATTGGTGCCTTGGGAGAACGTGTTCATCTACGGAGACGTCGACAAGATCAATCAGTTCTTCCCAGCATCGGGCTTCGTCCCACGCTTTACGCTGCACGGCCTTACGCGCCTGTCGGTGAAACTCGACTTCATCGCCGGTCTCTTCTCGATGGCTGTCGAGGCAACGGGCTCGAAGGATTTTCGCGGCGTCCAGGCCGGCGTCGGCGAGGTCATCGCTTGGCGCAACACGTTTCATGCACTCGGTGATGCGATGGTCAAGTCGCCGGTTCCTTGGCAGGGAACCGAAGGCTACAACCTGCCGAACCTCAATGCCGGTCTTGCCTACCGCGTGTTGGCGCCGATGGCCTACCCGCGGATCAAGGAGCTAATCGAGCGTCACGTTGCGAGCGGCCTCATCTATCTGCCGTCGAGTGCTGCCGATTTCGAAAGTGAGGCGATCCGTCCTTATCTTGACCGCTTCGTACGTGGCTCGAACGGCTATGCCGCGCTGGACCGGGTGAAGCTCTTGAAACTTCTGTGGGATGCCATCGGCACCGAGTTCGGCGGTCGCCACGAACTGTATGAGCGCAATTATGCTGGTAACTATGAAAACCTTCGGATCGAGACCTTAGGAGCGGCGACGGTCACCGGCGATCTCGCGTCCATGCAGTCCTTGGTGAAGGCCTGCATGAGCGAGTACGACCTCTCCGGATGGACGGGTTCTGATCTGATAAATCCGGATGACATCAGCCTCGTCGGCCGAGGTTCCGTCCAAGCAGCTTAGTGGTTCCACTGTGGTTCGGCTTCGCCTTATCGTAGCTCCAGAAGCCTCCAACCCTTTGGATCAGGGTTGGAGGCATTTCTTTGCCACCGTTCTGTTTATCCATACGTGCCGTTGCCGTATGGCTGGGATGAGCTCAAACCCCGCCCGTTCATCGTACCGGACGGCAACGGCAGCAACGGGTCCGACCTCGTCCAAACCAGCCGCCCATCCGAACGTCTTGAAAGTCCGCGTCTCGGCCATTCGGGCTAACCGCAGCAGACGACCGGTCACCACCCAAAGCAGTCAGCTCCAGGCGATAAGATCGGCAAGTGAGCTTTAGAAGGGCCAGAAGCCGGCAAGATAGCTTGCTGTGTCGTTTAGCCAAACCATCGTGTCACCATACCAGGCGGAAACTGTATCCAGTGCGACTTGCAAAACGGCAAGGAAACCAACAAAAACGATAAGCGCGCCCATGACGGTTCCGAGCCCTTCATTGGCCTTGGGATCGGTACTGTCGTAGATGTATTCGTGACGGTGATCTCGCATTGCTCTTAACGGTCCCGGTCGTCGCGGTCGCGTTCCCTCTGTTGCATCTGTTCGCGCTCCAGCTCCTCCAGACGAGGAATATGCTGTTGGGGGGGTCTGTCCGTGTCGTTTCTCCGCTCGCTGAGCGGCCTCCTTATCCTTATTTAGACGATCTTCGAGGCGATTTGTAGCATCGACTGCGGTCGCCAATTCGTGAGCTTCGCGCGTGTCGCCAAGGTCGGGCTCTGCTTCCGCAAACTCTTTCGCCAGCTCGTTCATATGGACGTCGAAATCCCTTTGCACAGCCGCCACCGGTCCCTTGTAACGCGGTTTTTTGGAACTATATTGCAGTGCAACATTAATGTGCCTGTAGGCGGACATATCAATGGCTGCAGGCTCCCTTTAAAAAAAAGCGCGCGCTCCTGGCGCATCATCGAAGGAGTGATTTCATGACAAATGCTAGAAGCAACCTAAACGTTGCCACGTGCCGAGGCCGCGTCGATGTAAGGTGACGCTGTCAAGCAATCTCGCGAGGCACTGGGATATAGCGTCGAGGACCTGCGGTCTCACTGGCGCCGAAATTACAAGGATCGAACTGGGTGCTGATGTCGATCCCGTCAGGCTCAGGCGCATCGCCGCTGCACTCCAAGTGCCAACCTCTACATTCCGCTTGGCTTAGCACTCTCGGGTTCTCAGACCCGACCCCTTCAGGTCGAGGTAGCGCACTCCGCGCGGCTATCAGCGAAACCCGTGCCTCAGCGGGTTTTCATTCAACGCCAGTGGTGCGACCTCGCTATTCGGCAGCAAATCGTTCAAGCATCTTCTTGAGCCAAAGGTTCTGTGCCCGAAGCTGTTCAGCCAGCAACTTCTTGAGGCGCT
>Ga0214543_1013166_pt1 | contig 10548 bp, 6 predicted proteins | sample CNSS2metaG_FD_160094 | JGI IMG/M metagenome (GOLD analysis project Ga0214543, IMG submission 160094) | Root nodule microbial communities from cowpea collected in UCLA plant growth center, Los Angeles, California, USA - CNSS2 | ecosystem: Host-associated > Plants > Roots > Nodule | place: USA...
ACTTAAAATCCCAACTGGTAATATCTTTTAAAAATAATATTTAATTTAATTTTAATTGAAGCCTATGATTTTTACTTTAAATTGTTGTAGGTAAGTACTTTCTTGTGGATGCGGATACACTAATGGTCCTGGATTTTTAGCACCGTATCGAGGGACTAGATATCATCTCAATGAGTGGATTGGGAACACCCCTCAAACTTACAAGGAGTTGTTTAATCTTAGTCATGCAAGTGCACGAAATACAATAGAAAGGTCATTTGGGATATTGAAAAAAATGATGGAGCATATTAAGAACTCCTTCATTTTTTGATATAAAGACACAAATAATTATCAATGCTTGTTTTGTGTTACACAACTTCATCATAAATGAGGGACTAACTGATAAAGTTTTAGAAGTTCAAGACCTAGAGCTTTTAGCTAATGTAGATGAAGAGTTAACACAATCAAGGGAAATAGTTCAAAACAATATCACAGATGAAGTTGCAACTATTCAAGTCACCGAAGAATGGACAAGATTTCGAGACACATTAACAATGAATATGTTTGCTAGTTATCAAAGATGAAGTCACCTTTCATGTCATTAGTTGGCTTATTTCATTAGGTAATTACTATAAACACCATTTCTTTATTTGAGATTGAGACTGGAATTTTTGAGAACAATTTGTTAATTTCAGGATATGATTCTTACTTTGAATTACATAGATGTTATGCTAATATGATCTTTTGATTATAATAATTTTCGTGGTTTATATAACATTATTATGATTGATATGTGACTTGGGAAAACCATAATATCAATTTTCAATAATTGGTATGCAGAACTGTGAATTTAATGCTTGTACAATCATTTTAATAAGCTTTTTTCATTTAAAAAATTCAAATATTGCTTCTGTCTAGTTTTTTCTTAGGTTAACGACGATTACATAATAAAAATAAGCAATTCATTAGACATGGTTAGAAATATTATAATTTGAAGGATATGGTTATTATGAAGATAAAATATAAATTTACAGAAAAACTGTAAATGCAATTGCTGAACTGGATCCTTTGAAGCTTCGTGAACCCTACGGGGTTTGTGGTGGGAAGAGTTTTGACTAATAGCAATGTCATGCATGTATATAGAAATAAAAAAAAGTACATATAATATTATATTTAGAATGATAATTTTTATAATATTCAAATAATGGATTGAAACTGAAAAATCACAGTAATTATAGGTCATTTATGTTAGGAATCCAAGTGTGGGTCTAAGTCTCACATTGGATAAAAATGAGAAAGTAGAGCACTATATAAGAATAAAGACCCATAAACCTATTGTCTTAAGGTTTTGGGTTGAGAGTGGTGTCAATTCTTATGTGGTTGGGCTCATGTCTCATTGGTGTTGTATCTCCCCAATGATACCCCTCCTTAAAGACCTAACAAGTGGTATCAGAGCCGATGGTTAAAACCGGCTCAGATGAGTGCAATATGGTCCTAGTATCGAAAGTATTCCTGGTAAGGGTTCCAGGTAAGCGTGTTCCGTTAAGAAGAACAGTGGTACAAAATAGGGTAGAAAAGGAGTACTCGTGGTTGGGAATGCTTCCACTAGAGGGGGAGTGTACCAATGTGGTTGAAGGGACTCACCCTTAAGGAAGAGATTGTTAGGAATCCAAGTGTGAGTCTAAGTCCCACATTGGATAGAAATGAGAAAGTAGAGCACTATATAAGAATAAAGACCCATAAACCCATTGCCTTAAGGTTTTAGGTTGAGAGTGGTGTCAATTCTTATGTGGTTAGGCTCAGGTCTCATTGGTATCTCTCCAGTGATACCCCTCCTTAAAACCTAACAATTTATAATATTGAACCGGCACCGTGACCTATAGGATAGGCACATGTATAATTCATGGATTGAATTACTATTACCTAGTTATTCCCCTAAAAGGTTCTTTATATATATATATATATATATATATATATATATTCTAGAATACTGGAAAGAAAAATAAGAAAACAACCAAGTTAAAGTAGTCCATATACACAACCTGTTGACAAGAAAAATTGCATTTTAAAGTGCTGATATTCAAAGGGATAAAGTGCTCTTGATCGATTCAGTTCATTTTGCTTTTCCTACACATTATTATGCTAAGAGGAAGTTTCTAAGACATTTCCAATAAGACTCTGGTTATTTCTTTTATTGATTGTGTTTTCTTTTTGTGGACCGCACGTGAATTGGTGGTGCAACATTATTATTTTAGTACATGAAATTGTTACACATGTGACATGCGATATTAATCTAAGTATATGTACATTTGAGCATTGATAAGTAATTGTACATTATTGGTGTTAGATTTAGCAGGTGAAAATTATTGTTTATATGATCATCACAGTAAATTGAGAATTCTGCTTGAATTAATAAGTTATGTAAATTTCTTGTTTATCTTTTAAAACCACTTCTACAAGTTATTTGTTATGTGTAGGTTAAGAAAATATGAAGGGTAAAAAATAATATGACAGAAATAAGCAATGATGAAACAAGAAGTTATTTTTCTCAGAATTTGGAGATGGAATGTGTGTTAGCTGAAGTATTAAGAGATCAAAGAAACATGGGCAATAAGAGTGACGAAGCTTGGAAAAGGGTTGCATATAATGTTGCAGTTGTAGTGTTATCCAACAACTTCAAAGTCCAAGTCACTTGGGAGAATGTTAAAAATCGAATTAAACTTTGGAAATCATGGTATGGAGTTGTTAGTGACATCCTTGGTCATAGTGGATTTGATTGGGATGGAACCAAACACATGATTACAGTTGGTGATGAAAATGTATGGAATGAATATGTCAATGTAAGTACTCTTTTACATTTGGAATGAAAATGTATGGAATGAATTTGTATGGAATTTTAGTTATGTTATTATTGACTTCTTCCTTTTTATTTTCAAGTCGCATAAGGAGGCTAGACATTTTCGATTCAAAGCAATTCCAAATTGGGATGATATAGTGGATTTATGTGCTAAAGATAGAGCTATTGGTCATGGAGCTGAAACTACTACGGATGCTGATGAAGTCATGAGTAAAGAGGTAAATGAAGTAAATTTTGTGGGTTTGGAGGACTTGAATGCTACTATAGATTTGGAGGAACCAAACTCTAACTTAAAAAGAAAAGCACAATTTACTTCAAGTTCTACTAGTACACAATCTCAAAGGAGAAAGATTAATGAAAAAGAGTTAATGGCTGCTTCAATGAAAGATATGGCCGAGTCTTTTAAGCGATTGACACATGTATATGGTGAAAAGGTTGATGAAAATGAAATCAAAGAAGTGCTAGATGAGGTGTGTTTACTGCCAAATCTTATTAAGGAACAATGGGCTAAAGCTGTTAAATGGTTAGCTGACATGCCAAAACAATTAGCTATTGTGAAAGCCCTTCCAATTGAGCAGAAGGAAGATTATGTTTTAATACATATTTCTACAACTTAAATCATGGTGTGTAATATGTATTTTCTTGTGATTGATTAATTTCATGGTATTTGGTTAAGTCTGCTTCATATTCGCATTAATTGTACAACACTATGATTGATAAATTTTGTTGCACTTTTGTAGGTCAAGCAAATGTTGAAGAGGACTAAAACAAGATGTTGAAGAGAACTAAAGATGGTGTTGAAAGACTTGCTAGTTGGATGTGGAAAAATTATAAAACAAACATATTAAATAAGAAAACACTTGTTTTAACATGTTATTTAGTTTTCCTTTTTAATGGTAAAATGTTTGAGATCATAACTTTGGATAATGAGTTTGGTTAATTGTGATATCAATTTATGGATTTATGTTATATTTATGGGTTAATTATATCACATTAATGATATTGTGTTTTTACATTATATATTTGCTTGTGTTTTTTATACTTAATTATTTTATTGTTTATAAATGAAGTAATTAGTAATTAATAATATATTTCTTTGATAGAGTGAATCGATATTAATATAAAATTTTATTATTGTTGATCCAGAATTTTTAATATTAATTAATATTAGAAAGTTGACTAATATTTTTAAATTGAATTATTAAATATTATTTAAATATTTTAAGTTCATTAATATTTTTTAAATTTAATTTAAAAATTTTATACATTAAAATAAATATTGTTAAAATAAAATTTTATCTTATAAGAAATTTAATTGTCTTATCCAAACAAGAAATTCAAATGTATTTTATTCCAATTACCCTATCCAAACAAGTTATTTAGAAAATGATGGGAATTCAATTGCAATAATTTCAAATGCTATACATTTTAATTTCTTAGAATTGTTAAATTACCTCACCCAAACACAAGGTAAGTTTCTTTATACAGGAATTAGACTAAGCCTTTTTCTGCTTTTTCTATTGTTGTAATATTCTTGTTTCTATTAATGTAATCTTCTCCATTTATCTTTTAAATAAATCTAATATCTTCAAGATATATTTAGATGTTGCAGATATATAAAAGTGTTTAAGAAGATCTTGTCAAATTTAAAAAAAAAATGGTAGTTATTACCTTTTCATGTTAAATAAATCCAATATTCTCATTGTATGAGTTTTGTTAGCCTTTCTTCTTCAAAGAAGTCTTCTATATATAGATGTTATAAGAAGAGAATAACTATTGCAAATCCTTTTGGAGTTATTGTAAGGTTATGCAAAGTTCTTCTTCATTTATATATGTCCAAGCTTGAAGATACATTAAATTTTCTTCATGTAGTGTTAAATGTGTATATCTTCTTTACGCAACTCTTTGATAAATGACATGACTTATCAAATATAGGTTTAGTAACTTCTTCATAAACTCACATAAAGCTTAGTCCTGATGCAATTGATTATTTTCACAAGTTTAATACTCTTCCTTTTCAAAAAAGTTGTTTGCATACAAAGATGTTTGATGTAGACCTTTAATTACAGAATTCTTTTATAAGACACACAGAAACGAACATTCCCTACAAACATGGAGTAAACATTTATATGTATTAACATGTATTATGAATGCTCCAGACTACGTAACAACATTGTTTGTCCAAACATTTTTCTTATTAGACGAATTATAACACCAACATTCTAGTGTATACACTACAAGAAAAATGTTAAATAATGACCAAATTTAGTGACCAAATATAATTAGTCACTATAGTGACAAATTTAGATACTAATTTATAAACTACGAATTATTGGTAACTAAAATAGTTTCAAAAAATTATAATTGGTCTCTAAATCGGTAACTAAAATAGTTTTTATTATGAATTGGTCTCTAAATTGATCACCAACATTAGGTACCTAGGTTTTGGTTACGAAAGGAATTTGTTTCTAGATTGGTCTCTAAATAACTAATTTAATGACTAATTCATGTAGTAGTCAAAACCTAGGTAGCTAATGTTATTGACCAATTCATAATAAAAACTATTTTAGTAATCAATTTAGAGACCAATTATAATTTGTTGAAATTAGTTTAGTTACCAATAATTTGTAGTTTATAAATTAGTATATAAGTTAGTCACTATAATAACTAATTATTTTTTATCACTAAATTTGGTCTTTATTTAAGGTTTTTCTTGTAGTGATATATTCGGTCAATCAAAGTACTTACGCTTGTCAAGATTTAACGTTAATAAAATCATGATTAATTTATACTTAAGCACATAATCAAAACTAAATTTGGGATCCGTCGAACTTTTATCTAACATCAATGTTGTTCCACTTCAATCTACTTAATGTGAAATGCTTAATTTCCTCATAATTGGAGTATTACCTAAGTAAAACTATATTCATTATTCTTTGCTTGTTTTTGAAAAATAAAAGTTTGAACGTGTATAGTATGGCCCACCACCGGACCATCGGTCAGGCAGACCAAGGCGAAGTTCCCCTTATTTTGGACTTGGCGTCCTACCAAGGTTACTTATCGGTCTTGTTCGGATGTCTCCGGATGAACTCTCAGCTCTGGACACGCTAAATCGGCTGCCCGAAAAACTTTCAACTTGAAAACTCCTCGAGACCTATAAATCTCCTCGTTTATGTGAGGAATTGTATGGTAAGTTTGTTTCTTGTTGTACTGTGGGGCCCACCGTCAGACCATCGGTCAGGTGAACCAAGGACAAGCGGTCGTAGGCCGCCCACTACAGGTAGACCTTCCCTTGAGACATTGATGTTGCAATCTCTCTGGTGTGCTTTAAGGGGGCTTGCAACCAAATACCCTTTACGTTTATTTCCAATTGAACTTTGTCTCCACCTTTGTGGAGACATCCTCATTTATGAGGTCAGCCGACAAGATGCACGACCCTTCGGTCAGGCGGCTACACCAAAACCTAGATCAGTGGAAAAAGTGAATTAAGATAATACAAGTTAGTAATCAAGTTTAAAAAGCAATTGGACCATGATTAGAAACCCTAATCACGGGCCCATACCAAAAACTATAAATAGAGGCCAAAGGTAAGTTGGTAAGAACCTTTAACTCACATTTATTACAGCATTTATTGCTACATCTCGATCGGACTTGAAACTGACTTAAGCATTAGAGCCTTTTAGACAGGTACCCCGATCGTCCGATTAACCGAGTAGGAGGAGAAAAGAACATTGGACAGAAGAAAGAGTTGAACAAGCTAGTTGACGAGAACATCAGACAAAAGGATTAAAGAGTAATTTAAGTGTTGGAGATAGGTGCTTGATTCTTATACCCAAAATAGAACGGAATACTCCCATTCTATATAACAAAGAATATATTCATAAATTAAAATAAAATTAGGGACTCAAATATTAAAAAAAAAAGTGATTAATGAAAGTGTAGGAACATGAAGTAGAAAACAAATTAGGAACTCATGTTATTGGTTGCCTTTAGCTTCACTAGGTTTACCATAAACCTTTCTTTTTCAAAAATGGCAAGTTCTCCTTTAGTCCTTTGCCCCCTTTACCCCTCTTAGTTGATTTTTTCCACTTTAGTTATATTTTGTTTTATTCATTTATTATCCTAATTCCAAGCTGGGCATAACAGATTATATCCTCATTTTCTTGAGTTTCTTCTTTTTCTGTGGGTTTTGAAATGACATGTTGGGATGGAACTATAATGATGATAACCCTTTCCTTTTTACTTTAACATGATTGTGTTTTTCAATTCCAAGTTTGGCTTTTTCTTGAATTTTATTTGTGAAGAGGAGAGTTTGAAAAGAGAAAAAGAAAAAAAAAAAAAAACGATAACGTGTGTTGACAGAGTATTATTTGTTCATTAAATTTTTTTTAAACTCTGCCTAACAAAAATAAATTGTTTAGAAATAGGGTAGGTACAAAGATGACTTTGCTGGGAAAAGAATTTAAGCTAATGTAATCAATTTTTTTTATACCATCCTATCAGTTAAGATCATAATAGTGTTTATAGATTACTTTGCACGATTGAGTATTATCCGATCTAATAAACCAATTAATAATTACCATTTTTATATTATTACGTGATATTTGTGTTGAGCGTATATAATTGCATAATTGCATGATTGATATTTGTTAATATCATTATCATATCACTTGTTTAAAGTATATTTTATAATAAATCCTTAAACAAATATATATTTTTCTTTCAATAATCTTATAAGCTTGATTTGTTTTATTTGAAATAACATTTTTGGTAATTTAAAAGATAAATATACGACTTGTATATGTGATAAAAATTTTACTGATAAAACAAATTTGCTTAAATATTGTTATTAAGTTTGCTTAAATAGGCCGCCATGATAGACATAAAACAAATTTTAAATGAGTTGTGAAATTACTTTTTAATTAAAAAAAATTACGAAAACCTGAACATAACTTATGTAAGGCCCATTAATTTTGGCTTACTAATTTTCTGCCCTCTTGTGTTTGGGCCTAGGATTGGCCCAATTGATAAAACCCCTTTCAGGATGCCCTAACCCTCATTTTGCACTCTTGCAGAAAAATCCAGCAGCCGTCACTCTTCTTACCCCTCACAGACCGCTCTGCTAGGGTTTGGCTAAGGTCCCTTTCGAGCTAGCTCAGACTAGTTCCTACTCCGCGTAAGTGCCTCCTAGCTTGTATGTATTTTTCCTTGGCATTAAGTCCAGTCAGGTCTTCGTAACAAATTTCCCTTGGTTCTGTTCCTCCACTGTTTTCCAGCTCTTTAGCTGTTCTCGGGACAACAGTACTAGCTATCGTGCTGCCAAGACTTCCGTTAACCCTTCCTCCAGGTACGGGAAGTTAGGGTTTCCAGTTCTGTGTTGTTTTGACTTGTTTGCGGGTTGGTTACTAATTGTATGGTAAAATTCTTCGTTTTGATGCGTGAAAGTACTCTGTATGATTGGTTGGTCTATAAAACATGCGCGTTGCAGGTGCGAACAGTGGTGGACACTGTTAGACTCGCTCAGGCGAGCTTGACTCGCCCAGGCGAGATGTGCAGAGGCTCGCCCAGAGCTTCCTGCGCGAGTGGTCGCTCAGGCGACCAGGGTGTGTTTTGAGCGAGCACACAACTCGCCCAGGCGAGAGGGATCTCGCTTAAGCGAGATCTCGCGTTGCCTTCTTGTTCCTGTTGAGCCCTCGCCAAGGCGGAAAGGGACTCGTCTTGGCGAGACTGTCTCGCCTGAGCGAGATCCCTCAGCCTGAGCGAGGTGCTGGGCGAGGCAGTGTTGTGATTGAATATTTGTTTATTCTTGAATGGTCTGTTTTGGTTGGGTATGAATGCATGATGAGTGATATGTATATAATGGAGTATGAGGTATACATGGTATGATTCCTGGATTACAAATGATGGGTTTGGCGTGAAAGTTGGCATGATCTCTACATGACTTGTATATGATGAGTTGGTTACATGTGTGTGTGTGTGGGGTCACAAACTTGGTATGAGCAATAATGAATCTTGGTGGTTGGTAAAGCTTTGGTATGGTTGGCATGAGGAGAAACACCTTACTCATGATCGAGAATAACAAGTTGGTAATGATTCAACATATGAGCAATGGAGTTTTGTTGTGGGTTTTGGGTTGAAACCTTGTGTGCAATGTATGTATAAATCCCTAGTTGTATATGTATGCTGGTCCGTGTCAGTGCATAATACCTTGGGGTCTCTAGGTTAGACTTTCAGGGTTGCGCTTCAGTGGTCGGGACGTAATTCCATGGCCCATGTTAGTGGGTGTCCATGGTGGTGCCCCATATGTATAACTAGGTAAGGATTCAAGGTAAGGACTGCATCCTAACACTCTAAGGGGCCAGTTAGTCTCACTTAGAGCGGACTGATCCCTGTGGTGAGAGTAGCAAGAGGCCTGAAATTCATCAAGGGCTAACCTTGTGGTGAGGGAGATTTGATTCATCGTAACACTTGTAACACATAGCTCGGGGGTGAGCAGCTCAGGGTCGAGCAGAGGTATCCACCACAAGTGCAAGCATCCGCTGAATCCGACCAAGTTATACGTATCCGGATGAGTCGAATCGAGTCGTAGTGTATTGATTGAGAGTCATAACATGTTTGGTTGATTATTTGGATGTGAGATGATGAAAATGCTTTTGACTTTATGATGCATATGTTGTTGGCTCTAGCTTACCCGTTTCGTTGCATGGTTGTGTTGTATGTGATTATTCTTTCTTGCGATGATCATCGACTTGGTTGATGGGAGCAGATGGGCGAAGTTCTCGTGGTCAACAGGGGAATGGTGATTCCACCGCTTAGCCGTCTGGGCTGGATCTTACACTTCTCTTCTTGATGTCTTCTTTAGGGCTATGGCCCCTGTATTCGTTGTCTTTGGATTGTAGACTCTTAGTTAAACTGTTATCCTGCTTTTGTTTGCATCGTGGTGTGCCTGATTTTGTAGGGGTGATGTTGGGAACCCCAGGACTGCTTGATTTTACTATCTTATGTGTGACGTTTTCTTTAATTGTGTTTATAAATTAAATGGGACGTTACAAGAAAAATTAATAAAATGAAATTAATTTCTCAAAAGTTGAAGTTAGTTATAATTTAACTTGTAGGATCTCCTATAATTGTTTTCAGATAAATTGATTTTAATTTACAAAAAAAAAAATATTTTATTTATTTTTCTCATTTTTTCTTCTAGCTGTTTCAGAAAAAAATTGTTCAAATATTCCACTTCCATACAAGCACACCATATAAAGGTTGAATTTGTTATAGAGTGCATACAAGGGAAGCAACAAGATTCTTTTGCATAAAAGCCATGCAATGGAACCTACACGATATATGTGTTTGTAGGGCGTGTGGGAGGCATATTATTTATGTGATAAAACATTGTTTATTATTACTAATTGCGACCACCACCAAAACATTTGTACTTGGCTTAATCATCGACCCTGAAAACAATATGCCAATGCTAGATCATGTGTTGCGTTGCACATACACGCTGAAACCTAATCATTTTACGTTGCACCTCTCTTTCGATTAACGAAAAGATTAATGAGAATGATGATATTTTTAGGTAAATTCTACCTGTGCACCATTCTAATTACCTGCTATTAAAGGTTAATAAGCTATCATCCACTTTTATACAACATGGTTAAAAGTTTTTAAAAATTACTTGTCGATCCTTTGTCTAAACCAGAAGAGTTTGGTTT
>Ga0214543_1013168_pt1 | contig 10545 bp, 5 predicted proteins | sample CNSS2metaG_FD_160094 | JGI IMG/M metagenome (GOLD analysis project Ga0214543, IMG submission 160094) | Root nodule microbial communities from cowpea collected in UCLA plant growth center, Los Angeles, California, USA - CNSS2 | ecosystem: Host-associated > Plants > Roots > Nodule | place: USA...
TATATATATAGAGAGAGAGAGAGAGAGAGAGATAGATAGATAGATAGATAGATAGATAGATGGTAAATGTCTCATCCTCTTACCTTAGTGGTAGTTTGTAAAAAAATTACTATTTTTTTCGTTCTCTCTCTTTTTATTGCTCATTTCCCCTTTTTTGGTTTCTCTTTTTTCTTTGGTAAAAACCTTTGACCTCTCCTATCCCATCTTGTAAGTGTACATACATACATACACATGTATGAAACATCAAATAAACTTACTAAAATTATATTAAAATGACTAAATTCATCTATTTTTAAAGTTAGGAGAATAAATTGAACCATAGTTGCGGACATCGTAAAGATGCACTAATTCTAAACATTTTTACTAAATTACCCTCAATTATATCTATTGAAATTTAAAGATAATTATCCTCAATTATATCTATTAAGGAAATTACATAGATTTAAAGATAATGAATATGTTTTAAATAATATTGTTTGTCACTTGCATATGTTTTAAATAGTATGTTTTAGATAATGAATATCTATTACGTTTCAGCATTCACTTGCATCCCACAAATTGGTAAATTTAGGCGATAAGTGACACGTTAATACTGGAGTAAGTTTGACACATATACTTTTAGCCTCAATATTCTTTTAATAATTTATTTTGTTCCTAATACATTTTTAATTTATTTTTTATTCTCTTAGCATGCTAATATTGAGTGTAACTAACACTTCTATTATTTAAAAAAAATTAAGAAAAAAAATCAATTTAATGTAAAATATGTGTTATCCCAAATTGTTTAAGTCTTTTCATAAATAGTTGTAGTTTTTTTATGGGATTCTTTATCTTTAGATTTTATTGTCTAATAAAACATTTTAAACCTAACCCATTGCTTTCATTCTTTTTTTAGTTTCAACATTGAAAAAACAAATAAGAGACGTGAACCCTCTATAAAGGAAAAAAAATTAATATCTTATTTTAATAGCATAGTACTATTAAAATAAAATAGTTCATTACAAATATTCAAAAAATAGCTTATCCAAAATACATATTATAATAATACAATCATCCAACATATAAGACTATAATAATATAAGACATGTACTTTTAAACTATTATACTATGATTTTATTACAAAACTATATCTAACATGATTTAATCCCATACAATTGGCTCTTCAATCACAAGAGGTGTCTCTATCACAAGACATAACAAACAAACAAGAGAAGGTAAGCTAATTTACAAAAGGAGTATCATATATAGAACATATAATTCATGTTATAAGATTTTATCAATCATTCATCAACACATACAATTTATAAGAGAAAACTATACAAGACCCAATTATCCAGATACAAGCATTGAAATTGGATTCACTAAAGGAACGCTACCATAGAATCTACATATGAGACCCTTGGAATTATGCCAAACACACACGCCACCAAAGAATCTACTCATAAGACCCTTGGAATTATACTAAACACATACACCACTAGAATCTACTCACGAGACCCTTGGAATTACATCAAACACATATGCCACTAAAGAATCTACTAACGAGACCTTTGAAATTACGCCAAACACTTATGGCATCAGAGAATCTATAAAAGAGACCCCTAGAATTATGCCAAACACATACGGCACCGAAGAATCTACTCGTGAGACCATTGGGATTACGCCAAACGCATAATTTCATCCATAAACATGATTCCACATCAACTTCCAAATACCAAACATCATATTAAGTAATATTATGTTCGTCATCAATTACAATCATCATATATTCCATACATGCTTATATCCATTAACAAGTCTATCATCATCAGTACAGTTTCATCTATCATTATACACATGCATATTCATCAAAGAATCCATCAACAATTGTATAAACAACCGTCATTCTTTTATTCCAAGATCAAACCAAAACGACAAATTAGAAATGTTTTTTGCAAAATAGAAACCTAAAAATAGGATAAAAATAAGAGACTAACTTTTCTTACTACAAACCTCAAATCAAAGATCCCACTTGTGAAAGTAACAATTCATGTGTATAGGACTTGTTGTTAAAATTCTAGCTCGATTCGACGGTTAATGAAACAAGAATCATAGTTTTGTCAAGTTTCTCTAGGCTGAAAATAGGGTGGCGCCCGACACCCAAAAGTAGCGCCTAGCGCTAGCCAAGTTAGTGGTGTTGTCCAACTAGCGCCCGATGGCACTACAGTGGCGCCTGACATAGCACCAGACCCATAATTCTTTATTTTAAGTTTTAAATGGAGTAGTTTGAAGCTTCTTGAGTTATTACCCGTTTATAACTATCAATAAGCTTTGCTTTATACATTTATTTGCCCAAGAAGAATCAAATCATAAGATTTAAAGGTCTCAATAAAAGATCAAATTCAACATACAAAAAGAATCAATTCTACTTACATCCCAAATGTAACATCCTGAACAAATATTACTAATTTAAAATAAAATTGAATAATATGAAAATTAAATTGGCATTTATTTAACTGTCTTTCTTGAAGTGTGGGAAAATTTTCAAACTTTATTACGCGTAAAAATTCAATACATAAGTTCGACTACGATATAAGTTCATAATCCAATAAAAATATTGTTTTCAAGTACATAAAAGAAAATCCATAAAGTAGTGCTTCCATGCTAGCCCTACTCTGGCTCTATGTCTCACCAGCACCACCTGCAAAATCATTTTTTCTCATGTAACGAATTACATGATCATTACCAAACATAAGCAGATAGGGTGAGTTAATAGTATAAAAATATATACAATTCAAATACACACACACACACTCATCAGAGAAACTCTATCCTCTGAATCCATAACACATGGCCATCACCATGTTATCCACATTCTACATCTTCAAATGATGACCTTAAGATATCTTTTGCTGCCACAAGCCACAACTCGTGGTTCCACCATCTACAAGCCCCAACTCGTAGAAACACGTGCACGAATATCATCCTACAAACCACATTCCATAATGCCAGGTGGAGTTCTCGACACAAACCACAGTTCGTACTCTTTACACAAGATTAACACATCATAGGCCACAACCTGTGATTGCTCAATCGAGTGGAGACCCTCCGTACAAGTCACAACTCGCACACTCACACTGGTACCATCCGCCATTCCGAGCCATAACTCAAGGAATGTCACGTGTTTACCCTCCATCCCCGAGTCACGAATCAATGGATTTTATTCCGAGACACAACTCAAGGAATGCTCCAGCAAAACCCATCCTTAAGGTATCCCCCAAAGCCTTGTAGACTACGCACATCCAAAGCAAATAAACCACTACCCATGCATTATCCCCTGGTGTTGCATGAACGCCTCCAGGCGAAAATAAGTTGCAAACCATCTGGCGGAAGCTTAAAGCTGCCATGTGCCACACGCTCCAAAGATCTCTGGAATTGTAGGAATCTCTTGACGAAACCCTTCCTGCCACCAGGTGCCACACATTGTAGTGCCCACTGCTCCTCCAACTGTTGCCTGGCAGAATCGTCCACGTCGCCAGGCGCTAAGCGCTCTAGACCTCACTGTTTTTGTACCTATCACCCTGCGGTTTAAACCCTATTGCTAGGTGTTACACCAGTAACATGATTTTACTGGTTTTACAAGATGCAGAGTTAAGTTCCACACTATCAATTCCTTACCAACTCACCTTAAATCACAAAATTGTGAATTCCAACAATTCCCCTTATGCGTATTACACCTATGCCTAATCATGAATAATGCATTCATACTATCCCTATTTGGAACTATACCCACTTCCAAATTCAATTACAAGCTAAGTGCATCCATAGGAAATACCATTCAAGCAATCCATTAAGCATATACAATTCGAAATTCAAGTCCTAATCACCCAATACTTTAGTTTCCCTTTCCAAATAACCCTCACAAAATTTTCCACTGCCAACACCATAACTCAACCTTATAATTCTAACATACCACAAAATATCCCATTGCCTAAGCCACATTCTACATTCATTGTTACATATAGTCCTGACATTGTGAACTTGCTATAAATTATGTTTCACATCACAGATTTCCCAATAACAATCTAACATTAAAAATAATTTCTCATCCTTGATCTATGTACTCTTTTCCTCACCCTCAACCTTTGTCCAAGATTCCTTAATCCACTCTCATAAGTAAAATGACCTAACCGAGTCCCAAATCCGCACTGCACCTCATAACCACACAGTGTCAATCTGCATTGTGTTGGCGCCTGGCGGCAAGGTAAGTGCCGCCAGGTTGTGCATACACTTCTGTGTTTTACCCATAACTTCTCTGCACCTACGAATACCCAAAATCCCTAAATCCATTCACTTTGTCTATTTTCCATATTCAGCGACCAACATACTCCCAAAGGTATTTAATATTAGTTTAAGTATGAACTTCGAAGTCCTCATTTGTGATTCTTACATCAATTAATCCTACACCCAACATACCCAATTTTCCAAACCCTAAAATTTATTCATACTCAATTTTGTTCCAATTAATTCCATTCACATAATAATTCATCAAGCATTAGTAACCAATATTCCATTAATGGATAAAGCTCCGTTTTTCCCCAATTAGAATAATCTAGAAACCCCAAAAACATAAAAAACAAGGCAATGTTGCTCGTATCGCCTGGCAGGTGTTCATCGCTGCTAGACTCTTCATACAAAAACCCATAAAATTGGGTTATTCAAGTTGAGTCGCCTGGCGGGTAGTTCATGCTGCCAAGCGGTTTCTAGCAGAAACCTAGAAAATTACACATATTGGTATGAGTCACCTAGCGGGCCTTCAACACTGCCAGGTGGTTTCTGAAAAAATTCCAAAAACAAACCCAAAAACCAGAAACACAAACCAGAATACAATTACAGTCCATGCAATATGCGAATTCAACAGAATTACAACCAAGCTCAAGTTTTGAAATTGCGAAAGTCCTTGGTGCACCACAATAGTTCCAACCCTTGTCTCCTTTCCAAGTTTGTTCTCAGCTCTCAATACTCTTCCTACTTGGTGTCTAAGATACTCTCTCAATAGTCCTCACACTATGGTAGTCTCAGAAACTACTCTCCTCCCTCACAAAATAGGATTAATTGTCATTCAGAAACCTAGAGACGACATAAAGCAATTGGACCCAAAAGAAGAGACCACAGGGTTCAAAATCATATCTAGTATACCAATATGATGCTTGAATATGAAAATTCCTCCAATGAAAGTTTTTGAGCAACAATTGCATTTAACTTTTTTTCCATTGCCCAAAACATTTGTTCCATGTTTCCATCCAATGTCAGTATGGTTTCTTGAAGCATTTTTACTTCTAGACAGCGACTGAACAACAAGAAGCTGAAACTTGAGCTCGCGAAATGCCAATACGAAGGTAAGATATGCATGCATTTTCAAGTTCAATCTTTGCTTCTTTTTCAATTAGGGTTTGCAGGGTCTGCTATTTGGGGTTCAATCTCTAATTTCATATGGGTTTTCGATTTGTGATGTTGGGGCTTTCGTTTGGGTTTAACATCCACACAGGAACGACATATTTTCGTGTTGTTTTGTCTCCAGCTACAAACTCGTTTTGAACTTGCGAGTTTGTTACAAGTCAACCGAGTTTACTCTGAGTCCATTCCGAGTCTAAAAAAAATGGGTTTATAAGCGAGTTAACTCGTGAATAGTGCACTGACTCGTAGACTCGTATGAGTTTAGAAGTCAACCCACGAGTTCGATAACCATGACTGTATACAAAACCAAAGACAGATTGGACTCGAACAGGGTTATGCGACGATCACAACCCTAACTTCTGATAACGAAAAGGATTGAATGCAAGTGAGAAGATGGATGAAGAAGATGAAGGTTATGGAGAGGATGAGTTTTGAGAGAAAGAAAAGGGGTTCTATTTCTTGTGGCTTAATAGGTTTTGAGTTTTTCTTTCAAAAAAACAAGGTTTTATAAAAATAAATTTTAATAATTGATTAATTTTTTTCCTTTAAACAAAATAATTAAAAAAATTATGTTAATTCTACACAACTAAGGTTTTGAGTTTTTCTTTAAAAAAAAAACAGGGTTCTATAGAAATAGATTTTAATCATTGATTAATTTTTTTCCCTCAAACAAAATAATTTAAAAAAATGTTAATTCTACACACTAATGACATGGTTACATGAGGAAGAATGAATGGATGAAGTTGAAGGGATTATTGTGTTGTTTGTTTTAAAGGATAAAAAAATGAAAGTGAAGAGATTTAAAGATAAAGTTTGTAAAAGATGTGAATGATTTAGTAGATGAAAAAGTAAGATTACAATTTTACTCTTTTGGTCAAAATTAATATAAGATAAAATATATTTTTTTAATTTTAATTTAAAATAAAATTTAATTTGTTTAATTTAATTTAAAATAAAATATGAATGACTAGTTTTTAAATAAAAAAAGTAATTAGTGTAAATAAAATGTAATTGGTTTAAAATAATTTTAATTAAATATTACATTATAATAAAAAATAATATTAATCAATTATTATTGTCATTACTACTTTTATTAGTATTTTATTTAGTTGTTATACTATTTTTTTTTCGATTAATATTATTTTTAAATACTATTTTTTCATTTATATTATTTTTAAATGTTATTATTATTATTATTATTATTGTTATTAAAATTATTATTATTATTATTATTATTATTATTATTATTATTGTTATTCTTATTCTTATTGGTATATTGTTATTCTTATTCTTATTATTGTTATTATTGCTATTTTTATTTTTATTGTTATTATTGTTTTTATTGTTATTATTATTATTGTTATTGTTATTATTGTTTTTGTTGTTATTATTATTATTGTTATTGTTGTTATTATTATTATTATTATTATTATTATTATTATTATTCTTATTATTGTTATTATTATTATTTTTATTTTTATTGTTATTATTGTTTTTATTGTTATTATTATTATTGTTATTGTTATTATTGTTTTTGTTGTTATTATTATTATTGTTATTGTTGTTATTATTATTATTATTATTATTATTATCATTATTATTCTTATTATTGTTATTATTATTATTATTATTGTTATTATTATTATTATTATTGTTCTTGTTATTATTGTTCTTGTTATTATTATTATTATTGTGTTATGAATTAATGATTGTTCATTGATTTGATAAATCTACTCATATGATTGATGCTCATATGATTCATTATTTTTTTATGTAAATATTTGTATTAATTAGTTGATTTATTTCTTTTATGGATTACATGTTGTATCTATAAAAATGATTCTTCCTATCAATAATAATACACAGATGAGTTGCTCCCTATTCTCTCATTCTCTATTCTTTCTCTCATTCTTCTCTCTTTTATTAACTTCATTTCATAACACGTTATCAACACGATGCTCCAATCAACTGAGGACTAATGAAAGCTTTTTGTCTCTAACGACAGTGCTCTACGTGTCTCAATCCAGGCTCTTTCTAATCCTTTCTCAATTTATAATTTTACCTTATATTATTCCTCATGTGATAAGAATTGTTTAACTTTATCAATTTTCATCTCCGTCTTATTATTTTTATTTTTATTATGACGGTGATTATTATTATTATTTTGATGATGATTATTATTATTATTAATATTATTATTTTATGTGCATGTTCTAAACACGCGAAACGTTACAAAATTTGGATTTGTGACCCTTGATATTACAAGGAAGAATTCCTTATATTGGATTTTAAATGTTGAAATACATTTAGATGCAATGAATATTGGGATACCATTAAATAAAAAAAAATAAAGCATCTAAGCAACTAGTTTGCTCATGCGACCAAAATATTGTGAAAAGAGATTTCACAAATATTATGAATTTATTTCATGTCATGTATGGCTACACAAAGCAATAAAGCTTTTGATGAAAAATCATGAGATCCGCCTAATCTGCTCCATTCCTAGAAGTGAATGCAACAATAAATATTATGAATTTATTTCATGCCTTTGTATGGCTGAACAAAGCAATGAGCTTTTGATATTTATGTTTATATGAAGAACGAATGTTGACACTAGTACCAAAGGTTGTGTCTTATTGATAGTGTAACAACTTATACAATTCTCAAGAGTAATAAATTTTTCTCTTGTTTGATAGTGTGAAACATCAATGTTAGTATTATTTATAGTACTACAGATATATTTGAAGGCTCTAGAAGAGCTATTATACTTCTACCAAGAAATTGAATAGAAACTTATTAAGTTTCAAATATATTTGTCTAAATGGATATTATATTGAGACAAACAATGAAAAGGATATCAAATATCTTTATATCTCTTCGATTGAGTTGAAAAAAAATCTATATTGGAGAAATTATCAACATTCTCTTATGGTTTGTACTACACGTATATTAGTACAATTGAAATGCATGTCATGGTAAACCAGAAGTTTACGAATCAAAATGAATGTCTTGCTTGACATGATCAGTTGGATTATTTGTACTACGCATATATTAATACAATTAAAATGCATGTCGTGGTAAACCAGAAGTTTACAAATCAAAATTAATTCCTTGTTTGGTATGATCAGTTAGGTCATCCTGGATCTATTATGATGCAAAAAAAAAGGGTTGAAAAACTCATGTTGACACTCACTTAAGAGTCAAGAAACTTCTTCATACCAATGAGTTCTCATGTACTATACGTTCATAGAAGTTGATAATTAGACCATCACCAGAAAAATTAGAAATGAGTCAATCTCATTTTTAGATCGAATACATGGTGATATTTGTGGTCCAATACATCCACCATGTGGAACATTTATATATTTCATGGTTTTAATTGATGCATCAACTAGATGGTCACATATTTGTTTATTATCAACTCGCAATCAAGTAATTGCAAAGTTATTAGTACAAGAGTTCACTTCCCAGATTATCTGATTTAGAAAATTTGTTTTGATAATACTGGTGAAATTACATCTCATGCTTTTCATGAGTATCGTATATCAATTGGAATTGAAGTTAAGCATCCAGTAGCATATGTTGATACTCAAAATAGACTTGCAAAATCATTACTAAAATGTCTAAAATTGATTGCAAGACCATTAGTTACAAGAGCTAATCTTCTAATGGCTACTTGGAAATATGCAATTTTGCATGTTGCATATTTGATTCGCATCAAGCCAATAATTTATCACAAATACTCTATTATGCAGTTGGTTTTTGGTCAGTGACATAATATTCTCATGTAAGAATTTTTGAGTGTGGTGTATATGTTTCAATTTTCCCACCAAGAAGGACTATGATGGGTCCTTAGAGATGATTGAGAATATATGTTGATTATGATCCTCCCTCAATAATAAAATATCTTGAATTACCAACAAGAGACTTATTTATAGTTCGACTTTTCGACTGTCACTTGGATGAATAAGTTTTTCCAAGATTAGGGGGAGAAAGAAAAAAATTTGAAAAGAATATTGGTTGGAATGAATTATCATTATCTTATCTTGATCCTCATACAAAAGAATGTGAACTAAAGTTCAAAGGATAATTCATTTACAAAATTAGTCAATCAATTACCAAATATTCTTATTGACAGAAAGGGTAATCAAATTATATATGCCAACTGCTAATGCTCCGAGTATATTTGATATTATTTCATAACACGCTTGAAGCATGGTAGGCTTGTTAATTCCAAAGACACACTTGAAGCGTAGTAGGCCTATTGGTTCCAAAGATAAAAACTCTTGAATGAGAAAGGGAGCTAAAATGCAAGATGACCTACTGGAAAAGGTGAAAATCCCAAAAGATTCATTTGACATAATTAATGATTCAGTTCTAGAATAACCTCAAGTACCTGAAATTGTTCAAAATGATCAGATCTCAATAAATTATGTCATGAATCATATAATATGGAACCTGTCACAACCGAAATCGCGACGGGATGACAAACCAAAAATTAAAATTTGGAAAAACAGAGTTTGGAGTCGGTTACGCGAAAACCAGATTTTGGGTCTGGGAGTTGGTTACGCGTGGGGAAGGTATTAGCACCCCACAACGCCCGTCCTAAGACGGTACATTTAATTAAATGTGCAAAAGTTATGTGGTTTTTCAAAATATTTATTGTTCCCGAAAAATAATATAAAAGGAGGAACAAAAGAAACAAAAATATTTTTTTTATTTTTTAGGGCCCGACGAGGATTAATCCTTGCCCCTACGTATCTCCATATTAATAGAGAATTAGGGTTACATAGTTCTTTATGCAAAACTATTTGAGAACCTTCTTGTTTTTCGAAATTTGAATTATTTGGAAATAGGTGTCTTGTGACGCGAGCGGTTAGACAGACACTAAAAATTAAACAAAAAAAAACATTTTTTATTTTATTTTTTTATATATTTTTTTAATATTTTCTGAAGAAGAAAAAATTGAAAATTGGTGTTGGACAAACATTAAAGAAATGAGGAAAACTATTTTTTGTTATTATTTTTAGAATAAGATAAAAAAAATCTCAAAAGTAGGCAAGAAAAAAAACGTATAATATTAAAACAAAATATAGTGAAAATTTGGGA
>Ga0214543_1013172_pt1 | contig 10543 bp, 10 predicted proteins | sample CNSS2metaG_FD_160094 | JGI IMG/M metagenome (GOLD analysis project Ga0214543, IMG submission 160094) | Root nodule microbial communities from cowpea collected in UCLA plant growth center, Los Angeles, California, USA - CNSS2 | ecosystem: Host-associated > Plants > Roots > Nodule | place: USA...
TATATATATATATATATATATATTTTGATGGGATCCCACCAAGTATACATGATCTTTCAAGCTCAACATCCAGTGGAAGCCTATTGAGAGGCCTAACAACAAGATCTATGATGAGAAAGATTCTAATGGGTATTCCTCTAAACGACTATCAAGACCAAAGCTTCCACACATTATTCACATGGGCTAAGGAAATCACCAAGATATGAAGGATTACATGTAATTGCAGTAGAATATAATTTATTTTGGGCCAATGCTTAAGCCTTGCTTTCCAATAATACATAAGACACGAAAGGAATATAGGATGGGGTTTCAAATTGGGCTCGACCCATTTCTCTTCATGCATGGCCGAGACTACCAAAGACAAGGCAAGGCAAGGATGCTCCTTGATGCTCCTTTGCTTCATGGTTTAACTAAGGTTGGTCATCACATCCAAAGGCCAAGAACACTTCTTGCTCTTCAAGCCAAGATCCAAGGGGCGTGACATTGCCTTCTTCTCCAAGCTTTCACCAACGACCAAGATCAAGGCCCACTCCATCCAATGACTCTCCTTTCTCATATGTAAATGACTTCATATAAAAGCAAAAAATTCACTCATTTGTAACACTCTTGAATTTTTGTGCAATAAAAGCTAATGAGTTGAGAACACTCCTCACTATTGTCACTTGGGAGTCATCTTTTAGAGAGCTTACTCTCTTTGCCTCTAGCCCCCTTCCTAAGTTAGAGCCAATTCTAAATCACTTACTCTTTCACCTATTCATTACAAGTAAGAGCCTACAAACTTGCCTCCCACTCTTCCATGCTTCATCCATCATTTCCGCTGCACTTGGAGCTCACATTTCTTGACCAAGCTCCATCATGTGTGTGTATATATATATATATATATATATATATATATATATATATATATATATATATATATATTTTGGGTGAGTTACAAAGTGGGCCATGTTGGAATATAAAAATACGTACTACAGTAGTGTGATGTTGATGTTTGACAATTATTATTAGCATTGGTCCTTTCTTGTCAAAGTTAAATGATTTACATGTTTTAAGTGGAGAAATTATAGGATTAATATATGAGGATGATAGTATAAGTTGGGCTTGTATTGGACTTATGGATATTTTGACTTTCTTTGTGGGATTAACCATTGATTCTGGATCTCTTTTAATATTCACAACTTCTTCACCTTTTTCCAAAAGTACAATATACAACCCAATGATCCTTGCTATTGAGCTAGTCAAGCTTAAAGAGAAAGAGAAAAAGAAATAGTGCATCAATTACTTAGAATATACATATATGAATTAGTTAGAATATATAAAGGAAAAGTAATATATTTTAACAAATAAAAAGCAAGAAGTTATAACCATTCATAACTAAACTTGAGAAGTAAAACAAATTCATTTTAAAAAGGAGTGCAATCCATATTTTAGGAAGTAAAAACACCACTAACCTATTCTTGTTTTATTTTAACTTAGGTTTAATTAATCTATTTTTTTATTATTTATTTGTCCGATTAGGTTCCTTTAATTGATAAAACTTCAAGCAAGTTCTTCTTTTCAAAAATACAATCCTTTTACAATTTAATTAAGTTCCTTGTTTTTAAAAATGCAAAGATATATGACACTTTCATTTATTGAAATTTTTACTCTTAATTTTAATTCTCATGTGTTCGTTATAAATTACACTATGTTGCTGGAAATTCCATATACACTAGAGATAAGCGGGTGTAATTTTCACCGTACGAGTAGGTTTTACATAGTTGAGTGAAGCTTATATTTCACTTCTTAATATGATATCAAATTTTTTTTCTAATGAAATTTGTTGAATCTATTGTTTCACCCATTATCTATTGGGTCTCTATCACTCACAAACATCTAGTAAATGAACTATATACCTCGATATGAGAGATGTGTGTTGAAAATCTCACATCAATTAGAATTAAGGTCAATTTATAGTATATAAATAGATATAAACATCACCTAATAAATTTATTTTGTAAGATTGAGTTAGTGTAGCATCTAGCTTCCAATCTCTCATTCAAATGTTTTAGTTTGTTTAATAATAATGAACATGTGCTTTCATAGCTCAGTTGGTTAGAGCACCTGTTTAGTAAGCGGGAGGTCTTGAGTTCGACTCTCAATGAAAGCAAACTTTTATCACAAAAATATAAAGGTTTAAGATAATGCAAAAGTTTATATATACAACACATTTTTATGTATTATGAATTGGACTTTAAGCCTAAATCAATCTTATAAAATCGGGTCCAGCTTAAGGCCCAAGTAGGTAAAACATTTGCTTTAGAACTCCAAGAAATAAAGAGCTCAAAATTATTATTTTTTAGCACTAATTGCTTTAGGCTTCCAATAAATAGTGTTTTGATTCAAAATATTCAACTCTTTTACACATGGTAGAGCTCTCCTTAAATAGATAGTCTTAGGGGTCTCTAAGCAAAATACAAAAGTTGTAAAGGGCTAACTAGAAAAGTAATAGAAACCCTAATTCTAGAAGCATCTTCAAGCTTGGCACAAAATGGCTTGGTGGTGTGTCTCCCCATGTGGATTCTCGGCCATGGGTGGAGAAAGAGACAAAAGTGGCCTCCAAAGCAAGCAAAGAAGCATAAAGAACAAAAGAGACAAAAGGTACAATGTCTACTTTTGCTTTATGTTTTTTGCTTTTGCTTTACTCTCTCTTCCACATCATCCTTGCCCTCCAATCATCATGCACCACCTATCATGCTTGTCTCTACAAAATTAACCTACAAAACAACTTAAACAAGGATTACCATATTGGCTTAAGTTTAATTAATTTTGGTCAACGAGTCAACGATAGTCAAAGGTCAACAAGTCAACCAAAATTAAGTCAACTAGGTCAACTTAGGGAAATCATGAAATTAAGATGGAAAATAAAGAAAGAGACATAGAAGAAGGATCCTCCCATTTAGTCATGCTTCTAGTAATTCTCCTTAGGGGAGTCTCCATGGTTCTTTGAGTGGTCAATCCTTCATCAAAAAGTGATTTTTCCAGAACTTGTTGATTTTAGCCTTATTTGAAGGTGTTTTGTAACTTCAATCAATTTATTTTTCCACCTTAAATGAGCGCTTAATCTTAACTTCAACTGCATCAATAAATGTCAGAATATCCAAAAATAATTTATGCAACTAAAAATCACTTTTTAAGACATTTTTATCATACAAGCTCAAATAGTTTAATAATTAGAACTGTGAAGTAAATCGCTCTTTAAGCACTAAAATTCACTTAAATACCCAAAAATAAACATTAAATGAGGACATAAATATGATGATGGATTTTGATGGCATGTTTTCTGTAAGACCCGAGAAAATTAAATAGTTATTTAATTAATTATTTAATTATGACGGGTAATAGAAATATTTAAAGCAATTAATGTGAGGAACTATGACTTGGAAAAGTGCTAGCTCAAGTGGTTGAGAGTGCTTTATTGTATGTGAGGACTTGGATTCGAGTCTTATGTGTGCCACTTGGGTGTTATTTAAATTATGCGTTTTTGTGTGTTTATATGTTGAATGCGTGGGGTGATGATAAATTCCTAGAATTGTAGGAGTTATCATGAAATCTGGATTGGTTGGATGGTTTGGCCTTGGGTTGGTATGTGTATGAGTGTGGGTTCAAACCTTGTTGAGAACTAAATAATTCTATTTTGCCAAATTTTCCTTTGGCATGAATGTGAAAAGGTTTGGAAAACCTAGTAGCCAGGAAGGCAGCCGTGTGTGCTGGAAAAATACACTTTGAGGGATATTGAGTAGACATTAACACACACCTTTTATTGTAATTTTCATTTTAAAGGTTAAGTAAAAATTAATAGTGGACGGAATCAGAGTGAGAGAGGATAATTAAGGGATTAAGGGTCTGAGACAAAGGAGTGCATACGGAATCACGGCCTTTTGGGCTAATAGCACGAATTGCAGAGGAGAGTTGGAGTGGGAAACCATTGTGGAAGCGTGAGGCAAGAACAAGGGTGAGTTTGAAGTAAAAGTCACATTCAATACGTGTTTGGAGCGAGGATCAGAGGTAAGGGGAGTTGTTTTTGATGATTTTAATACATGTACGTTGTATGTGTCGTGATTGCCTTCCACTTGATTCTACACTGTTTGATTGCGTTTCTGGGTTTTTCCCAGAAACCGCCTGGCGGTTCAGGCCCTACCACCAGGCGGCTCATCAGGGATGAGCGACTATTCTTATTTTGGGTTGAATCGCCTGGCGGCGATGAGTTTCTGCCAGGCGGCGCGACGCTGTTCGAGTTCTGTTTGGTGAGTTTTGATGCTGTTTTGGGTGAATGTAACCAATTGTTGAGGCGCAGTGATTGTATACATATATATATATATATATATATATATATATATATATATATATATATATATATATATATATATATATATATATGTAATAGTTTATTGTTCTGAATTGATATGTTGGAATGCTTGTGATCCTATTGGAATTTTGTGTATGGGTAGTTTGGGGTGGAAACCTAGGAGTGAATGTAAACCTTGCGTTGTTTGGGGCTAATTAAGAAGTAATTGGAAACATGGAATGCGAATAAAATAATATTGGTAAGAACGGGTGTTAAAAATGTTGTAAATGAATATGTGGTGGTGATCGTGGAAGAAGAGGAGAGAGTTGAGATTGCGGAGTATGTAGAAGAATGTGTGAAGAGGTTTGCGTCTGGTATGCCGCCTGGCAGCTCCATGCTGGTCGCCAGGCGATGGCGTGTAGCAGTCCGGGTTGGATGCTGTGGCTTGGACAGTGCGAGAGGGGGAGGAATATTTGGTGATGGAGTAGTTGGTACATTGAAAACAAGAGAATTTAGGAACGAGGGGTTAGGGAAGCAAAGTAGCTTGAGTGGAGGATATTTAGATGGAAAGGAGGTGGATTATACACATATACATATAGTAAGTCGAAGGGAAGAGTGAAATTGCAAGTTATTGGTGTCCAACAGGAAAATGAAGCATTGGTCAGTTTAGTGTGTTAAGGAATTGAAATGCTAGCTATTTTCATAGGGTGGATGGAATCGTTATGTTATGATAATGTTCTTGTTACTTGAATAAAGTTGATTAGATGGATTAATCATTTTAAAAGTATAGGTACTTGATTACATGTAAAAGTGGAAGGATTAACCACAAAGAGCAGTCAATATTGGAGTCCCTATTTGTTCATGAAATTGAGTTATACAGTAAATTAGACTAACTAAGGTGCCACAAATCAGTAAGGTACTGTTCTGGTAAGGCGCCTGGCGGTCTACTGGTCACCGCCAGGCGATAAGCTTAACGTGGGAGGGCGCTGAATTGGGGGGCGCCTGGCGGCAAGACGTGCTCTGCCAGGCAGTAGCGGTAAAACAGTGACGCTGGGAGGTCTCTGGCGCCTGGCGGTGAGCTGGTACCGCCAGGCGGTCTGGAACAGTTTCGCCTGGCGACGTGTGGGCCGAGCCAGGCGGAAAATACTGTTGTTCTTTGTTTTCTTGGTGTGTTGTTTTAATTAACAATGATGCTTTGCTTGGATCGGGAGATGTTGTGCCATGAGCGGGTAGGTTCATGGATGGTGGATAACATGTGATGATATGAGTGGGGAGGTTCATATCCAGTTCCTCTCACGTGGGGATACGAGCGAGATAGGTTCGTATGTTCCGTGCTCACGTTGAGAGATGCCACGTGCGGGGAGGTACGGGGGCTGGTGGATCACATGTGTTGGACTACGGGCGGGCAGGTCCGTAGAGTAGGACTACGAGCGGGAAGGTTCGTAAAGCAGGACTACGAGCGGGGAGGTTCGTAGAGGCAGGATCACGAGCGGGCAGGTTCGTGTGAGCATCGTATTCCCGAGTCCAAGGCTAACCTGTTGTGTGATTTGAAGGCTACAAAGCCTTGGGGTTTAAGGTCTTGGCCAAGAATTATGTAGAATGAATAAGATGGGTGTATGCTTTATTTTGCATATTGTATATCTCTTATTTTATTTTCTCAGCTCACCCTTTCTTGTTTGTGTGTTTGTGTATGACGATGATCGTGTGATTCGTTACACGGGAGCAGATGTTGGCACAAGTGATGCTGAGGATGTCCAGGCAATAGAGTGAGGGCTAGCTGTGGGATTAGAGCTAGGATTTACTCACGTGTAGTTTATGCTTTAAATACAAATTTTGTGAACTTGTAACATTTTATGGATTTAGTTATGAGTTTTGGCGCACTCTTTTAATGAATTTAAATTTTTCTCGCGTTGGGATTTTAATCGAGATGACTTTTAATATAATTATTTCTTTTATTATTTATTTTTAAGTAATATTCCCTAGGGATGTTACATTTTCTGCATTTAGAAGCTTTGGACCCTTCAATAAGTTATGGGCACTGCTCCACTCACACATATCATTGTTCCTACTATCTTCGCTATAGATCTCAAGCTTTGAATGTTCACTTTATCCAGTTTTTGTGTATTTTGGATGTGTGCCTAGAGTGTTTGAGGTGTTAAAACCTTCTTTGCGGGTGCTAAACCAGCAGCTGTCACGCTACTGGTATAGCGCCTAGCGGCACAGGAGAAGCCGCCCGGTGATAGGAGGAACCAGGGAAGTCCCTAGGGGCGCGTAGCACCTAGCGGTGAGAATTGAACCGCCAGGCGATAGCTTCCAAAGTAGTGGGTTTAGGCAGTTTACAATGACATTTTGCCTTGCGTCTTTTAGGCTGCGCCAAGCAATAGCATATGGGCAATGGCTATTATGTGTATTGTTTTGTGTGGTTTACACGACTTTGGATGATGGCTTTGGGTATAAGACATGTTAAGGCTCATTTAGGGGTGGCTTGTAATGTATGGTAAACACGTGGTGATCACGTGTGGTAGGCCGATGATGTTGGAAATCTTGTGGGAGCATATGGGTGGTGGCTCGTATTGGCTAGCTCCACTTGATTGTCATTGACGAGTGGTTGGCTAGTGATATTGGGCATCTTATGTGAGAATACATACAATGGTTCATAGTGGTTAGCTCCACTGGTTTCTTATGGATGGTGATTCGTAACGTGACATTTCCATGCATGTTGGTGTACGAGTCATAGGCTCGTAGGGATTGGACCACGGGTGGTAAGCTCGTGGCAACATATGTTAACCTTATGGTGGAAGGCCATGATTTCTAGTGCATGAGGGAGAAGGTCGTAAGAATGGGTGTTAGGTTAAGTTAATAAGTTGGGGTGTGGGTTTACGTTATGATGTTTATTCATGTTTAATTCTTTGAGGTCACCCTATCTGCTTGTGGTTGACAATGATCGTGTAACCTATTACACGGGAGCATATAATATTTCAAGTGATGTTGTGGATGCATAGAACCAGAAAGTGGGCTAGTTTGGGAATTTGTTTAAAGAGTGTTCTTGACAGTGTAATTCACCATTATATATTGAAAATTTCAATTTGTTGCACAAGTATGGACAACTTTGAACTAGTTCAACAAATTGGAATCAATTACTTACTTTTGTTCAAACAACATAACTCAATAAGCAAGTGCAATTAAAGGAATCAGAAAATGGTGTACGAAAGATGATTTTTACAATTTAATAATTAATCCACAATTAACATCATAACACAGAGGCACTAATGTATCACATTATTCATACATTGAGAAATACAATTGGAAGATGGCTACAGAGGTGCATGAAAAACTTCTACATAAGGCGCTTCCTCCTCGCGTTAGTGACAAACGAAATTCATATCACTTGAGTCTTAAATCGATGGTACAAATTACTATTTTGCGTTTGGTCGCTCTCAAAGTGTACATCACCCTTTTGGCGGTGTTCCTATACTCAAAGTATTGAATATAATCAATTGTAATTGAAACACATCAAATTTTAATTCAAAGGATTAATGGACAAACACCTGTAACAAATACATACAACCAACAACATGAAAGTGTCTCGTGTTTCCTTTCTGCATTAAGCACATGGATGCATTGCATATTCTCCCAACCAAGTATTCATAAACAAGCTCACCCTAATTATGTTTCTCAAGATTACTGAGGTCATCCACAATGGTAAACAATATGGGGAAAACTCTTCTAGTACAACTTGGATAGAGGACTCGAATATTCCCAATAAAATGTAAAGCCTACAATAATCCTCCAAGCCAAGCTCTTAAGTACGTTAGAACAACGTATTTCATGAATTTCATTTTAATGGTGAGCTTAAACCCTCTCATTTTGACCTTAACACCTATAAAACATGTCCTTCCGAGTAGATTGGCCATCATGAATCTCAGATAATGTTTGAATCACAAGTGTCCCCTTCTCACCATAAGGGCATTGATGAAGTTAATGCTATTGGTGAAGCATATGGTAGTGTTTGTGAGCATAACACCTGTGATGACTTTGAAGTTGATGTTGAAGCACATGAATGTCCTTCTGAGCATCACCAGAGTCATGAAACTGAAGGCTGCCCTTTTGAACAAAAGGGCGTTAAGAAATCTTACCACAATCCTGATCTCCTAACCGTTATGCCATTCATTGAACAAAAAGGTACTGCTCAAAATACTTCAGCGAGTGTAAATATGGTTCAATTGTACAGGGTTGTGACTGTCGTTAAAAGATGTATGAAGTTTATTGTTGACGTTCATTTCGCTATGAGTTTCATTAGTGTTATAATACTTTATTTGTAACGTTTCATATGCATATATGTTGAAATAAAGGAATAGATCCTAACGAGTGTTGAAACAAGTGGGTTATGTCCTTGTGCATGGATTGATAATGTGGTAAGTTTTTATAGTTACATGAATTATCCATGCATACCTCGTACTGAGTTCAATGTGGTTGAAGTCCATATTTTTTGTACAAAGAAAAAAGCATGATAGGGAATATCAACAAAGTTATTTTGAGTCCTATGTACACGATAAGTCTTTTATTGGATAATTTATATAGTTTAAAGGACATTGGTGGAAATAATGTATGTTCTTTAGATTGGGGTAATCAGAGATTCAGATAAGCAAAAGGTTAATAGACGTGTCTGGTGTTTATAGGATTATAACCAATACTTTGCACGTGTAAAGGATGTCTTAACAGTCGAATTTGTTAGCATTGATATCGGTTTTTTATATAGTTGTAGGTACCTATTATGTTGGCTTTAGGTTAATCTTTGCTTTGAATTTCTTTTAGTTGTTGGCACCCGTACTTTATGATCAACATTGGTGGTGTTATGCTCTCTATCAGGAATCAAAGAAATTTTATGTACTTGACTCCCTTATCCACAAGTGTCGTAAGAGAAAAGAGATAAATAATTATATTGTAAGTATTCTCCTCATTTTGTAATTAGACTTTCACCTTCATCATTGCCTTCCCAAATTAACAGACTACATTACTATTTTCCATGATTTGAAGGCGCATAATTTGGAGCACCTATTTTCGTTATTGTTAATTCTCCCCCAAAAAGAGAAAACCAATCTTTTAAGTAAAAATTGAAACCTTTCAGAACAACCAAACTTGTAAGCCTCCATTTGTAAAGAAGTCATAGTGTGGTGCTCAATTACAGGTGTATTGTCTTATTTGAATTAATTGTTTCCTATTTGCAGGTTTGATTATGGGATTATGGTATTGAAATATAGGGTTAAGTATGTTTTTAGTCCCCAAACTTTGACCCAAAATTGGAATTTGTATATGTCCGAAACTTTGATACATTTGGTCTCTAAACTTTAAAAATGAATGAATATAGTACTTTTAACCTAATTACGTTAACTTTTTTTAACGTATCAAACACATTTCTCAATAGATATTGAATCGGGAATCTCTAAAACGATGTAAACAACTTTAATACTAACATGAAACACGTTCAAGACGTAAAAAGAAGTAAACATAATTGGGTTAAAAGGACTATAAACTGTCACGTGGCACGACAGTAACCTGACCAGTAGTAGATTATAAATTTTTAGAAAAAAAAAATTAAAAGTTAAAAAAAAATTCACGGCTTGTCACGTGTCCTGTACGTACACGGTGTTAACTTCAACTTAACTGAAACCAAATTGAACCTTTTTAAATAATTGGGGTACTAAATTGAACCAATCAATAATAAGGGAACCAAATTGAACTAAACTACAAAATTAGGGGAACAAATCAATAATTATACCTTATTATTTTTATTAACCAATCATTCCTATATCATAAATATATGAACAACTTCAACAAAAGAGAAACTACAATTGTAAGACTCGAGAAATTGGAATGAAGAATAATTAATAAATTATGAACAATTATGGGTTGGAAGTACCCTAAGAGAATTTATTGACAAGTTCTAGGTAAGGAGCAAAACTGCCTTAAGTGGTTGAGAGTACATGGTTATGTTGAGAGGACTTAGGTTCGAGTCTGGTGTGTGCCATTAGCGTGATTTTAATTGTTTTATTTTACCAAAATATTGTGAATGCGAAAGCATGGTTAACCACAAAGTACTCAAATTATAACATTGAATGCAAATTGTTAGCATGCTGTTATACCTGGTCAAAACAAGGAACATGAGTGGAAGCAGATGAACGTGGAGCAATGGCACTATTTTCTTTCCCAAAAGCT
>Ga0214543_1013173_pt1 | contig 10542 bp, 12 predicted proteins | sample CNSS2metaG_FD_160094 | JGI IMG/M metagenome (GOLD analysis project Ga0214543, IMG submission 160094) | Root nodule microbial communities from cowpea collected in UCLA plant growth center, Los Angeles, California, USA - CNSS2 | ecosystem: Host-associated > Plants > Roots > Nodule | place: USA...
TGAATTCAAAACTCTCGCAAATGAACCAAGTAACCCCTCACCCGTTTTGAAACCTATATTTATAGTCCAGGATCCCAAACGACGAAAACCCCTTCCCGCCAAAACAATACCCCAGACCAATCGACACCATCATTGCGAAAGATATAACTTTTAAAAAAAGACGGCGCCAAAACTTCTTGATTTGACCCCTGACACTCCTTCACCTACCTTCAGACGGTTACCACTTTTTAGCCTTAACACTGTTCATCACACTTAAAGGTTGGGGGACTGGTGTATCACACCTAGCCGGTTCCGCTAGCATACCAACACATATCACCCTTGACCGACAACTTATATCGAGCAAGGCTGGGGGACTGGTGTACCACACCTAGCCAAACTTGACCAAATAAGTAAACAATGCATATATCAAGGTAGCCAAGTATTCAGCCTAGGCCGAGTCAGCCTAACTTGTACCGGTTTTAACCTATACATCTAGAAGAATAACCTGCACCTCACGTAACCAATATAAGCCGTCAAGATAGGTAGCCGGTCCAAGCCGACTACTCCAATAAACTTAGTGAAAATAGAATCCCCCACGTTCAATAGGTCTTAAGGGCTTGGGTTAGGGCCCAGGCCCACTCATGGCCCAAGCTAGAGCCCAAGTCAAGGCCCGACCCATGAGGTAATCAAACATCATTAATGCTCTATAAATAGGTGTGGACCCCAGTAATTAAAGGTACGCATTCATTAATCACTGATTTGACCTTCTAAGAGCTTTGACTTACTTGAGCTTCGGAGACTCTTCTGTAGGTAACCCCTCCTGGGTTCAAGCTGACATATATCAACCGGGAAGAGGCCAACTGAGGAGATAGCGGACTACACGATAAGGTGACACTTGTTCCTAACTCATCTTATTTGTTCTCTGCAGGAACACTACGTTTTCTCCCTTAGAAGTTCATCTTCTTCACTAAGAGTCCCTAACCTAGCATTGTCTCTATTGTGAGCATCTAAGGCTACATTGAAGGAGCTTGGTGAAACCATCACCATTTCAAGTCTTCCGTTGTACTTTCTTTGATCTTCTCTGCTGGATCGAGGTTTGGAGGCATCCTAGGAAATTTCGTCCGGTTTCCATTGTCCAGATTGAGATTTCGTCGAGTTTCTGTAGAGTCGCTTCCATCATTTTTGGTATTCAGAGCTAAGATTTTGAGCTTAGAGGTCTTCGAAGGTATGCCTTGTTCCTTATCTTTTTTTAATCATTTTTCTTCTCTATTCTTAATTTTTGTTGTTACTACTTTCGATTGAGTTTCGTGTGCTTGCTCATCTCTGTTGAATCTGTTATATGGAAATGTTTCTATTGAAATTGATTCAAATTTTATGTTCCTGTTGCCCTAAATCAATGTTGTAATGATTGTGTTTTTATTTTTGCTCTTAACTAGTTTTAAAATTTTATGATCTATTGTTTTGTCATAGAGTAATGTGCAATTGCTTTTTGTTTGTTCATTTATCCCTAGAAGTTATCCAGTATGTGTTGTCTCGTGTTGCCTAAATATGTTAATTGTTTAGTTTCCTGTTTTTGTGAGTTTTTGTATTTGCCAAATAATCTGAATATTAATTCCTTGTATTTCTGCCATTTTGCCTTCAATGATTTCAGTTTAATCCTCATTTCTTATGTCTGCTCATTCAATTGTGTGCTATGTTGTTGATGGTTTTGACTGAATGAATTTTGGTGTTGCCTTCCTTAGTGTATTCTGATTGTTAAGATATATTTCTGGCAACCAAGTTAGGTCTCTTATCATGGATTGTTGTTGTTGCATGATAGAAACAATTTAACTCGGTGTTTGATTCCAGTGTTGGTTCCTGTTGATGCTAGTTTGCACTGTCAAACTGTTTGAGTCCAACTGGTGCTTTAATATGTTTTAATTTATATCTATTAAGTTGAATCACTTTCTTGTTTTTGTGGTTAGCCTTGAGTCTTATATGTCTTTGAATGTTAATTCATGCTGTATTTTGCTTTTGGCCAAGACACTCATATGCCACATTTGATATATGATTGGTTAACTATTGCGAATTACACTTATCAGGTTTCTGCACATTTGTTCATGTGCTTAGATGATTGTTGAACTTATTATCTCTTGTTTTGAATAGCTTGGCCAAATATTCGTGAAAAAAAAATTGGTGCATATTTGTACTTAATACAAATCAGGGTCAATTTTTGATTGGTTGAACTATTCCTTATTGTTTGATTATGCTATTTCATTGCACTGGCTAAGATTTCCTTTGTGTGTACTTTCAAATTTTTTTAAACTTGAATCTCTTGTTAATCTCTCATGTGCATATGTTATTTAAAGTGGAAACATGAAAATTTTTGTGAATTTTGGTCTAAAATAAAGAGTGCGTTTGATCTTTGAGAGCTGAAAAGAGAATAAGTGAAAAGAAAAGTGATAAAAAGAAAATCAGTGAAAAGAAAGTGAATTAAAAGAAAATCTAAAAAAAAAGGTGTTACACAGTTCATAACATCATCCTTGTTTTTGTATTCCATTTTCAATTAGAGATGTATGTGCACTATTTTGATTCAACTTGTTTGGGTCTCCTTGCTTTATTTTGGTTTTGTTAATCATATTCTAGATACATTTTTGAGGTTCCTTTTGTGTGTCATACTTTGTTACTTTGCCTTTTTTTCTTGCTTGTCATTCTTGCTTATTCACTTGAGTATATCTGTTAAGTCTATCACTTGATGTGAGCTGATTTCTAATTTGAGCTTTTTTTTTTTCTTGATTTTTGAATTTTACTCTCTAGTGGAAGAATTTTTTATTTACATTTCTGTTTTTATTTTTTGTTTTTTTTCTATCACAAAACCTTGTGTAATATTCTTTTCAATTTTCAGTTTTTTTTTTCAATTGCTTTGGTGGGAAAATGCATTAAGCAATCCCTTTGTAATAGCTTATACGTGTAGGGTGAGGTCAAAGGGTTCCAAGTACTACTTGATTCTTCACTTAGGAAAAGTTTTTACTAGTCTATGTTTTCTTGTCTTTATGTTTTCACGTTCTGATGTTTCCATTTCTAGCTTATGCATGTTTGACTTTGTTTTAAGTCTTCGTTGTAATTAGGACAAATGTTTTTCAATATTAGTTGACCTTTCTTTGGTCTTAGGTTTCTTTTACAAACTTTAAAAATTGTTTTCACATAAAATTTGATTTGTTTAGAATTTTTATTGAGAATTTTTTTGAAAGCAATCTAGACATCTCTAGGTAGGAAAGGCTTGGTTTTTAAGCTTGTCCAAAGAGACTCACCTCCCTTTCCTGGGAGTATCTTTAGATATCTTTTTCTCTTTATTCTCTTTAAAAACTCTTACAAATTCTTTGTGAAAATTATTTTGACAAAATTGTGTTTTCAACATTTGTTGAGAGGAGTTCTTATTCATACTCTCATATGTTGTATTTAGGTAATCATAGTAGGAATGAGTTGCATCATACATTTAATAATGAAATTCCTTCTTTGGTGAGGATGTAGACGCATTATCATATATAGCTTGGGAGAGGGAAACAAAGAAATTGTTGTAGCCATTCTTTGATAGATTTAGTTCTTATGATATACTTAGGCGTTGCATTTCTAAATTTGTAGGACGTGCATATGAGTGGTGGCATAGAAGGCAATCTAGAGTGGAGAAGGGAAGAAAATCTGCCATTAGAGATTTTTATGATTTGAGGGCATGCATGAGACGAAATTTTGTCCCTTCTTCATTTAGGATAACCAAAGAGCAACAATATGAGATGACATAATACATTAGCATAGGAAAAGAATTCATCCAAAGTAAAAGTGAGTGCTCTTATCAAGAATATGAGTTTAAAAGGAAACTTGAATTGCTCTTGAAGGAGAAAAAAGATAGAAAAGACAAGAAAATAGAACAAGAGGAGTGAGAAAAAAATGAGCACAAAAGAAGAGACAAAGAAGAGAATGAGAGAAAAGAGCTTGAAGAAAAAGAGAGCTCCGAATTTGAAAAAGAAAAGATTGAACAAGAGGTGAGAAATAAAAGAGAAAAATAAGAGTTAGAGAGAAAAACTAAGGAAGAAAGAGGGATCCAACCTATGGAGTCAATTTCACCCATTCCTTTTGTATTCATGGAAACGAAACTTCAAAAGGGACTAACCTACTCTTTACATACTTCTCTTTTCATCATACACTCCTCTGTTTCTAAGGGTTTCTCAAGTTCAATTCTTTCTTCAAATATTTCCAAAATTCCAATGGATATTACAAAACCACACTTTGACTTCAAGCTATTTCTGAAGTATCAATTAAGTCAAAGTGTAAATCAATATTTTTATGAAGTGTGCTACATACTAAATTGTTTTCAAACTTAAAAGCCCATCTTCATATATCTCCAATCAATATATACTGCATGGTGTCCAAAATTTTAATGAAATATTATTTGATGACTATTGCAGATATATTTTTGATCCTAGAGGAACCAAGATTCCACAATTGTGGGCCTTAAAGAACCCTCTTGGTTTGAGGATAAATCCTATTCAAGAGGAAGGGAAAGAGGAAGGGGATGATGAATATCACCCTAAGAAGCTTTCAGCATGCCAACGGATAGGCTCAATTTTCTTTATCTTGTTATTTTTTAAAATAAATAAACTAATTAGTTTTCGGCCTTGGTGTTCTCGGGCCATTAATGTCTTCAATTCTTATCCTAATGTTTGTGTTTTTAAATGTCGCAACCTATTTCACCAACTCCAAGTTGAAGCTACAACCCTTTTCTCCAACCCGCGACCCAATAACTTTGCAACCAAGGTCATCATTTTTGGGGGCTTCTCACTGCACCCCCAAGCCTTCTCCTGTACCTCCAATAATTACCCTTTTGACCTTAATTAATTTTTATCTCTCAAGGTGGGTGAAAGTAATGTAAATAAAATTTACTACGCCACCGATGTTTTCTTTTAATCTATGCAGAACTGCACCCCCAACCCCCAAATATTTCCACACGTTTCGTTTCTTCTTTTCGTTCCTCCACAATTTTTTGTGTTTTCTGAACTCTGGTCCCTCTGGTCTATGGTCCCTGCCTGTCTGTGCTTCAAGCTCGGAGTGGTTGTTGTCTCTGATTCAAGCTCCCAGCAGTTGTCCTTGTTTTGTTATTTTTTTTTTCTTTTTTTTTTTTTGAAATGGATGTCGAAATCTGCTTCAGGAATTTGTGAAAGGGATGTCGACATCCGTTTCGTTATTTTTTTGGTTTTTCTGTGAAACAGATATCGAAATCCACTTCATGAATTTGTGAAAGGGATGTCGACATCCGTTTCATTATTTTTTTTAATTTTTCTATGAAACGGGTGTCGAAATCCGCTTCAGGATTTTTGTGAAACGGATTTTGACATCCGTTTCGATATTTTTTTTTTAAAATAGATGTCGAAATCCGTTTCAGGAATTTGTGAAACGGATTTCAACATCCGTTTGGGTTTTTTTTTTTATTTTGCTACATAGTCTTTTCCATTGCTACATCCTTTGTTCCTTTGCCTTCTGGGTAGCATAATCCGCGTATTCACCAAACTTGGAACCGGTTTTCTCCAACGCAGAAGAATCCCAAAGAATCATAGATCCCAGGAGACTTCGTTACTGATATGTCTCTCACCTCACCACCAGTCACGTCATCCTGTTGGAAATTAATGTCATGAATGTGTTGACATCCGATTCTTTTGTCGACATCTTAGTAATTTCTTGTTTCATCAAATTGTTGCTGCTACAAGACAAAAAATTAAAACATGGCAATTTTGATGTACAGAGATTGAACAGGACCAATTTATTTTACCACATACTTTCTGGAAAGTGCAAGTTGAGAAAAAAAAATTGTAAGCAAAAAGAGAAATTGCAACCTCCATAACTATAATATACACCTTCATCAAACATGTGATGATGATATCATGTTTCTATGCAACCGAACAAACTCCTATAATCCTTATATATCTAGGTTAATCCAATGCATCCATATTATATATAATATACAACCTTTACGTAACATTAGACACCATCAAGAACAATCTCATGCTAACGTGTCACTTTACCTTCTCCTTTCCCTTTTCCATTTTTCAATCCATTCACTCATATATATATATATATATATATATATATATATATATATATATATATATATATATATATATATATATATATATACCATCAAATCCTGCTTCCATTCCTCAACATTTCTATATCATATCCTATCAAACTTCCACCACAAAAACAGTGTGAGAAAAAAAAACATATTTTCAATGGCATCTAGGTAACATGATACTCGAGTTGAGGCAGCTTCGAAACTTGCTACCAAAGAGCTTGAACAAGCCAACAGAGAGAGAATGTGTGATGATGTAGCTGTTGCGGATGATGTGGGTGTTGTGGATCAGCAACACGATCAAGAGCAAGAAAAGCATGGTGTGATAGGGTCCCTGATAAGGGCGATGGAATAAGCGGTGGCTGGGAAGAAAGAATTGCGAAAGCACACACCGGTTCCAAGGTTGGTGAATACGCGGATTATGCTACCCAGAAGGCGAAGGAAACAAAGGATACTGCAATGGACAACACTATGTACCAAAATTAAAAAAAAAAAAAACCAAACGAATTTCGAAATCCGTTTCATAAATTCTTGAAACGGATTTCGATATCCATTTCAGAAAAAACAAAAAACAAATATCGAAATGGATGTCGAAATCCGTTTCACAAATTCTTGAAGCGAATTTCGACATCTGTTTCATAGAAAAAGAAAAAAAAATAAGAAAACGGATGTTGACATCCGGTTCACAAATTCCTGAAGCGGATTTCGATATCTGTTTCACAGAAAAACCAAAAAAAAAATAACGAAACGGATGTCGACATCCGTTTCACAAATTCCTGAAGCAGATTTCGACACCCGTTTCAAAACAAAAAAGAAAAAAAATAACAAAACAAGGACAATTGTTGGGAGCTTGAATCAGAGAAAGCGACCACTCCGAACTTAAAGCACAAACAGGTAGGGACCATAGACAAGAGGGACAAGAGTTCAAAAAACACAAAAAATTGTGGAGGAACAAAAAGAAGAAACGGAACGTGTGGAAATATTTGGGGGTTGGGGGTACAGTTCTGCAGAGATAAAAAGAAAGCACCGGTGGCACAATAAATTTCATTTACATTATTTTCACCACCCTGAGAGATAAAAATTAATTAGGGTCAAAAGGGTAATTATTGGAGGTACAGGAGAAGGCTTGGGGGTGTAGTGAGAAGCCCCCTCATTTTTGGACTTGGAGAAGTCCAATGTTTTCCCTCGCTCAACTTGGATGGAGGAACACGAGAAAATTTCACGCATGGGAGGCATCCTATTTTCAGCATCACTCTTATTGGGCCTCAATTGGATTAGCCCACTTATGATGGGGTAAAGAGGAACTAAACCTAGCCTCAAATGTGTCAAGCTAACCTAAGATTCTCTCCTCGCTTCAGACACGACGCCATGTTTCCTCTTCACCCTTAGGTGTTTCACCCTTAGCTAGGGTTTCCATGTAAACACGAGGGTGTAGGCTTAGTTCATGTTTCCCTTTCCTCTGTACACGACAACCTTGTCGTTAGTTTTCCTTTCTTCTTTCCCTTGCCTCTTTGCTCTTACAAATAGAGGCAATCGACCATATGTAAGACAACTTTGATATATGAGAGTAAATTGCATTTTCTGCATTTTCTCCATTCGAAGTTCATCTTCTTCACTAAGAGCCCTAACCTATGGTTGTCTCGATTGTGAGCATCTAAGGCTCCATTGAAGGAGCTTGGTGAAACCATCACCATTTCAAGTCTTCCGTTGTGCTTTCTTCGATCTTCTTTGCTGGACAAGGTTTGAAGGCATCCTAAGAAATTTCGTCTAGTTTCCACCGTTCAGATCAAGATTTCATCGTGTTTCCATGGAGCCACTTCATTAGAAATTCGGACAAATTCGGTGGCCCGTATGAAATTCTACCAAATTTGGTTGATAGTCGGCACCAACCGAATTTATCTGGATTTGACCAAGTTAACCCTAGCCAAACATTGGCAAAATTTAGTTGAGTCAGCCTCAATCGAAATTTGGTCGAGTTGACCCTAACCGAAATTAGGTCGATTTTCCTGAGTTGTCTCTAGACAAAATTTGTTCAATGCAATGGAGTTGGCTCTAGCCAAAATTAGGTAAAATTCAATTGAGTTGGATCCGTCAATCAAGTCGACCTCTGTCGAATTCAACAAAGTTTATGCCTTCAGAGATGTGATTGAATTTGATCAAGTCGGCCGTATTGAAATTTGATCAAATTTAAATATTTTAAGTTGACTAATATATTTTTGAAATTTAATTTCAATTTTTTATATATTAAAATAAATACTATTAAAATGAAAGTTTATCTCATAAGATAAATTCAATGATTTTATCCAAACAAGAAATTGAAATGTAAGATATTTCAATTACTCTATCCAAACAGAGGATTTAGTAAATGAAGGGAATTCAATTGCAAGGAATTCAAATGCAATGCATTTCAATTTCTTAGAATTGTTGAAATGTTTCATATAAACACAAGCCAAGAAAAATTGCATGTTTGGATGAGGAAATTAAAAGAAAATTAAAATTGAGAAATTTTAAGAAAGTATTTTAAATAACTAAAGTAGTATAAATGAAAATTCACTCAAAATAGAAGGAGATTGAAAATCTCCAAGTAGTGAAATTGTTCATTATTTAGGACAAAAAAAGTCTACAGGTCCAAAGAGACAAGTCAAGTTAAACTCAAAGGTAGAGTTGAATTCCTCATAAAAAAGAAATTAAATTGCTTTATCCAAACAAAAAAATTGAAATTTGAGATATTTCAATTACTTCATCCAAACTCATTATTTAAGAAATGAAGATAAACCAATTATAAGTAATTCAATTGCTAGGTATTTCAATTTATTGAAATTGTTGAAATTTGTCATCCAAACACAAGGTTTTATTAAACTTTGATACATGGATAAAATGGAAATTATGAGTTTGATAGGTGCTTGAAGAAAAAAAAAAGGCACGTACAAGAAAGAGCCCGCTTTTTGTAGTTTTTTAATTGGAGACTTTTTGAACGAATATTATTAATAATTGAAGGGGGCTTCTCCCTGCACCTCCAACTACTTCACCTGTACCCAAAAAATTTAAAATTCCTACTTTGCTCTCCAATTAAAAGTAACTATTTTTTCTCTCTCTCACTGATATACCCCAATTTTTTTTAAACAAATGTCGACATCCGCAATAGTATTCAACGAATGTCAGTTTGTGTTGCAGATATCGACATCCGCAATATTTTCTTTCTAAATTTTCATAAATAATTTTTTTGGCTTTGATTCTTGATCCATTTGATGTAGTAACCATACTATAATATATATAAACATTAATATAGTAGTTTGTTAATTTTTTTAATTATTTGAATCTGATTTAATTTAAAAAAATTTAAAAATGATGTTAATGAATAACTGTATTGCGGATGTCGACATCCGCAATACAAACTGACCGCCGAATACTATTATGGATGTCGATATCTGCAATACAATTTTACATTAACATCATTTTTAATTTTTCTTAATTAAATCAAATTCATATAATTCAAAAAAATTAACAAACCACAATATTACTGTTTATACATATTATAGTATGGCTACTAGATTAAATGGATCAACAAATGACATCCGTTTTGGATGTCATTTGTTACGGATATCGATATTCGTAACATAAAGGACATTCGTTTTAACATTATTGCGTATGTTACTACGGACGTCAATTGGTAATACAAAGTAGGTAAAGTAGGTGAAGTTATTATGATAAAAAATTCTTACACTTTGAAATATTGGAGAAAGGTTTGAAGTTGCAGGAAGAAACTCCATAATTGAACCCATGAATAAAAAGTCTACAATATATACAAAAGACCCACGATACAAACAAATAAAAATGACAAATCATCTTCTACTCATCAATCAATCTTTTTCGTTTTTATTCTTCTTAATTATGTCTTAATTATGCGGTGGAAATTGTGGAAACAATCATTGATGACACTAGTAAGTCAGCATATATGTCATCATGATAAGAGGCTAGATCCAAAATTTCTGTGGTTAGGTTTTATAATTTCCACAACATTTCTGAAAACAATTTCTTAAAGATTTTTTATCTAATGATGCGATTAGCATTTTTCACGTGAATTATTCTATTTTCATGAATTCGAGCGTTTGAATATGCACTAAGTAATGACTTTCACGATTTGAATTTATTACTAATTCGAGTTGTTTGATGCAAAGTAGTGGATAAAGAATTGAATTATGTTTAAAGCAACGTAACGATTCTTAGTTTGTTTTTTTTCGAATCGTGGCATGCTCCAAGCCACACAATAACAACCACTCCTGAATAATTAAAAGTTTATCAATGATTGAAGCAAACCCGCGTTATTTGCTGCACTGGTTGAATTTTGATTTGGTGATTCATCATCAAGCTGAATTAATATATATATATATATATATATATATATATATATATATATATATATATATGTATATATATATTTTTTTTTTTTTTTTTTTAGTGTT
>Ga0214543_1013174_pt1 | contig 10541 bp, 4 predicted proteins | sample CNSS2metaG_FD_160094 | JGI IMG/M metagenome (GOLD analysis project Ga0214543, IMG submission 160094) | Root nodule microbial communities from cowpea collected in UCLA plant growth center, Los Angeles, California, USA - CNSS2 | ecosystem: Host-associated > Plants > Roots > Nodule | place: USA...
TGGTGAATTAGATGATAAATTGATAATTCAACATTTTCATCATATTCATACTATGACATACACAATGTATTCTTTAAATTTTAGCACATTAAAAGTTACATAATACTTGTCTTTTCCAGTTATACAAAAATTTGAAATGTTAATGTAAGAGTCCACAAAAGAAGTAATTAATATACACAAGTGCAAATTTTTTTTTTTTAATTTTATGCGGGCTTGCGGGCTCACTATCATGACCCGCCCCGCATTTTTTCTGCGGGCCTGCGGGCCAGGCCCGCAGGCCGGACCCTAATTGTCATACCTACTTTATTCCACACTTTAGCGGTTAACTAGTGTCACAATATTTAGAATAAAAATCAATTATTTGAAATTTTAGACAAATAAAAACTAAACACAACTTTTATAGAAACCAACATTAAAACTCGTTTACTGTAAAGATAAAAAATATATTAAATTATAAATTTTGAAATAAGATTTAAATAACTTTTAGGTTCTAAAATTTGGCATGCATCTATTTTCGGTCTCCGAATTAGAAAAAACAAAATATTTTAAATTAAAAAAAAGTTAAATATATTTATCTTTCTAAATTATTATAGAAAATTATTTCATTATTAAAGTAAATTATAAGATATTTTGTCCTTATACTTTATTAAAATTATGTAAAATATTATTTTAACAAAAAACATGGTAAAGTTATATTATAGTCTATCATAAAATTCGATTTGTCCCATGATAAATACTCTGTGTTATTTAATGAAATGATATTTTACATAATTTTCATAGACTATAATAAAATATAAGTATTAAATAAATGAATGACGAATCTCCGAAGCCTTTGTAGGGACATTAGTTCTTCCAAATTTTTCTATGTAAATTAATATATAAATAAAAAGCTTTTATTTAATTTTAATATATTTTATATGTTTGACATTTTTGACATTTTCAAAATATTATATATATCATACGAAGATCCGACTGTAAGAAATTAAAACATATCAAACCCTTAATAAGTTTAAGATATGAAAACCAAATTAATTTGGTCTGAATTTCAGAAAATGTATATATATATATACACATAAAAGTACAGCCTTAACCACCATAAAAAGGAAAGATCCAAAACCTCTCACCAAATACAAAGCTTGTACAATCTTTGTATCTGACTCACCACCCACTGCAGTAGGCAACAATACAGAAGAGAATGAAAGATAGAGAGAGAAGGTGAGAATGGCATGCACCTAACTATTCTGCTATCCTTGAATGATGGGGAACACCCCACAACCACTCATCAATCATTTCAACTCATCCCTCTCTTTCCTTCTTCCTGCAAATGTCAACTCTTCCACTTCTTCATTTCATTCTCTCAATCATGAGTATTAGGGGTTACTTTAAGTGATTATTTAAAGATATGATTATTTTAAGGTGTAAATACTATTTTAGTTCATGTTTTTTTTTTCAGTTTATTTAACTTGATTCCTATTTTTTTTATGTATTCAATTTGGTTTCTGCTTTGCTAAATTATGTTCAATTTTGTCCTTTCCGTTGACATCGTTTAAATTGATAACGACAGACTGTATAGGCTGACACTGTTCATATTGTGTGGACGGTTTTAATTGTGATTGTTTGTATTTTGTTCAAATAAGTTCCTATTTTAGTTAATTTGTTTTTAATTTAGTCTCACCCTCTACTTCATCTCCCTAACTCTCTATTTCATAATCGTTCACCACTGCTATCATCACCACCAGTATTGTCGTCGCCGCCACCACCACTACCTTCGTCATAATACATGGTTCTCCTTTGTTCTCTCTATAGGTTACAGATTTGGATGAAAATACATGACAAAGAAAGGTCCATGGAAGAAAACTATCTGAACAAAAATAGTACTACTACTCCATAGAGAAAAGTTAGTGGTGGTGGTGGTGGTGGTTGTGGGATGGTTGCAAGGTGGTTGTGGGTTTAGTTTGGTGGTGGTGGTTGTAGGTTGGTAGTGGTGGTTTTAGTTTGGTGGTGGTTGTGGTAGTGACAACAGTGGTGGTGGTGGTGGCGGTGGCAATGGTGATGGTGGTGGCAATGGTGAATGGTGTAGAGTTATGAAATAGAGAGTGAGAAAGATGAAGTGGAGGGTGGAACTAAATTGCATAAATTTAATTAAAATAGTGACTTATTTGAACAAAATACAAACAATCATAAGTAGAACAATCCATTTAACGAGAATAATGTCAGCATGTGGACTCTATCGTTATCAATTTAAATGGCGTCAACGAAAAATACGAAATTGAACATAATGTAGCAAAATAGGGATCAAATTGCATGCGAAAAAAGAAGAAGAGAGGAACTAGATTCAACAAACTGAACCAAAATAGTATTTAAATCTTATTTTAATGTTCAGAAATATTTTCTTTGAATATTTGAAAAAAAAATTAGAAAATGTGAATTTAAAAAAATGTTTTCATTCTATGAATCATGTTATCTTTGAAGTGATTTTATCATTAACAATAATTAGTGTTACTAATGATATGTTTGCTTCTTCTCTTATCTTCTTAAGTTTGGATGTATGCGGATGTGAAGATTTTAGTAAAAAAAAGGTGGGGTTCATTTCTTTTCGTCTCTCTTAGTAAAGACAAACAAAAAAAATGGGTAAAAAGACAATTTGGCATGCTTAAAAGACATTTGTGCCCTTGCATGCATGTGAAAGCAAATGAAAACACTAAGTGTCTTCTTCATCTAACATCTAATAAATATATATATATATATATATATATATATATATATATATATATATATATATAAAAGAAATTAAGGAAGTGTTTCCTATTATTGACATAAGTCTTATAAGTCTTATTATAGCATTAGATTATAATAAAGATAAGTACTTAGTTTATTGATCAAATTCAATTGGCATATGAATTTTCTTTATTTTATCGTATAAACAGAAGAGTTAATTAAAATATATGAACGCAATTGTTAGATTAACTTTTTTGATGAAATATTCTCTATACTTATTTTGTGTTTACGGATAAAGTTTTCATCTTACATTAACAAGAAGATGTTGAGAGTAACATTAGATCTTCGTGAAAAAGCTCTTGGACCAATGTTTGTTTAGCCTTGTCATATTTTGGGATGTTGCTAGAAGAGAAGAATCATATTTAAAGATGCAGATCTTGCATTTAATGTTTTTTTAATCTGGAATGTGGTTGTCTAAATAATACTATGTGTTTATCTAAAAGTGGTTTCCAAATAATACTCAAATTTAGTTAAGTTGCTGAAATTCAAATAATACTTATAGCAATAGTTATTTTAATGAAACTCAATCAGGTAATTGAAAATTAAATGTAGTATTAACATATTAAAATAAGAATACCAAATAAATCCCAATTTCTCAACATCACATATTATTTCATCAATCAACATAATTTGCACACGAAGCAAACACATGATTACATCTTTTAAAACATATTGAACATAGATTCAGTAGGATATCATAGCATCTTAGATTTTCTACACAATTAACATGCATTATCCAATTAAAATAAAATAAAAAACACAAGAACACAAACTATGTTCCCTACTTGGGTGTGACAACTCTAGATGCTTTAAAATACCAAACCACCTTCAATCCTATAAGATGTTCTATCTACATATAACAACATCACAAAAATGATCATGTCGTACCATTATTATTATTGATCAATACAAACACACATTAATAATTCAAGAGACACATGCAAGCAGAGAAAGATTGCAAATACAAATTGACTTAAGGATAAAGGACATAAAAAACAATTTACTTAAATGGAAAAATTGATTGAACTGATAGGAAGAACTCGATAGAAGATTGTCCCTATGATTTCAAATTTTTTTAAAAATGAACTTAGAATGAGAAAAGTTAGAGAGGAGGCAAAAATCTTTAAAAAAGAGTTTGTAGTGAAAGGGTGATTTTATAAAAATGAGTATAAGTTATTACATATCTATTTGTAATTTAAACTTTTTATTATTAAAATATATAGTATTCACTTTTTTTATAAAAAATTACCACTTTTCTTTGGCCATTTCCTAGGTCTCATATTAAGGGTTTGATATTTTTTTATTTTGGCAATTATTTTTTCATTCGTGATTACACTTTATGTTATTTTATATATATATATATATATATATATATATATATATATATATATATATATTGTTTACTATGTGATTACAATTGTATTAGTTAAAATATTTGTCGTAGAATATAGTTGGTATTAAAGTAAATGGCTTCTTCTTCCACCATGCAGAATGAAAACGAAGATTAATAAAAGAAGGAAATTTTGATAAGATACGGATGGACACATACTTAATTACACATGGTCGTGGTCATAATTATGAATTACAAAGGCGTATGAAAATAGGAGCCATAATCATAATTAAATAGATTTCTATTATGGATTTTTGTTTTTGTTATGGTTGCATTTCAATTTTCTTGGCAACTGTCTTCTTATGAGTTTGATTTATCACCATCTATATTGCTTTTTACCCTTTCTTTATATGACATCTGTGTTTCTTTGCTTTTAACAAACATCACACATTTAAAACTAGTGCATTTTTTATATATCAAGTACATGTCATAAAGAATCCATACACCAATTTTAGCATAAAATAATATCGTAAAAACCCAACAATATATTATATAACACAATGTCATAATAACATAAAAAGAAAGCAACCAGTCTCAAAGATGTCCATTAAGTGTGTCATAAAATGAAATTACATAACAAACTACATAAAGTTCCACACAAAAACCAACAACAAACTAAGAAGAGTCACCACCACCAGTCATATGCTTCAACAAATAGTTATGTCGCAAGTGAGTTGGCAGGCCAAAAAGCAAACGCACAAGTTTGGGATTGTCACACAAGTAATCATAGTATTGCTTTAAAAGATCTTCATCATCCAAATTTAATTGGACTAACATATCCCAGATTTCAGATTCTAAATATTGCATGGCTGAACTTCGTCTCATAATGGATGTCTGTTCACTTATCAAGTCATTCTGCTTTTCCATTGCAATGGCTTGGCGCTCTGCCATTTCTACTTGTTTTCTTCTCAGCATATTACTTTCATTCATGACTTCCACAATTCTATCTATCCCCATTGTCATCCTCTCAAGAAAATCAACCATAAAGCCTAGGTTATTTGGCTTCTTTAATGGAGATGGTCCTACGAAAGGGGAAGAAGGGACAAACGAAGACACCTCTGGGCTGTATGAATCCTTATCTGATGAACTAGGGTGCATATCTTCAAGTATTAGATTATAGTCCTGATCCTTGTACGGCTCTTCCGTCCACAGACTTGTTATGTAATCCTTGTCATTCGCAAAACAATTTTAACATAAATTGAAAATAATATGCCAATTAGAGTTATTTTATTATATATTTATACTTTTTATAGGAATAGTTTTATATAAAGATGATTCCCGTTTGACATGAACGACTTATTTTCCTATTTTATTTATAGAACAATATATAAAAAAACAATGAACAAAGGACGGTTATGATGAGAGACAAAGAAACGAAAAAGAAGAAAAACTGCCCCTATACCAGAAAGTTACTACATACATACATTTTATTATACTTTATTGGTCTTTTTTGTCTTTTGCTTTGCAATTAACACCACCAAATCTATATATACTTTTATAACTTAAAACACCAAATGAAAATATACTATTAAAGATTATATATATAACAAATAACTTCACATAAAATAAAATAAAAATAATAATATATATATATTTTGTTTAATATATTTAAAATTAAAATAAATACTAAATTGAACTTGTTACATTAAAATAACGTAATAAATAAATACAAAACCATATAGGCAGCACATTTGTGTTTTCGCTAATTATTTTTAATGGTATTTACAATTATAAATACTAGTGAGTAGACATAGTGACTATGCACCTGCTTTCTTCGTACGAGAATGAGAATGATGTTATAAGAAAATGTAAGAATAAAATAAGTTAGTATCCAAAAGTTAGCTTAATGCAGAAATGCAAAAAGAATGTAATTAAAAAAGAAAGTGCAGGATAACGAAAGAAGAGAGGATTTACAGTACACCAAGAGAGAAAAATAGTAAAAAGGGGCATGTATATAACTGAAGAAAAGAGACATGAAGAGTTGAATCTTTGCTATTATGGTGCATTGAGTTTAGAATATGTAAATAAACTGTGAACATCAAATGAAATATCTCTTTATAAATAAATAATATATCATGACAAAAATATAGAATTAAATATCATAACAAAAAAGAAGATAAAATGTTTTTAAATTAGATAACAAGAAACTAAAAGTACAGTTAATTAAGTGTTGCACATGAGTAATCCCATATAACCTGTGCCTTTCTCATTCCGTTCTGGGGCCTAAGGTATCCTAGGCATCCGTGTCTCCCTTTTCTTTTGTCATTATCTATGCTTTGTGTGTCTCTATGAATCGAAGGGTCCACTCACAAAATCAATCATCTCATCCAAAAATCTTTCTTTTTTCCCCTTCCATGCTCAAAAAATTTTCTAATTTTACAGTCTCAATGGTTAGTTTTGCGATAAACAGCACAGTTTACTAAGTCACAGAATCATAAACACCAACCGGTTCAATAGTTAAAACTTAATACACCATTTTCTATCGCTTTTTTTCTTGTCCCCTTGTGTTTTTCTTTTCCTTTTCTTCTTTTCCTTTTGTTCTCTCACAAAAAGAAAGTTTCTACGAACGAAAACGTTGACTCCTTGCTTATCCTCATCCCATTAACTACTTGCAAGTATAGCAACCTACCTCCCCTTCTTCCACCAACTTTCCCTTTAAACATTTTCCATCATAAATTCTCCATCTCACACACAATCCACTCCTTAATTTCCCTTCCATAATTCCCCACACACCCCGTTAATTAACCCACCAACCTTCCATTTCCCGAGAAAATTCCCGGAGAAAACTTCATTCTGTGGTTTCTCCATTTACCTTCTCGGAAAGTCGAGACCGAATTTTCCTGGAAAATGGAAGGTCGCCGGAGGATAACGCTTTACGACCAAATGACGGCTAGCAACGGCAATACCAACAGCGGCAGCAGCAGCCGAGATTCACTAGCGAGCCTCATGCTCGACGACGTCGTATTCAAGAAGGCCGCAGCCGACGCCGAAGCGAGCCGTGACCTGAGCCGAAGCCGGACTCTCCAAGACATCATTCGCGAAGAGAAACCTAACGGAGACGCGAAGGATCGCAACTCTTGGAAAGCCTTCAAGGAGAAGCTTCGGCTGAAGCGCGCTATCGGCTTGGCTTGGTCCTCCGCCACTACTCACAGTAATAACAGCAATAATAACGACAATGAAGACGGACATTTACCTCAAACTCGCCTACTCTCGGACGACGCGGCGACTCAGCAGAACGACGTCGTCGTGGAGGACGCAAACGATTCAGATCCGATCGCGCGGTTCGGATCTCCGACGGACAACACGGCGGCCGGCGGCGATTCCTCCGACGGGGAGAACAACCAGGAGGCGGCGGTTGGCGTGTCGCTGATGGATTTGTTGGAGGAAGCGGAGCAGGAAATGGATTTGTACAGAGTGAGCGATGATGAAGTGGTGGCAGAGTTTGAGAAGAGAGAAGAAGATGAAGCGGAAGATGAAGAAAAAGAGGGTTTGGTGGAGTATAACTGCTGCGTCTGCATGGTGCGCCATAAAGGCGCGGCGTTTATCCCGTGCGGACACACCTTCTGCAGAATGTGTTGCAGGGAGATTTGGGCCAGCAGAGGAAACTGCCCTCTCTGCAATAATTTAATTTTGGAAATTCTTGATATTTTCTGACCCTGCCAACAATTTTATTTTTCATTATTCAAACAGATTATTATTATTATTATTATTATTATTATTATTACATGGTTACAAATTATGTGATTCGAAGAATTTTAATTTTCATCTGTATGAAAAAATTAGTAACTTATCATACATTGTTTGGAATCACATACATTCACAAACAATGTAATAATTTTCCGATTTGAAGGTTGTTCATGTGATGATGTACCTTATGTGGATTCTGGTTTTGCTCAGAGAATAATAAATTAATTAATTTTAAAAAGAACCACTGATATACTAAAATAAGTTTTTTAATAATAAATCTTGAAACTCATTTTCTGCTATTTATCAATATAAAATAGAAATACTTGTAACATTTGTACCAAGTCTTAACTTATTCGGTGATGAAGTGATCTTTTAAATCACTTTAGAAATACGTAATTATTAAATTATTGTAGATGAGCTTGAGGTTTAGGGAAGCATAAGCCATAACTCAGTAAAATTTTGAATTAACCAATTTTCCATTAATCATAAAAGGATATTATTAACTGTTTTCGGGTTAAAATATATTAAAGCACTCATGATAAGAGAAAAAAAAACACATAAAATGTTCTTACTTGAAGTATAAAGAATTTTGACTAGTGCAATATTTAATGTAAATAAATAAAGAAAGAAACTACATTTAAAAGTATATAGAAATTAAAACAAAAATATGTTGATGACCCATTTATGTTGTGAAACGTGTTTATAATAAAGTATATTTTGCAATGGGTTTATAAAAAAGTATAGAGTTGTTCTCTGTGTATTTCACTTTCAACCTCTTTTTCTTTGGTGTGCTTACTTTTTGGACCCACCCAAAGATTGCTCAACTTATCCAATCCTACCTAAGGGTGGTGTGGTGCTATACGGGACCAAGGATAAGATGATATGGTTTGGTTTAAACTTTACATTTTAAATGTTAGCCAATGGGGTCACATTTGAAATAGAACATATTCTTCGAAAGGGATTCACTATAGAGACATAATATAATTAAATTATGAGTCAAACTCATTAATACATTCATCATACAATTTTTAACTCTAAATCTTAAACAATAAGTTGTTGCGGGTGGCAGCAATTATTCTGTGGTGGAGGCTGAGTGGGTCGAGTCACAATCGAATCATGGCGCTTAGACTCATACGCTGGTAAGTAGAAAGAGTTATGCCTTGACTAATAGTTTTTTGCCAAGTGGTAAGCGTTCAGTCCAACAATTGGTGGCTTTTTTGTATTTGAGGGTCTCTTTTTTTTTAATTTGTAAAAATGGGTCTGTTGAAATTTTTTTTTAAAATAAGGACAAGTCGTGAGGGTGGAGGACGACATTATAGACGAAGTCGTCCTCCACCCTACCGGTTTCTTTTTTAAAAAAAAAAACATTAAAATCTTCATTTATGAAGCTGATTTCTATTAATTTAAGAAGTAAAGTCGTTCTCGTGGACTACGACTTCACTTTTTTTTTTTCGCTACGTATATAATTTGTTTTTATAATCAAGTTATCTTTACATTCTTAAAGTTAGCTTCAAATATTATCCATCAAAATTTTTTCGTCATGCCATTAAATGATGTAAAAGGTGCAGAATTGTAAGGTGTGCATATATTCTGCTTCCTCCTAAAAAATGCTTTAAGAGCATTTAAAAATTATAACTGCAACCTACAAAAAAAAAATGAAAAAGTGAATTTTTCCTACTACATGACGACTTTACTTTTTAAATTAATAGAAATCGGTTTTACAAATGACGACTTCACTTTTTTTTTAAAAAAAAGAAGAAAAGAAACCGGCAGGCTGGAGGATGACTTCACCTGTAATGTCGTCCTCCATCCTGACGACTTGTCCTTAATTTACAAAAAAAAAATTCAACGGACCCATTTTTACAAATTAAAATGAAAAAAGACCTTCAAATACAAAAATGCCAACAATTGGTATTAGAGCCAAGGACATGAGTTTGATTCCCAACGAGTAATTATTGCGAGTGACAGCAATTGTCTCATGGTGGAGGTCAAGTGGGTCGAGTCATAATCAAATCATGACGCTTGTATTTAAATTATAGAAAATATTTATTCGAATTTTTATTACTATTTAATTTTCAAATATAGTAATTCAACATACTAAACATTATCAATGAAAAAAATACTATGATATTCATAAGTTTATAAAATTAGAATGTAAACTTTGCTTAAATGTGTTGTAAGTCATAGCATAAACAAAAAATAAGGTATGTAGGAAAGTATATGTAGAACTAAAATATTGGATTTAAGTTTAATATATTAAATAAAATGTATTACCAATTACAAGGCTATTAAAAAATTGATTACAACAAACATATAAGTTTTTGTATTAATTTGTTAATTTTTTTATTGGTTCGATTCAAATCAAATTTAATTTTAAGGAAAATTTGGATGAGTTATTAGACTAATTTTTTATTCAATTTGTTGAATGAATAAATTTAATTGGATTGTAGCAACTAGGAATGTCAAAAAAATCCGTATCTGCGGATAAAACCCGCAACTGGTAGGAAACAGATATTAAAAATGGATACCCGTTACCCGCGGGTACGGATATTTTTGATACCCGCATGTTAACGGGGCGGGTACGAGTATCATAGTATCCGTACCCGTGGATACCCATATCCGCTAAACTTTAATTCAGAGAAGTACCCTCATATATATATATATATATATATATATATATATATAT
>Ga0214543_1013176_pt1 | contig 10541 bp, 7 predicted proteins | sample CNSS2metaG_FD_160094 | JGI IMG/M metagenome (GOLD analysis project Ga0214543, IMG submission 160094) | Root nodule microbial communities from cowpea collected in UCLA plant growth center, Los Angeles, California, USA - CNSS2 | ecosystem: Host-associated > Plants > Roots > Nodule | place: USA...
AGAATTTCATTGCAAAGAATTTCAAATTCTCCAAATAAATGAATCACCCTCTTGAATTGCCCCGTCCAAACACACCATAACCTTGTGTTTGGATGGAGCATTTCAACAATGCTTAGAAATTGAAATGCTTTCTATTTGAATTGCTTGTAATTAAATTCCATTCATTTTTTAAATAACTTGTTTGGATAAGGAAATTAAAATACCTGACATTTCAATTTTTTGTTTGAAAAAAAAATGAATTTATTGTGAGATAAAATTTAATTTTAACTATTTATTTTACGCTTAATTATATTTTGAGTTCATGATAAATTTGGAAACATGCTCGACAACCCAGATGGGTCGGACAGACCCAACTACGCAACCGGATTGGTTAGACCCGACGACCCACCTGAGCTGGACCGATTGGGAAGCCAAGACAGGCTGGGTGGCCCGATGATCTAGAGGCTTGACGGCCCATACTGCATGATTGTGCCGTCAAGTTCGTCAATATGGCCCGGTCCAACCCGTCTAGGTCATTGGCCCAATGCTCCAGACGGGTCCGACAACTCGAACGGGCCCGACGACCTGGACGAGCCCGACAATCCGGACGAGGCCGAATACCCGGAAGAGTTCGACGACCCGGATGGGCCCGTACACCCAGTCGAGCCCGAAGACCTAAATGGGTTCGACGACTAGGATGGGCCCAAGGATCCAAACGGGCCCGACAACTCGGATGGGCCCAACGACTTGGATACGTTCGACGATCCAGACAGGCCCGACGACCTAGACGAGCCTGACAACTTTACGGGCCCATTCAAATCGTCAGTTCCATCCGAATCATCGGGACCGTCGGGCCTGTTTGGATCATCGGGACCGATCGGGTCATCAGGCCCGTCTTGGTCAAGCTCGTCCGGGTCATCGAGCCTGTTTGGGTCGTCGGGCCCATTTGGGTCGTCAAACATGTATGGGTTGTCGGGCCCGTTTGGGTCGTCAGACCTGTCTGGGTCATCGGGTCGTTTGGGTCGTCGGGCTCGTCCGGTTCGTCGGGCCCGTCTAGGTCATCAGGCATGTCCGGGTTGTCCGGCCCGTCCAGGTCGTCGTGACCGTCTAGGTCGTCTGGCCCGTCCGGGTTGTCGGGCACGTCCAGGTTGTCGGGCCCGTCCGGGTTGTCGGGCACGTTCGGGTCGTCGGTCTCGTTTGGGTCGTCGGTCTCGTCCGGGTTGTCGGGTACGTCCGAGTCGTCGTGCCCGTCCGGATCGTCTAGAATGTGAGGTTGAGTGAGAAGAATTTCAAATTCCACCTATTTTGAGGGTATTTGAATTTCTACTAATTTAGCTAATTGAAATCCTTCAAAAAAATGCTTGCATTTAAAATGCTTTTTAATTTCTCTATCCAAACAAAGCATTTCATTACAAAGAAATCTAAATTCTTAAAAAAATGAATTGCTTCATTAAAATACTCTATCCAAACTCACTCTAAAGGTTTGTTGGTGGGAGATGTCTACATATGCCTAGACTAATTCTTATAGTTTGAAATGCATTTTTCGACTGTATATTTCAAATATCTTATAAATCTGATACACTAAATCTCTCTAAACTTGTTCCAGATTGAAAAACCAAAAGCATATTAGAAAAATATAATCTTTTTTTCTCATATGAATGCATTTCTTAGTGAATTACAAAATAGTTCTGAAATAATCTTTGGTTAAATCTCACGTTAGTGATGATTTTGAGGTGAAAATATAAAAATACAAAGTGTATTATTGATATGGTAGTCTTTATAACACATAGAAATTGTTTAAAAAAAAAATTAAGGATATTTTCATATTTCAGCATAAGCATAAAGATGTGAGAAAGATGAGATATAAATATGGAAAGGACTTAGTCGTGATGCTCAAGTTAACATTAACAACTAGTTATCAATTAAAATTATAACTTTTTTTTAATATTTTAATGCATTTACAAAATTGTTATTTTAGATTACGAGTATTAGAAACAGATCAAAATAAATAAATCTTTGTCATGAATATTTTATCTGTTTTCAATGCCCATTTATATTTTCCTACACTCGTCTTCTTATTTTTAATTTATTTCACGTATTTGTAGAGAGAAATGGCACTGTACATTTACATTTTCACATAACGGTAAGAAATCATCGTAATCTCCAGTCAGAACTGTGGTTTCCGAACCTTGTAGCCATGTTGTTTTTCCAGAAGAATTTTCCTGCAAATGAATAGTGCAGGCACAAGACAGAACAGTTGACCCACTCCTAATTAACCATCTTTCTTACACTTGACGGTAGATAATAAAAGAAAAAACATTTCTTTAATACAATTTAATCGAAAAGACTCACCAAATCTTAAACTGGTCGAACCATCCACTTACCTGCCCCTACTTACCCCTACTTGTTCTTCATACTATTTCAATCTTTTGTCACACCAAATAGTGATTACTTATTATTTTAACTCTTCATTCTTATGAAATTTTTCATGCATGGTTTAAGATCTTCCAAACAAACCAAACCATAAGCCTAAATAAATGATAAAGATTCTTTGACAGCGAAAATATTTGTACAGCTAGACTGTCGTACCACCGAGTCATTAACATGTTTCATCATTTCGGATTACACTACAAGCCTTGCAAATTATAACTTTCCTCTATTACACTCAAAACAACCTCATCCTCCATGGCCCCGCTGTTATGTCAGCTACCTCAGCAGTTACATTTTCCTGTTAAGTTTCACTCACAGACTCAACAATGCTGAATCAACCAAATCTATATGATCAACTTCAGAAAATGCTTACAAGCGCGGAAAATATGCATCCAATTTCAAGCTATAAACTAATTCACACCCTTTAGAGCATGAAAAATATGTGTTCTTATTCTTGCTTAAACATCCAGAGTTACACTTTCTAGATAACTTGGTGATGTAACGAAATTACTGTTCATAGTAAGATAAAACGGTAACTAATCTTTCCTTTATTGAGATCACAGTGTAGCATTGATATCCTTCACACTCTTTCCAACAACAACAAGAATCATGATGTGAATTTGGAACTGAATTTACGTGGGATAATAACAAAGAAGACAGAAGGAAAGCAATTACCTCACAGTGGTGGTAGGTTCTGTTGAGTGACAGAGAAAGAGGAGCAAGGGAGGGTGAGGAAGTCGTGTTGGAGAAGGGGAGCACGTGCAAATTGGTTCCATGGCGTTTAGGAGAGTCAAGAATTGCACACTTGCACGTGCCCTGCTTCTCCAACAAGGAGCTTCTCACCCAGTGAACGAAAATCACTGCACACCTTGAGTGAGTATGAAAGGGTGGTGGTGGAGGCTCGGTATTTATAAGTAGCAACTTGAGTGCATGTGTGTGTGTGTGTGTGAGAGAGAGAGAGAGAGGGGGGGGGGGGGGGGGGGGGGGGGGGAGACAGAAGAGGTTTATGTATGCAACGTGGCAGGAGCAACAAGGGAATGTGAAAGACATAAGAAGGTGATTCAATCCTACTTTGGACGTAACATAGCATTACATGTTTATAGTCGTACTTAATATTCATGTGACATGTGAATGAAAATTTTGAATTTGTACGAAAGAACTGACAACATTTTTCTGTGGAAAAGTAAAAGCTTTGTATTATTGCATGTTATGAAAAGATTAGTAGTAGTGATTATGACAGAAGTGAATGTGATTTGGAGTGGAGATGAAAATGAGGAAAAAGAAAAACAAGTGTGGCAGTGTATACACAGAAATTCAAAGAAGGGGATATCGAAGGAAAGGCCATTGGAGTGTTGTCTGCCTTGATTTCATAAAAAAGTGAGGAACCCCTTTGTTCATTTGAGGTTCACTGGAGCAGAGAGAGTGGTGGGGCCCACATGCATCCATAAGGGGCACCCCCATGTAGGGTTACCCTTTTGGTTTGCAAAGAAGGGAGATAGAGAAGAATAATGTATGAGTGCACGTAGGCTTTGCGTGTTGGCCGCAAGTTTTTGAGTATGGCATGGCATGGCATGTGTGAGTTTTAGAGAAAGTTCGGAGCTTCCCTAGCTTCGTATCATTCCCTACACCTAATAGACTCTTACCTTTTCTTCCCTAAGTTCTTAGCTCTTTAATTAACACACCCTACACTCCAACAATTTCAAAGCCTAACATTAACTACCCATCAAGGACATCAAATTCACAACTTATTCATTAGCCTCTGTGCCCGACTCACAAAACTCCTACTCAACTTCCTTATCTGATAATAACCTTGCATTCAGCAACAATCAGTCCTGATACTACTTCAAATTCTTCTTATACATTGTTTAGAGTCAAGTCGGACTCAATTTAAATACAATTTTCTTCTTTTTACATTTTGAGACGTTTTTCATTGACAAAATCGGCTTTTGATCTTTTGGGGGAAGAGTGTGTAATGAAACATTGCAAAGTCTAACGAATAGCATGCGAGAAGCTTGGCGTGCGGCAATGGTTTAAATCCTAGTTGAGTTTCTCCATAGGTCACACTTACGCAGTTCATCATTACTCTTTGGTGTTGGGTTGAGTGCAGGGTGAAATGAATTAATTATGCAGAATGGTTGAAGGGAAAAATGAAAGAGGATTTCTAAAATTTGCATGTACCATGTCTGATGCATTGAATAAGCAATGAAGTGGTTGTAGGGGGAGGGTGATGTATTGAATATGGATCGGAGCAGTTATGGGTTAAGAAATTGGCCATGCTTTTATCTATATATCTTGTGGGAGAAGAACATAGATTCTGGATGAGGTCATTATCAAATCTAAGGACTTTAATATTGGCGTGTGCACTCTGCACTTGGTATGTGGTAAATGCTTTATTTGGTGAGGCACTGCCACTGTTCAAAGGTTTTTGAAACTCAATCATGCTCCCGAGCTGCTAAAATTCTACTGCACTTGATGTATGTCTTTGACTATGCTTCGGAAAAAGGAACAGCAACATAACAAAACAAGCCATTCCTTCTTTACCCCTTATGTTTCGGACATCATCAAATGTTTCAACCTTTGCATTCACCACTCACGTGGGACTGAAACACCTTCTTTCAATAATTTGCAGGTATGGAACAAATACCTACACTACTACTCATCATAGGTAAGGTTTCATAGTTTTTTTTATCGTTTAAGGAGGGTTATGTATTAATAACTAAGATTTTGGTCTATCTTATCAGTTCCAAGACAGAACACAAAAACAAAACTCTTTCAGAAGGTTTCATTCTTACCAAAACCAACTAGGGAAAAACATCATAAATGAATAGAAACATATAAATAAGAAATGGGAATTTTTTCTGCATTCAGATTCTTCACTAATCAGGCAATTAGATGTATATTAAATACCCTTTTCTGGGAGTCTTTTCATTTTTGTTTTTCAATAGTAATTTTAGTTTAGATCAAATTTTTATGAACAAAACAAAATGATATAACTTTTTATATAAGCAAATGACTACGGAGAGTGCTATGGCAAACAAAGAGTGCAGTTTTTGTATATGAGATGATGGGAGGAACAGAAACTATTTATCTTTACACTCTCTTTGGATCAATGGAAGGAAAGGCGCAGTTGTGCGGAGAGAAAGATCGAAGAATGTGAAAAATAAAATAAAATAAACGTGAAAATTAAGAATAAAAAGTCACGTAACTCTCTTTTATGTGAGAGCAAAGATTTTCGTTTGATTATGTTTTTACGATAATTAATGATGTATTATTATAATATAATCAGTTATGTTGATTATATTTTTATATCTACATTATATATTAAGATATAATTGATTATATTTTTAAATTATGTGTTTTTTTTTATTAATATTCACATATTTATTTATTATAATAAAATAATAATTAATAGAATATTATAAAAAAATAGTCATCTCATCTAATATAAATTTTCCAATAAAATGTTAATCAATCTCATTTTCTCATCTTTATTTTCCTTTTCAATCCAAACATTTTCTCATTTAAAAAATTCAAAATAATTATTTCACTTTTTTTGCCAATATAGTAAATGAGTGTAAGCATATTAACACAAAGATAGACGCAGAATTTCTGGATAGAAGTACCAAACTTACCAAAATTTCCAAGTATCACACGATGTTATGTTTCACCCCAGCTAAACTAGTAAAGTTTTTCAAACAGGATTCAATAAAAAAAAAATCATGTTAAACTCTTAATTTTATTACTAATATTTTTATTTCTTTTAACAAAAAACACCCTAATTTAGTCCAATTTAGTTTCTCTTTTGAAACTTTAGTCCAATATAGTCCTCTAATTTTATAAATATTTAGATTTATTCCTTTTAACCAAATTTTGTTGAATTTATTTAACGTTTCAAACAATTTTCCATATAATAATTGAATTGTTAACATTGTTTGACATATTTTCGTTTCAATATTAACTAATAAATTATCATGAAATACGTTTGAAACATCAGATAAATTTAACAAAATTTGGTTAGAATAACTAAATTCACACATATCTAAAGTTGGAGAACTAAATTAGACTAAAGTTTTGAAGAGAGACTAATTCTAATTTTCACTAAAATTCAAGGGACAAAAAACATATTAAACCCTTGATTACGAGTCTGATTTCTCTGCTGAAGTTTATTGTGTTGTCCTTTACTGAACATTAAAAACATACTGTGTTGGTACTTTAAAGATAATTTTAGTATATTTTAAAATTGTAAAATTAATTATCATCCGTGTATTTTCCAAAGAAAACCAGTAAAAAATCCAATTACCTATGTGATTTTAATGCTTTGAATTACTCTCGTTCCCCCAACCCTATATGCATTAATGTCATTAAGAAAAATGTTCTTGAATTAAAAATGGTTCATGATTGTGGGCCATTTGGCCAACCAGGGGTCCATGCTGAAACTAATCATAAGGTATGAATTTCCTGAATACTAGACAATCAGGGTATGTAGCCAATGTAGTTGAATGTTCTCATTGGTACATTAAAAAGGTTTCTAATAAATTTTACAATATCAAAATCGATGTCCAATGTATTATAAAGATAAAGTAGATGAACAAGACAAAAGATTTAAAAGAGAATTCTAATTCTTATTCACTCTTCCAAACTCACACTATTTCTGATCAAATTGATTTTAGTAGTAGAACTTAACTGCAATTCCATTTAAAACATGTATCTTCTTGATGATAAAAAATTATTTTTTATACTGTAAGTTGCTTTTTTCCTTTTATATCAATTATTTATAGAATGATAGTGTATAAAATTATAAAAGTACTTCACATTAATATGCAAATTATAAGTGGAAAAATAGATTGCCGTGACAATTACGAGAGTTACAATCAACTTCACATCTTTAAATAATAAAATTAATAGATAATGAATTAAACAAAATAACTGTAACAAAGATTTGAGTAAACTAGAGAAAAAGTGGCATCCGAAAAATTGGAAAAAAGTTATTTGAGTGATGATGCTTATAATAACTAAATAATAAGATGATTATAAACATATCTTAATTAGAAAAAGACGAATGGGTTGTATATTTTATGTCAGGAGATAAAGAAAAAGTATAATGAAAATTTAATCGATGGATTTCTTATACGAATCATAAGGCAGGTCGTATATTTCAAAAAGTAATAAGGATTATGAACGGAAAATAAAAAAGTATTAATTAAATAATTAATAAACAAATGACATAATTGTGAGACCCTTAAAATAAAAGCCTCTTATTGTAGTAGGCAAAATTATAAATAGGTTTTCTGTTAAAAAAAGTTAGTATACACAGTTGTCCATCTTTTTAGAAAACGTATTTTATAATTTTTTTATCTTATCTTTAAAATATCTCACTCGTATCTTATTTGTTCTTCGATCAGAGTCTATTTTTAAAATTATCATAGAGAATTCTACAATTATACTTTGTTAAAATCGTGAATAGAGTAAGTTTCCTTCTACCTCCTTTTCTAGAGTTAAATATGTGTTTTTATGTTATCTAAGGTTTGTCGAGTTGCATGTAACACAACTATGATCCAAGAGATCATTTACATGTTGATGATTCCAATGGTGTACTTAGGTCATTAATCCAATCTCCCTATGTGTAGATAGGTTTTTTGTGGAAGGATGTTGTGGAGTAGTGTTGTGGAGCTTAAGAGTAGTCATTAAGGTGAGGGAAGCTATATTCTAATTACTTGCATGTTGTTTCCCATTAAATTGTTGGTTGTATCTTTGATTTTGTGATTTTTGAGTCAAGAAGTGAAATTTTCGTGTGAAATTGAGTGGTTTGGTTATATGTAAGATTTGTTGAGTATGGAAGTTGTAAAATGTGTTGAACTTGATGTTGGATATGCATCTTATAATAAATTGTGAATTTGATTCCCTTTTGGGATGAATTTAGTGTTTCAATCTATTTTGGGTATGGTATTGAGTTCCTTGGAGAATGTTGTGAACTATATTATGGCTGGTATTGTCTCAAATTGCAGGATTTTGATGTTTGCATTATGCAGACTTACTAGACGAGTTCCTTTCCCATTGAGCGACTACCTAATTTTGAATTTGGCCGAGAGATAGGAGAAGTCTACTCACTGGACAAGTAGACCCTCCTGAGTGAATGCTAAATTCAAGTTTGATAGAGAGTCAGAGGAATGAGAACTCGTTGAGTGAGCTTGTTCTCGTTAGGCAAATTTTCATGAAATTTATTCCAGTGCTGAGCTCGCGTGATGAGACCAATAGTCATTGAGCGAGTGAAACTCCAAGTGTTGAGTATGTGATCTCACTAGGTGAGTCTGTATTTTCTTGAAGTCTTCTATTGAGAAGGAATTTTCTAAGAATTTAGGAAGGAAATGTGATATTGGTTATAATGAGATGGTTATGAGGTAAATGGAATGGTATGTGATGTTAGAATATTGTGATTTGTTATATGATTGTGTCTTCCCTGAGGAGGAAGGGTATAATAAGTTAGTTCTAGTGTTATGCATTAACTAGGAATACCTTTTGAAGTTATCCTTATACTCTACTAGCATCACAAACTCATGTAGAGGGTGATGTTTAAGTGATGAAGAGTGAAGTAAGTTCCTAGTGCTGATTTTGAGGTCAAGGACCTCTTTTCTTTAAAGCTATAAAAAATTTGTCATCTTATATAGAAAAACCAGAATACAACACTTTAATAACTTTTCTCAATGTTACATTGCAATATAGAATATAAATGATAATTAATTATAACATGCGCCAAAATCTACTATAAATATAAGAACCCAAACTGGTAGGGATATTACCCAAATACCCATACTTAATTTCTTGACAGTTGTCCAAATAGATGGGTTTTAAGTCATTTCCATTTTTATTGTTCCGTTTATACCCATTATCTTATTTGACCAGTTGTCCTCACTCATGGTCTTTTCGTCATTGTATTGGTGGCATTGTTGCTTTACTAATGTACCCCCTGCTTTAGTTTTGAAGATGTGCATCTTTAATGGCAATTTTGTCTTTTCCAGAGTTTTGTGATATGACGCAGAAGTAGAGACTGCAGTTGATAGACGTACTTGGGCTCTCAATTCAAATGTATGAGAAAAGGGTTTCAAATGCAAATGGTTCATTCTCGCTCCTTTCCCCATTATTTCTTCTCTCTGTTTTGTGGCCTTGTACTTCCCTTTTTTTTCTTTCTTCTCTACCAGAATCTAGATGAAAAACTTGATGAACAACCATCTATACTTCCTAAAATTTACGAGGTTTCCAATCAAAGATTTAGAGGTCACGAAACGGTTTGATGTTTCTTAACCCCATTTCTTCCAACACTATCATGGTTTTTCGATTATTTGCTTTTTTATTATGGTTTTTCGATTGTGGTTTTACTTGGTGTTTATATTTTCGATTATAGTTTTACTTTGTGTTTACATTTTCGATTATGGTTTTATTTGGTGTTTATCGTCTTAGGGTTTGTGGTTTTGTTGGTATATTTTTTAGGGTTTTAATCTATTATATATTCTACATTCTTCTTCTGCTCCTATTTTACATATTTTGTTTTGTGTCTGTGACATTCTGTAAGTTTTTTGTTACATTTTTTGTGGTGCAGGGCTTTATTCATCCAAGAATGATACAATGGTATGGTGTAACCGAAAAAGATATTTTTTTTAGCATTTGAGGTTTTATTTTCTTAATTTTTCTTATGCTTTTAATTTTTATTGTCACTTTTAGTTGGTATGTGGTATATACTCACAATTTTGAAGGGTTTACAAATCACAAGCTGCGAAAATAAGTTCAGACATTCGCCATTGAAGCATTCGCAGTTGACAAGCTGAGATTATAAGGTTAAATGTTCTTTTAACCCCATTTACTTGAACCACTATCATGGTTTTTTTTATTATGATCTCTGGATTAGTTGTGATTTATGGTTGAAATGCTAAATAAATATTAGTTTTTGGTATTTTTGTTGTTACATTTGAGTTGGTGTTTTTCTACTTTTTGGTTTGTGGTCTTTTGATATGTATTTCATAGTTTAGGGTTTGTTAAGGTTCCTTAACATCATTTTTTTAACCTTTCGATCATTTGTGCTTTGTGGTTGTATGCTTGATAAAGCTTTTTTTTTTTTTTTGTTTTTTGGTTTTTATGAT